>VFQP010000969.1_pt1 | contig 60386 bp, 36 predicted proteins | sample 3512351 | NCBI WGS metagenome assembly VFQP01 (sample SAMN10412372, study PRJNA504923) | tailings metagenome | isolation source: Relicate 1 Philex TSF1 revegetated site | place: Philippines: Tuba, Benguet | collected 2017-08-29 | reverse complement strand
TGTTCTGCTTCATCACGGCCTGGAACGAGTACGCCTTCGCGCTGATCATGACCAATCGCCGCGCCCAGACCGCACCGCCGTTCATTCCCAGCCAGGTCGGGTCCGGCCTGCCGGACTGGACGGTGATCGCGGCCGGCACCTTCCTGTTCCTGCTGCCGGTGGCGATCTTCACCTTCCTGCTGCGCAACCACCTGCTTCGCGGCATGTCCTTCGGAGCGATCCGCAAATGATCCGCAGCGACAAGCTCCAGCGCATCGCCGAGATCGTCATGGTCCTTGGCATCATCGCCCTCTGCCAGCCGTGGAACCTGTTCCTCCACCGCTACGGGGTGACCATCATCCTCGTCGGGCTCGTGACCTTCATGCTCACCAACTGGTTCGGCTCCAAGGTCGTGCCGGAGGACGACGCGCCGCTCGAAAGAGGCCACGAATGACGCAGATCGCGCTCAAAAACCTCCAGAAGTTCTTCGGGCCGGTCCAGGTCATCAAGGACCTCAACCTGACGATCGAGGACAACGAGTTCATCGTGCTGCTCGGCCAGTCGGGCTGCGGCAAGACGACGACGCTGCGCGCGATCGCCGGGCTCGAGACGATCGACGAGGGCGACATCCTGATCGACGGCAAGCCGGTCCAGCACCTCAAGTGCTCCGACCGTGACATCGCGATGGTGTTCCAGTCGTTCTCGCTCTACCCGCACATGACGGTGTTCGAGAACATCGCCTTTCCCCTGCGCGCGACGCGCATGAGCGCAACGGACGTCGACAAGGCGGTGCGCGAGATCGCGGGCGTTCTGCGGATCACCGATCTGCTGAACAGGAAGCCCTCCGCGCTGTCGGGCGGCGACATGCAGCGCGTCGCCATCGGCCGTGCGCTGGTCCGCCGGCCGAAGGCGATGCTGATGGACGAGCCGATCGGCGCGCTCGACGCCAAGCTGCGCGAAGACATGCGCGCCGAGATCAAGCGCCTGCATCTCAAGCAGGGGTCGACGACGATCTACGTCACTCACGACCAGATCGAGGCGATGAGCCTCGCCGACCGCATCGTCATCATGCACGAGGGCGTGCTCCAGCAGGTCGGCTCGCCGTCGGAGGTCTACGCCTACCCGACGAACATGTTCGTGGCGCGCTTCGTCGGCAGCCCGGTGATGAACATCGTGGATGCCGCCGTGGCGCAGAACGGCAGCGGCGCCAAAGTCACCGTCAAGGGTGCCGCGGAGAGCTTCCGCTTCCCGTCCGAACTGATGGCGCAACTGGACAAGGCGAAGGGCCAGAACGGCAAGCTGGCGCTCGGCGTCAGGCCGGAAGGCGTCCTGGTGGAACGCGAGGCGATGGACGGTTTCATCGCCGCCGAGGCCCACATCATCGAGCCGCTCGGCGCATACGACATCGTCGACCTCAAGATCGGCGACGAGATGCTGCGCGCCCGGACGCGGTCAGGCTTCGTACCCGCCGCAGGCGAGAAGGTCTTTGCCCGCATCGATCCCTCGCAGTCCCACTTCTTCGACACGCAGTCGACCAATTCGTTGGGGGTGAGGCTCTAATGGCCCATATCCAGCTCAAGAACGTCACCAAGACGTTCGGCAATAGCCACGCGCTGAAGGGTGTCGACCTCGACATCGCCGACGGCGAGTTCTTCGTCCTGCTGGGCGAGACGGGCGCGGGCAAGACGACCACGCTTCGCATCGTGGCCGGCCTCGAACAGCCGACGTCCGGGCAAGTCCTGCTCGACGGCGTCGACGTCGCGGACTGGGGTGCGGCCGAGCGCGACGTGGCGCTGGTGCTGCAACAGTACTCGCTCTATCCGCGCTACACGGTGAAGCAGAACCTCGAGTTCCCGCTCAAGTCGAAGCTGCGGCGCGTGCCCGACGCCGAGATCGCCGAGCGTGTCGCGCGGGTCGCAAAGACGCTCAGGATCGAACACCTGCTCGAACGCAAGACCGATCGCCTTTCGGGCGGCGAGATGCAGCGCGTCTCGATCGGGCGGGCCATCGTGCGCAAGCCGCGCGTATTCCTGATGGATGAGCCGCTCTCGGCGCTGGACGCCAAGCTGCGCGAGGCGCTCCGGACCGAGCTCAAGAACATCCAGATGACTCTCGGCCAGACCTTCCTGTTCGTCACGCACGACCAGATCGAGGCGATGTCGATGGGCGACAAGGTCGGGGTCCTGAACCACGGCCGGATCGTCCAGACGGGAACGCCGCACGAGATCTACAACAACCCGCGCGACACGTTCGTGGCGAGTTTCGTCGGCTCGCCGCCGATGAACCTCGTTTCGGGCAAGCTGACGGGCGGGAAGGCGGTGATCCAGCCGCAGACCTTTGAACTGCCCTTCGCGTCGAAGGCTGGCGGCACGACAGAAGGCCGCGACCTTACCTTCGGCATTCGGCCCGAAGACCTCGTCATCGAGTCCGGCGGGCCGATCTCGGCCAGGGTCCACGACGTCGAGAACCACGGGGTCGAGAAGATCGTGACGCTGCGCGTCGGCGAGATGACGCTGAAGGCGACCGTTCCGGCCCGCACTTCCGTCACCATCGAGGATTCAGTTCGCTTCGGCTGGAACGCCGACAAGGTCGCGCTCTTCGACCGCGGTACCGGCGTCAGCCTGCGCCACGCATCCTGACATACTGAAGCTATTCGGCGGACGCGGTGTCCGCGTCCGCGTCGACGTCGACCCGTGGCATCGCGCGGCTGTACTCCACGCCATCGAAGATGACGGTCCACAGGTCCGGCGCGATCATCGTGCGCGCCTGATCGTCGCCGCAGAAGAAGTTCGGCCAATCGGCGCCGTAGCAGCGCGTCTCGGTATGGAAATTGTCCAGCAGGCGGCTTTGCACGACGACGAAGCTGCCGTCACCGAGTTTGCGGATGGTGGACCCGTCTTCCGTTCCCCAGAGATAGGGGACGAAAGGCGGCGGATCGGCCAGCGGCATTATCGGCGACGCCTGCGCGAAAAGGCCCTGTTCGACGCCTGCCCTGAACCGGGTGAGGGCGGACACGTAGTCCGCGACGGTCGCAGGACGGCCGGCATAGAGAGTCGCGAGGCCGGTCGCACGCGGACTGGTGAGCGCGCGGAAGCCCCGCAGGTCGGGATCGGCGTGTGCAGCGGTCACGAGCAATGCCGAGACGGCCACCGCGGCGGCGGCCAACAGACTTCCAACCCGAACAGGAACGCGCGACATGGAGAACTCGTCCACTCTTGAGCCCAGACCATAGCGCAAGACGCGAGGCTTTGGAACGCGGTGTCGCCGCAGCGATACCGGTGGTCGCCGGAGCTGTGAGCAGCATGTGGCGGAACAGGTCTAGGAGGAGGCAAGGGCGGGCTGCCCCGCTTTCGAGTCGAAGAACAAGTGATGAAGCAATCCGTGACCCTGCCGCGCGACAAGTCGGCGCTCGTGCTGATCGACCTGCAGGAGGAGCATCGCGGCGACCCGCGCTATCTCGTCGAGGGCTACGAGGAGGTGCTGGCCAACGCGGCAAGGCTTCTCGCGACCGCGCGTTCGGCCGGAATGCCCGTGCTGCACTTTGCCTACATCGTCGACCCGGAGACCGCCCGACCATTCCATCCCAAGATGGAGGACGGCCGGTCCGCCTTCAGCGACCGCGACGATCCGCTGTCGGCAATCTGCGCCGAGGTTCAGGCGACCGACGGCGAGACGGTGATCGTCAAGACCGAGGCGAGCGCCTTCGGTGACGGCCAACTGACTTCGATCCTGAAGGAACGGGGGATCGAGTGGATCGTGGTTGCCGGCGTCTGGACCGAGGCCTGTATCGACGCGACCGTGAAGCATGCCGTGTCGGCCGGGTTCCGCGTGATGCTCGTGAAAGACGCGTGCGGCAGCGCGACAGCCGCGATGCATCAGACCGGCATTCTCAACCTCGCCAACCGTCTGTATGGCGGGGCAGTCGTCGCTACGGACAGCGCGTGCCGGGCGATGGGTGGCCAGACCGTGGAAGGCTGGCGGGTGCAGGGGGCCGTGCCGCTCCGGATTACCTATGAGAACGCGGCGGCACTCTACGCCGGGCTGTAATCAAGCCGCCGCCGCAGAGCGTGCCTCGGGCTCGTCGGCAAAGGCGTCGTAGATCGTCCGGAAGGACGGTGCGATCTCGACGAAGACATCGACCATTTCGGGGTCGAACTGCGTGCCGCGGCCTGCGGTGATCGTGGCAACGGCGTCCTCGTGCGGCATGGCCGATTTGTACACGCGCTCCGAGACAAGCGCGTCGTAGACGTCGGCAATCGCCATCATGCGGCCGGAGATCGGGATGTCGTCGCCGGCGAGCCCGCGGGGGTAGCCAGCGCCGTCCCAGCGCTCGTGATGGGTGTGGGCGATTTCCTGGGCCAGCCGGAAGAACGACGAGTAGGTGCCGAGATGCCGCTCGGCATTGGCGATCGCGATGCGGCCCAGTTCCGCATGCGTCTTCATGATCTCGAACTCGTTGGCGGTCAGCTTGCCGCGCTTCAGCAGGATCCGATCCGGGATGCCGACCTTGCCGATGTCGTGCAGCGGCGCCGACTTGAAGAGCAGGTCGATCGTCGCGTCATCGAGCTTGTCGCGGTGCAGGCCGCGCCCCCGCAGCGCCTCGGCGAGCAGGCGCACATAGTGCTGCGTGCGTCGCAGATGATTGCCGGTGTCGTTGTCGCGGGTCTCGGCGAGCGACGCGAGCGACAGGATGATCGCTTCCTTCGCAAGCACAGCTTCCTTGCGTGCCGTTTCAAGCGAGGTGATGAGGCTGACATTGGTGAGCGCGACGGCGGCGCTGTTGGCGATGCGCTGGAGCATGCGCATCTCGCGGTCGCTGGGCCGATACTTCTTCGCCCAGTAGGCGCCGATGGCGCCGATCGGATCCTCGGCGCGCACCGGCATCATCGCCAGGCTCTTCACGAAGGTGGGCCGGTAGGCGGCGTGCGGAATGCGATCGTCGGCGTAGATGTCCTCGATGACCACGGCCTGGCGGTGGAGCATCGACCAGCCCGAGATGCAGGCCTCCAGCGGGAAGCGCTGGCCCTTCCAGAGCGGGCTGATCGCGTCCTCGTCGGCGTAGTGGCACATGCCGTTGTCGCGGAAGACGAAAGTGATGCCATCCGCACCGATAAGGGGGCGGGCTCCTTCGCGCACCACGGCGAGGATCTCGTCCACGCCGCGCGCCATGGAGAGCTGGAGCATCAGGTCTTCGATTTCCGGATAAGCCTGCATGTCCTGCCGCATCCCCATGCAGCCCCTCGGGCCACGCCTATCGACACTGAATCAGTCGAATAGTCGGCGATTGTTCTTATGAATCGATAAATATCAAGAGCGCAACGCTACCCAAGCGCCAGCTAATACTACCTGGATTGGCGCAGCCGCAGGATAGCCGCGTGTCAGCCGCCGCTGATTGCAGTCAGGACGAAGACTTCCGATCCCGGCGCAAGGGAGTCCGCGTACTTCAACTTCTCGCCGTCGACGAAGACGTTCATGTGCTTGCGGATCGCTGGGCGCGTGTCGCAGATGCGGTCCTTCATGCCCGGCCACAGCCGGTCGAGCGCATCGACCATCTCGGCCACGGTCGACGCCTCGACCTCGACCTTGCGAACCGAGCCGGGAAACAGATCGGTGAGGATGGCTGGCAGCTTGACGGTCACGGCTTGCCTGGCGGGGGGCTGGCTTTGGGACATGCGGAGCCAGGTCAGCTGCGAACGACCATCGTCTCGACCGAAGAGATAACCGGCAGGTGGCCGGCGATCTCGAACCAGTTCTCGCCCTCGTCCGACGAACCGAACAGCGCGCCGCCATTGGTACCGAAATAGACGCCCGCCGGCTCGAGCCGGTCGGTCGCCATTGCCTGGCGCAGCACGCCGAAATAGGCGTTCTCCTGCGGCAGGCCGTCGCGTTTTGCCTGCCAGTGGCGCCCAGCGTCGCCGCTCTTGTAGACCGCAGCCTTTGCGTCGGGAACATAGCGACCCTTGGTGTCGCCGTTGAGCGGGATCAGGAACACGGTTTCCGGATCGCGCGGATGCGCGGCGGCCGGGAAGCCGAAAGTCGACGGCAGGCCCTTCTCAATACTTTGCCATGTCTTGCCACTGTCGTCGGAACGGTACATGCCGCAGTGGTTCTGCTGGTAGAGGCGCTCAGGCATGCCCGGCGCCATGACCATGTTGTGTACGCACTGGCCGAATTCCGGATAGTTCTGGCCCTCGGGGAAGAAGTCGGCGCGGACACCCTTGTTCCGCGGCTCCCAGCTTCGGCCCCCGTCGGCCGTGTAGAAGACGCCGGCCGACGAGATGCCGATCCAGAGCTGGTCGTGGTCGGTCGGGTGCGGGACCAGCGTGTGCAGGATCAGGCCGGCGCCGCCGGGGTTCCAGTGCGGGCGGGTAGGGTGCTGCTGCAGGCCCTCGACATGGCGCCAGGTCTTGCCGCGATCCTCGCTTCTGAAGAGGCCGGCGGGCTCGACGCCAGCATAGACGGTGCCGTTCGACGCGGAGACGCTCCAGACGGCCGCGACGGGATCCTTGCCTTCCTCGTATGCGAGGCCCTGGCTCGAATGGGTCCATGTCCTGCCGAGATCCTCGGATTTCCAGACGGCCGGACCGAACCACGGATTGCCTCCGCCGGCATAGATGATGCCCTTCTGGGCATCGCCTACCATGTGGTTGATCGGCCAGGTTTCGCAGAACGGGCCGCGGATCGACCAGTCCTTCCGCCTCGTGTCGCTCTCGGCGATGAACGCGCCCTTGCGCGTACCGATCAGCAGCAGGACCTTTTCGGCCATCGTTTCCTCCGAAACCGGCAATAATTACGTCGCCACTCCTGGCTCCGCGAGAATGAATGTTCTGGACAAATAGGTTGATGTCAACATGATGTGGGCATGGCTGGTGACACGCAGTCGATTCCGTTCGCGACCACTCTCGAGGTCCGGGATGCTTGCCTCTGCATGCATGTGCAGCGGGCGGCGCGTGCGCTGGCGCGCCGCTATGACGAGGCGCTGCGGCCGGCAGGAATCACCAACGGCCAGTTCTCCCTTCTGATGTCACTTAACCGGCCAGAGCCACCGCTTATGCACCAGGTTGCGGAACTGCTTTCAATGGACCGGACAACTCTCACGGCCGCACTGAAACCTCTCCGGAGGCGCGGACTCATGACAGTCGAGGCGGATACGGCAGACGGGCGCGGCAGGCGGCTGGCGTTGACGGACGAGGGACGGGCGGTGCTTGCAGAGGCGCTTCCGGCATGGCGACGAACGCAGGCTGAAATCGGCGAACTGCTGGCGTCGGACGGTCCGGACCGCTTGCGCGCCGACCTGGTCGCACTGGCGTAGCGGCCCTATCCGCCGATGAGGTCGACGCCTAGCGACGCGAGCGCGTCCCAGTATCCGGGATAGGTCTTCCCGACGCAGGCCGGGTCCATGATGGTGATGCCGTCGATCATCAGACCCGCAAGCGCGAAGCTCATGGCAATGCGGTGGTCGGAATAGGTTTCGATGCGCGCGGGCAAGCGCTGGCCGACCAGCGACGGGTCGGATGCGATGACCAGGTCGTCGCCATCCTCGGTTCCCAGGCCCGGCCGGATGCGCGACAGTTCGGTGGCAACGGCCGAGATGCGGTCGCATTCCTTCACCCGCAGATTGGCGATGCCGACGAAGCGCACGGGCGTCTGGTTGAACGCCGCCAGCACGGCCAGCGTCGGCACGGCGTCCTGCATCTGCGAACCGTCGATGACGGCCGGCATGTGCGGGAACATCTGCGTTACGGCATAGGCGGCTGCGTCCGGCTGGGTGAAGGCTGCCGCGTGGACGCCCAAGTCGATGGCGCCTTCGGTCAGCTTCTCTGCGGCCCAGAGATATGTCGCTGCCGAGGCATCGGGCTCGATCACGAAGTCGGTCGCACGATAGCCTGTCGGCTGCACGCGCCAGCGGCCAGGACCCGTCTCGGCGATCGATGCGCCGAAGGCCTCCATCGCTGCCAGCGTCAGCCGCACATAGCCGACCGCGTCGATCTCGGGGTCGCTCAACTCGACGTCGATCGGTCCGTCGCCGAAAGGTGCTGCCATCAGGACGGCCGAGACGTACTGGCTGGAGAGGCTCGCGTCGATCACGACCTTGCCGGCCTTCAGCCGGCCGGTGCCATGGATGGTTGCCGGCGGGCATCCCGTCTCGGACGTGGCCTTGACGCCGAGATCCGCCAGCGCATCGAGCAGCGGTACGATGGGACGCTTGCGCATGTGCTCGTCGCCGTCGACTACGACCGTGCCGTCGATGGTGGCGACCGCAGCGGCGAGGAAGCGCGTGGCCGTGCCTGCATTGCCGAGGTAAAGCGGCTTTCCGGGCTTCGTCAGCCGGCCGCTGCCCGTAACGACAAAGGTAGTGGCATCGGGTTCATCGACGGTCACGCCCATTTCTCGCAAGGCAGCCGCCATCAGCTTGGTGTCGAGGCTCTTCAGCGCGCCTGTCAGGCGGCTCGTCCCCTTCGCCAGCGCAGCCAGCAACAGCGCCCGGTTGGTGATCGACTTGGAGCCCGGCGGCACGACACGGCCGGCGAGCGGCCGGCGGGGCGGGACGATCGTGACGGCGTCAGGCTTGGTCTTGGCGTCAGGCGCGGACATGCAGGCTTTCCGGTGGACGCGCTCGACTGGAACAGAGGCGTCGGCTTGTCAATCCGGACGCGCTGGCGGTCAGGCCGGGAAGCGTTCGCGATAGCGCGGCACGACATCCGGATTGCGCAGGTTCTTTGGCAGTTCGCCGGAGAGGACCCTCAGCGCTTCACCCGCTGCACCGATCCCCATCCGCATCATGGATTCCTCGGTGATGCCGGCCATGTGGGGGGTGATCAGGACGTTCGGAAACGAGAAGTAGGGATGATCGGGCGGCAGCGGTTGGGTCGCGAAGACGTCCAGCGCGGCGCCGCCGATGCGGTTCTCGCGGAGCGCGCCGATCAGCGCGTCGTCGTCGATCACCGCGCCGCGCGCCACGTTGACGATGATGGCGCCGCGCTTCATGCGACCGATCCGGTCGGCGTCAAGCAGGCCTGTCGTCTCGAGCGTCAGCGGCACGCAGAGCACGACAATGTCGGCTTCCGCCACCAGTTCATCGACGGTCCTGGCACGAACGCCTTCGGGCAGACTGGCCGGACTGCGGGTGTTGGCGATGACATCAAGGCCGAAACCGGCCGACGCAATGCGCGCAACCTCACGGCCGACGGCTCCCATGCCGACGATGCCGATCGTCCGGCCGGCAAGCTCGTTGGTGCGCTCCGCATGGTCGCGACCGGCAAGCCAGCCCTTCGCCCGCAGGTCGCCGTCCACCATGCGGAAGCGGCGCAGAAGCGCCATCGACGCGAAGAAGACATGCTCGGCGACGGAACGGGCGTTCACCGCCGGTACGTTCGCGACCAAGACGCCTGCGGCCGTCGCGGCGTCGACCGGGATCATGTCCAGCCCGGCACCGTGGCGGATTGCGGCTCGCAATCCGGGCGCCTCGGCGAACAGGCGAGTGGGCAGGTTGGCACGCACGATGACGATCGCCGCGTCGCTTGCCTCGCGGGCCAGCGTGTCCGGATCGATGGCGGAGGCGACGACCAGACGTCCGGCAAGCGACAGCATCTCCGCCGCGCGCGGATGGATGCCGTGCGTGGAGACGATCTTCGGAAGGTCAGGCATGCTGGAGACTGGGGGTGGAGGCCTCGGCTTCCCGGGTCTCGATCAGGCCCTTCCAGTAGCTCTGAGCGCCCTGGAGGTGCGCGCTCATCAGGGCCTGCGCGAGATTGCCGTCCCGGCGGAGCAGGGCGTCGTAAATCTGAAGGTGCTCGGCATGCGAGCGACGGCCGCGTTCCGGATCGCTGAAATAGATCGGCAGGCGACTTTCGCCCATCACGTAGTAGACGCTGCAGACCTGGTGAAAGATGGCGTTCTTGGTGGCGCGGACGATCTCCAGATGAAAGTCCTTGTCTTCCTTGTGGAGCGGCTCGCCCCTGGCAACCTTCGCCTCGGACTCGGCAAGGATTTCGCGCAGCCGCTCGAAGTTCTCCTCAGTCGCGCGCGAGCAGGCGAGTTCGGCCGCCTTGATCTCGTGGATCTTCCTCAGTTCGACCATCTCGTAGATGCGGACCGGGTCGAGCGGCAGGCCGGCTTTCGCGAAGAGCGCCAATGCCTCGACGCTCGCCTGCCTCGTCGTCAGGTAGATGCCCGACTTGGCCCGGCGCTCGACGATGCGCATGGCTTCGAGGATGGCCAGCGCCTCACGAATCTGGCCACGGCTGACGGCGAAATGCTCTGCGAGTTCACGTTCGGAAGGGGTCCGGCCGGTTTCGGTGTCGGAGAACGAGAAGAGGTAGGATGCCAACTCCGCGAGGAGGTTCTTCTCCGACATATCCGTTCAGCCGACCACCGCGTGCGCCTTGAGGAACTGTTCCGACACCGTGAAGCCGAGGCCGGGGGAATCGGGGATGGCGATCATACCGTCCCGCGCCTCAACCGTCTCCTCGACAAGATCATGTATCATCGGGTTCGCGCCGAGCGAATACTCGATGATGAAGCTAGACGGCGCAGCCGCGCAGATGTGCAGGCCCGCGTAAAAGCACGGCGCGCCGGCCCAGAGGTGCGGTGCGAACCGCAGGTTGAAGGCGCTGGCGAGCGCGGCGATCTTCATCGCCTCGCTGATGCCGCCGCAGAAGGCGGGGTCCGGCTGGAACACGTCGGCGGCCTTGAGGACGGCAAGGTCGCGGAAGGCGAAGCGGGTGGCCTCGCTTTCGCCCGTGGCGATCGGCACTATGGATGCCGCCCTGACCTCGGCCATGCCGGCCTTGTCGTCGGCGATCACCGGCTCCTCGAACCACGCGAGATCGCAGTCGGCCACCATGTGGGCGAAACGCTTGGCGTCGGCGACGGTGTAGGTGCCGTGCGCGTCGACCATGATATCGACGCTCGGGCCGAGCGCCTTGCGGGCGGCGCGAACGCGGGCAGCCGAAACGTGCGGTGCGCCGTCCATGGCGCCGACCCGCATCTTCACCGACCTGAATCCGCCCTTGTCGATGTAGGACTGCAACTGCTCGCCGATCTTGTCCTCGGCCGCCCAGCCGCCCGAAGCGTAAGCCGGGAGGCGGTCGGCCTTGCGGCCACCGAGCAGCCGCCAGACCGGCTGGCCGAGCGACTTGCCGAGTATGTCCCAGAGCGCGATGTCGACGGCGCTGATCGCCGCCACCGTGTGCCCGCGCCGCGAGAGGCCGGGCATCGAATGGCCTTCGCGCGCCGCGCTGCCGTGGCGCACGTCGTTGTAGAGCATCTCCCAGATGGCGGAGATGTCGCGCGGATCGCGGCCGATCAGCTTCGGCGCAACCTCGTGGTTCAGCATGTGAACCAGCGCACCATAATTGCCGGCGCTGCCGGCGGCGTTCTTGCCTTCGCCCCATCCGACAATGCCGTCATCCGTCTCGATACGGAGGATGGCGGCGTCGAAGGTCGCGATCTGACCGAAGTCGCTCTTGTGCTGGCGACCGGTTTCGATGGGAATACGGACCCACCATGCCTCTGCTGTGGCGATGCGCATGCTGTTCTCCGGCCCTGCGCGCCGCGCGGGCGGCAGGGCCTCCAGGGAAGTGTGGCTGCTACTTGATCAGCGGCAGCAGCGTCTCGGCGGTGATGCGCATCTGGTCCGTGTAGAACTTCTCGGTCAAAACGCTCGAGCCGTGGTCCTGGATGAACTTGAGCTGCTCCGGCGAGATGTCGACCGGGTTGCGCTCGACCATCTCCGGATAGCGGTTGGCCGGCGTGCGATCGACCGGGGCGACGAACTCGTTGGTGAGCGCGCCGTCGTAGCCGACGTCGCGGAGCCAGCCGACCAGCTGCTTCCAGTTGATGGTGCCGAGGCCCGCTGCGAAGCGGTTGTTGTCGGCGACGTGGAAGTCGAACAGGCGCTTGCCGGCCTTCTGGATCGCCTCCTTGACGTCGAATTCCTCCATGTGGATGTGGTAGGCGTCGAGGCAGATGCCGCATTCGGGGCTGACCGCGTCGGCGAGAGCCATCGCCTGTTCGCCGCGGTTGAAGAGATACGTCTCGAAACGGTTGAGCGGCTCGACGGCGATCCGGACGCCGACCTTCTTGGCGTGCGTGAAGCACTCGCGAGTGGCGTCGACCACCCATTTCCACTCCTCCTCCTCGGTGGCGTCGGGCACAACCTTGCCGACGGTGGCGGGCACCAGCGTGATGATCTCGCCCTCCAGCTCGCTGACCATCGTCAGCACGTCCTTGACGTACTTCACGGAACGCTCGCGCTGGCCCTGGTCCTTGGCAGCGAGGTTGCGTTCGCCGAGCATGAGCGTCACCGAGCCCCAGCAGCGGATGCCGTGCTCCTTCAGAAGCGCGCGGGTCTCCTTGGACTTGTACTGCTCGGGTTCGCCTGAAATCTCGATGGATTCGTAGCCGAACTTCTTGATGCGGCGCAGAGTCACTTCGAGCGGTTCGGCGCGCATCCAGTTGTGCGTGGAAAGGTGCATGATCGGTCCTTCTTGGCGTTCGCCTTCAATCGGCCCGCAGCACGCGGGCCGGTCTCCTCCCCAAAGGCTCGCACCATATGCCGTCTACGGCATCTGGTTCGACCAATTGGGCTCGAAATTCGTTCTAACGCATTTTCCAGACAGCCGCAACCGCGAGCGCTTTCCGCTGAAAGGAGAGGCAAGAATCTATATCTTACAGAGAGATATATTGATTTCTTGAATCATCCTGAGGCGGGCGGCAGGAAACTCACCGACTTGACCGTCGGTCCGCATTTGGTATGACCAGACGGTGCGAGGCCGCTCTTTCCAGGCGTGCGCTGACGGAAGGAGACGGTGGCCAGACGCGCCGAGGGAGTTGCGGCGCGCCTGAGGTTATGAATTTATCTGCATCAAGGCCGATGTAATCGATTGCGAGGAGCATTCGCGGCCGTACGAGGGAGGAGGACGCCATGCCGGCGACGATGAAGGGTCCAGCCATTTTCCTGGCGCAGTTCGCGGGCGACGCGGCGCCGTTCAATTCGCTGAAGTCGATCACCAAGTGGGCGGGCGACCTTGGCTACAAGGGCGTTCAGATCCCGACGTGGGACGGGCGGCTGTTCGACCTGAAGAAGGCATCGACGTCGAAGGCCTATTGCGACGAGGTGAAAGGCATATGCGCCGAGAACGGTGTCGAGGTGACCGAACTCTCGACGCATCTCCAGGGCCAACTCGTTGCCGTGCATCCCGCCTATGACAGCATGTTCGATGGTTTCGCGCCGGCCGAGGTCCACAACAACCCGAAGGCTCGCCAGAAATGGGCGGTCGAACAGGTCAAGATGGGCGCCAAGGCGTCGAAAAACCTCGGCTTGAATGCGTCGGTGACGTTCTCGGGAGCTCTCGCCTTCCCTTATCTCTATCCCTGGCCGCAGCGGCCGGCCGGCCTCATCGAGGAGGCGTTCGCCGAGCTTGGCAAGCGCTGGAAGCCGATCCTCGACGTCTATGACGACAATGGCGTGGACGTCGGTTACGAAATCCATCCTGGCGAGGACGTGTTCGACGGCGCGACCTTCGAGATGTTCCTGGACTCGGTCGGCGGCCACAAACGCTGCAACATCAACTACGATCCCTCGCACTTCCTGTTGCAGCAGCTGGACTACCTAGCGTTCATCGACATCTACCACGAGCGGATCAAGGCCTTCCACGTCAAGGACGCCGAGTTCAACCCGGACGGCCGCCAAGGCGTCTATTCGGGCTACCAGGGCTGGGTGAATCGCGCCGGCCGCTTCCGTTCGCTCGGCGACGGGCAGGTCGATTTCGGCGGCATCTTTTCCAAGCTGACAGCGCATGGCTACGATTCCTGGGCGGTGCTGGAGTGGGAATGCTGCCTGAAGCACCCGGAAGACGGCGCCGCGGAAGGCGCGCCGTTCATCCAGCATCACATCATCCGGGTCACCGAGAAGGCCTTCGACGACTTCGCAGGTGCCAAGCCGGACCGGAACGCGCTTCGCAAGGTCATGGGCATCGCCTGAGGAGAGACGAAGATGGTCAGTGGCAGGCAGGTTGAGTCGGGCAGCGGCCCGATCCGGTACGGCATGGTAGGCGGCGGGCAGGGCGCCTTCATCGGTGGCGTCCACCGCATCGCGGCGCGGCTCGACGGCGAGTTCGAACTCGTCGCCGGCGCGTTATCTTCCGATCCGGCGCGCGCCAAGGCATCGGCGACCGAACTGGGCCTCGATCCCGAGCGGAGCTACGGCTCGTTCCAGGAGATGGCCAAGGCGGAGTCGCGGAGGCCTGACGGTATCGAGGTGGTCTCCATCGTCACGCCGAACCACATGCACTATCCGGCGGCGAAGGCGTTTCTCGACGCCGGCATCCACGTCATCTGCGACAAGCCGCTGACGTCGACGCTGGCCGACGCGCGGAAGTTGTGCGCGCTCGCCGAGAAGAGCGGCAAGCTGTTCGTGCTGACGCACAATTACACCGGCTATCCGATGATCCGCCAGGCACGCGAGATGGTCGAGACGGGCGTCCTGGGCGAGCTTCGGGTCGTGCAGGCCGAGTATCCGCAGGACTGGCTGACCGTCGACATCGAATCGTCCGGCCAGAAGCAGGCGGCTTGGCGCACGGATCCGGCCAAGTCGGGCGCGGGCGGCGCGACGGGCGACATCGGCACGCATGCCTTCAACCTGGCCAGCTTCGTGACTGGCCTCGAACTGGACCAGTTGTCGGCCGACCTCGATGCCTTCGTGCCCGGCCGCCGCCTCGACGACAACGCGCATGTGATGATGCGTTTCAAGCCGTCGACGGCGAAGGGCGCTTCGGGTCGCCCGGCGAAGGGAATGATCTGGGCGAGCCAGGTGGCGCCAGGCAACGAAAACGGCCTCAAGCTGCGCGTCTATGGCACCAAGGGCGGCATCGAGTGGAAGCAGGAGGACCCGAACTACCTCTGGTACACGCCGTTCGGCGAGCCCAAGCGGCTAATCACCCGCTCGGGAGCGGGTGCGAGCCCGGTCGCCGGCCGGGTCACACGCGTCCCGTCGGGCCATCCGGAAGGCTATCTCGAAGGCTTCGCAACGATCTACGCGGAGGCCGCGAGGGCAATCAAGGCGCTACGCCGCCGCGGCGGCAAGGTGCCGAAGGATGTGGTCTATCCGACCGTTTTCGACGGGCTGGCCGGCATGAAGTTCGTCGATGCGTGCGTACGCTCATCGGCCAAGAACGCCGCCTGGGTGAAGGTCTGAGCGTTCCTCGACTATTTGACAATTCTTCAAAGACGGGCGCGATCCTATTCTGACAGGATCGCGCCCGCCGCATTTTCGGGCCGTCGCGAACGGGAGGAGAGATGACAGTCAGCAGCGAGGTCGCGCGCCTGCTCATCGTCGACGATCATCCGCTGTTCCGCGAGGCGCTGACCAGCGCGGTGCAGATGGAGTACCCGACGGCGGAAGCAGTCGAGGCACGCACGATCGGCGAAGCGCTCGATGTGCTCGGCCAGAAGCCGCCATTCGATCTCGTCCTGCTCGACCTCAACATCCCCGGGGTGCAGGGCTTCGACGGGCTGCTGCAGATACGGACCCGCCACCCCCAGCTGCCGGTGGTCGTGGTGTCGGGGCACGAAGAGCCCAAGGTTGTCGCCGAGGCGCTTTCCTACGGGGCGGCGGGCTTCATCCCGAAGTCGGTGCGCAAGGCGGAGCTGGCGCACGCCATACGGGCCGTCATGGAAGGCGCAGTCTACGTGCCGGAGGGCTACGTCGCGTCGAGCGATGCAGCAAGCGGCGACCGGGCAGAAGTGGTGCGACGCCTCGGCACGCTGACGCCGCAGCAGCTGCGCGTGCTCCAGATGTTGCGGCAGGGACTGCTCAACAAGCAGATCGCCCACGAGTTGCAGGTCGGCGAGACGACCGTGAAGGCGCACGTCTCCGAGATCCTGCGCAAGCTGAATGTCTACAGCCGCACCCAGGCGGTGATCGAGGTGTCGAAACTGGACAATGCCGACCTGTTCCGAGAGCAGGCCGGTTTCTGAGACGGGTTGCCTGTCCCGATGTGCGGAAAGCGCGACTTATGCCAGAAGGTGGGCCAGCAGCGCCCGTAGCTGCGCCGGCCTCACGGGCTTGCGCATCAGTTCGATCCCCGCCCAGCGGCACGCCTTTTCCAGGTCCGGCGATGCGTCCGCGCTGACGATCAGCGCCGGCACGGCCCGCTGAAGGTAGGCGCGGGCCTCGGCGATGGTGTCGGTGCCGAGGTCTCCGTGCTCAAGATGCTGGTCGGCAATGATGATGTCCGGCACCCATGCCGTGTCGCCGAGGTGATCGATCGCGACATCGGTGGACTGCGCTGCGCGGACTTCGCAGGCCCAGCGCTCCAGCAGACCGCGCGTTGCCTCGGCCACGGCCTCGTCGTCCTCGATCAGCAGGACGCGGGTGCCGAACAGGCCGTAGCCGCGCGGGCGCTCATGCTCCGTCCCGGCCGGCGCGGCTTCGGTTCGAGCCGAACCGAGCGGCAGATCCAGATGAAAGACCGTGCCGCGGTCGACGATGGAAGTGAAGGTGACCGGGTGGTCGAGGGCGTCCGCCATGCGGCGGACAATCGAAAGACCAAGGCCGAGGCCGCGCCCGGACAGTTCGGCGTGTGCCGCCACCGGTCCGCGGTGAAATTCCTCGAAGATCGCCGTGCGCTCGTCGTCCAGGATGCCGCAGCCGGTGTCGGCGATCTCGATGCGCATCGCGCCGCCGCGTCGTCTCGCACCGACCAGCACGCCGCCCTCGCGGGTGTAGCGGATGGCATTCGACAAGATGTTCTGGAGCATGCGGGCGAGCATGATGCGGTCCGAATGCACCACGGCCGAGGTCGACCGGAAGCGCAGTTTCAACCCCTTCTTGGAAGCGAGGGGTTCGAAGTCTGAGCGCAGGCCTGAAAACAGCTGGTCGAGCGGAATGTCGGTCAATTCCGGCCGGACGACGCCGGCATCCAGCTTGGAGATGTCGAGCAGCGTCCGAAGCAGGTCGTCCATCGTCTCCAGCGAGCGCTCGACCTGCCGAACCAGCCGGCGTCCTTCCTCGGAATTCTGGAGTTCGGCTAGCGCCGAGACTGACAGATGCGCCGCGTTGAGCGGCTGGAGCACGTCGTGGCTCGCGGCCGCCAGAAAGCGGGTCTTCGACAGGTTCGCCTGCTCGGCATTGTCGCGGGCGGCGGCAAGTTCCTGGTTCGACTGTTCCAGCCGGCGAAGCGTGGTGCGCAGTTCCTCGGTACGCGCCTTCACCATGCCTTCCAGGCCGATCGCCGTCTGGAACAGCGAGAAGGCGTTGCCCTGCTGGTCCATCGAGCGCTCGACGCGCGACATCAGCGCCCGGTTGATGCGCTTCAGCCTGTCGAGGTCCTCGATCTCGGCCAGCGGCACGGCGGCCCTACTCCGCCGCCTCACGGCGGCCGAAGGCGATGCCCGTGAAGGTCTGGTTCAGATGCATGGAGCGGTACTGTTCGCCGTAGGTCCCGAAGCCGACGACGTTGTTTCGCCGGTAGAGCTCGGACATTTCGCGCAGCACCTGCCGGTTCTCGGCATCGAGCCTGCGCAGGACGCAGTCGAAGCCGAGGATCACATCGGTGCCGCCGAGCTTGTCAGCCACCGACCGGAACGCGTTGCGGGTCGATTCCACCATGCCCTTCGGCTGGGCGACAGTCAGCACGATGCCGTCGTCGATGGCGCAGAAGAACGACAGCGAGCCGTCCGGGTTCACCTTCTGGATCGAGCGGCAGAAGTATTCGCCCCCGACCCGCACGACGACAGGATGAGACGCGAACGACATGGGCGTCAGCGAGCGGGCGTCGATGCCGATCGCGGAGGCGTATTCGTCGGCCGCGCGGTCGGCATTAAACTCCTTCACGACGCGCTGGCCGGGGACCGAACTGGTGACGACCAACTTGTCCTCCGTCGGCACGAAGTTGTCGGTCTTGAAGACCTGGAACGGTACCGACGTCGAGACGAGCAGCACGACGGCGCAGTCGGTATCGACCTCGCCGTCGACGAAAAGCGTCGTCTTCTCGAATTTCAGGTCGTCGCCTGCCGATCCGCCGATGAGGGGAATGTCGTCCAGGCTCCAGTAGAGCGCCGACGTGACCGATTCCTCGGCCGAAGACAGGCCATCGATGAAACACAAAGCGAAGGTGCCGCGATCCGCCGCTGCCCCGTTCGAGGGGAGGCGCCGCTTCAGGCGCTGCACCTCGTCGGCGATCGAGTCCATGCCGAGCGACGAGACCCTGTGCAGCATGGTCGACGCGACGCAGAAGCTGTCGCGGGGAAAGAGGACCGCAACGGCGTGGCGCTCCTCCAGACCGTCCGGCGTGATCTCGCCGGCTGTCGAGCAGCCGGCGACGCGGAGCGCGGGAGCGTGCTGCCGAAACGCAGCGGCCACGTCCGCAGCCCGCATCAGGGCCTGCGAAAAGAACACCAGCGCGAAGTCCGCGCCCGACGCCTCGGCTTCGTGCGCCACGTCTCTTGCAAAGGCGCCGGTGTCGGCCAGGCCCGTGGAAATGACTGTCAGGCCGCTGCCGTAGCGCTGAAGGTTGTGCTCCAGTACCGTTCCCTCCCAGGAACCTGCGGACTTGGCGCCGCCTCGATTGAGCGGCGATAGTCGGACGGCAAGCCCGATTTGACAATGCCCGGCAGTCAGCTGACGTGACCGAAAGTACAATATACGGTCGGAATGCCCGTTTGCATTCTGCGACGAGACCCGCTTCGGCCGGATGCGCGCGGTTTCCGCGTGGCCAACGAAGTTTCTACCGGGAGGCCGGACGAAAGCGGGCAGTGAGGAGGAGGATTGCCCGCCCATGTCTGAGGTTTCTCTCGTCGTCAACGGACGAAAGGTCAGCGGCCAGGCCGAAGACCGCACGCTGCTCGTTCATTTCCTGCGCGAACATCTGGGTTTGACCGGCACGCATGTCGGCTGCGACACGTCGCAATGCGGCGCTTGCGTCGTGCATGTGGACGGAAAGGCGATGAAGTCCTGCACCATGCTCGCCGCGCAGGCGTCGGGCTCCACGGTCGTGACAATCGAAGGGCTTGCCAGCGGCCCCGACCTGCACCCGGTGCAGGCAGCCTTCAAGGAGCATCACGGCCTGCAGTGCGGCTTCTGCACGCCGGGCATGATCATGGCGGCGACCGACATGATCAACCGCCACGGCGCCGGCAACCTCGACGAGGCGACGGTGCGCGCCGAGCTCGAAGGCAACATCTGCCGCTGCACGGGCTATCACAACATCGTCAAGGCGGTCCTTGCGGCATCCGACGCGATGGCAAAGGGCGGCAAGGGCCAGAAGGCGGCGTAGGCGCGAGCGCAGCGACGGGGCCATGCCGCGTCGCCAACTCATGACTTGCAACGCACTTTTTCGCTGTTGGCTCTGAAGGCAGTTTCGGGAGGAAACCACCCATGGGTATCGAAGGCATCGGCGCCCGCGTGGCGCGCAAGGAAGACAAGAGGTTCATTACCGGCGGCGGGCGCTACACCGACGACATGGTGGTGCCCGGCATGAAGCACGCCGTGTTCGTGCGTTCGCCGCACGCGCACGCCGAGATCAAGAACATCGACACGTCGAAGGCCGCGGACATGCCCGGCGTCATCGGCGTGCTGACCGGCCGCGAACTGAAGACCGACGGCATTGGCAATCTGATCTGCGGCTGGATGATCCATTCCAAGGACGGGACGCCCATGAAGATGGGCGCCTGGTCGCCGCTCGCCGTGGACCGCGTCCGCTATGTCGGCGACGCCGTGGTCGTCGTCGTGGCCGATACCAAGGGCCAAGCCCGCGATGCGGCCGAGGCGGTCTCGATCACCTACAACGAGCTGCCAGCGGTCATCGAGGCAGTCGACGCGCTGAAGAAGGGTGCGCCTCAGCTTCACCCGGAGGCCGAAGGCAACCTGATCTTCGACTGGGAGATCGGCGACGCGAAGGCGACAGACGAGGCGCTCGCCAAGGCCGCGCATATCACCAAGATGCGCATCGTCAACAACCGACTCGTGCCGAACGCGATGGAGCCGCGCGCGGCGCTCGGCGTCTATGACAAGGCCGAGGACCACTACACCTGCTGGACCACGTCGCAGAACCCGCATGTCGCCCGCCTGGTGATGAGCGCGTTCTACAATGTCGCCCCCGAAAACAAGCTGCGCGTCATCGCGCCCGACGTCGGCGGCGGCTTCGGCTCGAAGATCTACATCTACCCCGAAGAGATCGTCTGCCTGTGGGCGTCCAAGAAGACAGGCGTGCCGGTGAAGTGGGTGGCCGATCGGACCGAAAGCTTCCTGTCCGATGCCCATGGCCGCGACCACGTGTCGGAGGTGCAACTCGGCTTCGACAAGGACAACCGCATGGTCGGCCTCAAGGTCGACACCATCGCCAATCTCGGCGCCTACATGTCGCTGTTCTCGTCCTGCGTGCCGACCTACCTCTACGCGACCCTGCTGTCGGGCCAGTACGTCATCCCGGCGATCCACGCCAATGTCAGGACCGTCTACACCAACACCGCGCCGGTCGACGCCTATCGCGGCGCCGGGCGGCCGGAGGCGACGTATCTTCTCGAGCGCATCGTCGAAACGGCGGCGCGCGAGCTGAAGGTCTCGCCGGCCGAACTGCGCCGCAAGAACTTCATCACGACGTTCCCGTACCAGACGCCGGTGATCATGAACTACGATGCCGGCGACTACGCAGCATCGCTGGACGCCGCCATGGCCGCCGCAGACTACGCCGGCTTCGACAGGCGGCGCGATGAGGCGCGCAAGCGCGGCAAGCTGCGCGGCATCGGTATGTCGAACTACATCGAGGCCTGCGGCATCGCGCCGTCGGCGGCCGTCGGTTCTCTCGGCGCCGGCGTCGGCCTCTGGGAATCCGCAGAGGTGCGCGTCAACGCGGTCGGCACGGTCGAGGTTCTGACCGGATCGCACAGCCACGGGCAGGGGCACGAGACGACGTTCGCCCAGCTCGTCTCCGACCGCTTCGGCCTGCCGATCGAACAGGTTTCGATCGTCCACGGCGATACCGACAAGGTGCAGATGGGCATGGGCACCTACGGCTCACGCTCGGGCGCGGTCGGCATGTCGGCCATCGTCAAGGCGCTCGACAAGGTCGAGAAGAAGGCGAAGAAGATCGCCGCCCACCTGATGGAGGCGGACGAGGGCGACATCGTCATCGAGAACGGCGAACTGAAGGTCGCCGGCACCGACAAGAAGGTGCCGTGGTTCCAGATGGCGCTTTCCGCCTACACCGCCCACAACCTTCCGGCGGGCCTCGAGCCCGGGCTGAAGGAGGGCGCGTTCTACGACCCGTCCAACTTCACCTTCCCGGCCGGCTGCTACATTTGCGAGGTGGAAATCGACCCGGACACCGGCGTGACGGAAATCGTCCAGTTCGTCGCGGCCGACGATTTCGGCAACATAATCAATCCGATGATCGTCGAGGGGCAGGTCCATGGCGGCATTGCTCAGGGCATTGGGCAGGCGTTGCTCGAAGGAGCGCGATACGACGACAACGGCCAGCTGCTGACGGCGAGCTTCATGGACTACACCATGCCGCGCGCCGACGACCTTCCGTCCTTCAAGGTGTCGACGTCGAACACGCCGTGTCCGTCCAATCCGCTCGGCATCAAGGGTTGCGGCGAGGCCGGCGCTATCGGCTCGCCGCCGGCCGTGATGAACGCCATCACCGACGCCATCGGCAACAACAACCTGACCATGCCCGCCTCACCGCAGAAGGTGTGGGCGGCGCTGGCCCGGACCTGAGGGAGGCAAGCATGTACAAGGTCACATACCATCGTGCCTCCTCGGTCGCCGACGCGGCCAAGAAGGCAAAGGGCGGCGACGCCAAGTTCCTGTCCGGCGGCATGACGCTGATCCCGGCGATGAAAACGCGGCTCGCATCGCCGTCCGACGTCATCGACCTCACCCACATCGACGCTCTGAAGGGCGTCAGTGTCTCGGGCAGCACGGTGACGATCGGCGCCGCGACGACGCATGCCGAGGTCGCCGGCAACGCTGCACTCAAGGCAGCCTGTCCGGCCATATGCCACCTCGCGTCCCACATCGGCGATCCTCACGTCCGCCACCGCGGTACGATCGGCGGCTCGATTTCCAACAACGACCCGGCAGCCGACTATCCGGCGGCGATGCTGGCGCTCGACGCGACGATCGTCACCAATGAACGGAAAATCCCGGCGAGCGAGTTCTTCACGGGGCTGTTCGAGACCGCGCTGAACGAGGGCGAGATCGTCACGGCTGTGACCTTCACGGCGCCAGCCAAGGCGGGCTACGCCAAGTTTCCGAACCCCGCTTCGCGCTACGCCATGACCGGCGTCTTCGTGGCTAACGGGAACGGCGGCGTTCGCGCGGCCGTGACCGGTGCCGGGGACGGGGGCGTGTTCCGTTCCAAGGAGGTCGAGGCCGCCCTGTCGAAGCAGTTCGACGCCTCCGCGCTGAACGGGGTCAAGGTGCCGTCTGGCAGCCTCATGTCGGACATGCATGCGTCGCCGGAATACCGGGCGAACCTGGTCGCCGTCATGGCGAAACGCGCGGTCGCCGCGGCGAACCGCTAGACGCCTCTCAGATATCCGCGAACGGGGGCCTTCGGGCTCCCGTTTCGTTTCAGCCGCCTGTCAGATGCCGTTCAAAATAGCGGACGGGTTTGGTGCCGCCGTGGATGACGGCGCCCCCGACCTCGCGGAAACCCATGGACGCGTGGAAGGCATGGGACCCTGGATTGGGCGGTTCGGAATTGATCTCGCAGGTGACGACATCATGTCCCGCCGTCCTGGCGGCGCCGAACAGGTCTTCATATAGGCCGCGCGCGAGGCCGCGTCCGCGCGCGCCGACAGCAACGGCGATGCGGTCGACGTAGACGAACCGCGGATAGCGTTCGCGAAACCACAGGAAGTTCGGGCTGTCGTAATCGGCGTTCTGGTCAAAGGCGATCATGAACGCGTCGAGCGCGCCGACCCGCCGCGCGTGAAAGGCTTGCGCCATCAGCCTGTCGAAACGCGCGCGGTCCAGCAGCGACAGTTCGGCTGCGTGGAGGTTGTTCATTTCCAGTACGGCCGGCCGGTCGGACTCGACGATGGGGACGATGGTGTTGTCGGTCATGGCGATCCGTTTCCCGAGAGCATGCGCGCCGCGCAGCCTATGCTGAATGCATTTTCATGCCTTCGCAGCCGCGATGATGGCCGCGACGCGCGCAGGGTCCGTCAGGGTGAGGCGGTATTCGCGATCGTGCTCGGTACCGCCCATGCCGACATGCAGGTTGCGGAAGTCCATGCCGCTCGGGACATCCGTCAGCGCGGCGAAGTGCATCTCCTTCAGCCCGGTGCGGTCACGCACAGCGGCGATGTTCGTCTCGTCCAGCGCCCCGCATCCGAGGATCACGATGCGGTCGCCGGCCTGACGTACGAGATCGGCGAGCAGCGTTGCTCCTTCCGTTCCGGTATCGCGCTGGCCGCTGGTCAGCACGCGGCCGACTCCGCAGCGGACCAGCGCCTCCAACGCCCTGGCCGGCTCGCGGGTCATGTCGAACGCGCGGTGGCACGTGACCGCAAGCGGACCGGCGCGGCGGGTCAACTCCGTCATGCGCCGCTCGTCGATCGCGCCATCGGCCGTCAGGCAGCCGAACACCACGCCGGCGACGCCGAGGTCGCGCAACGCGTCGACGTCGTCCAGCATCGAGGCGTATTCCTCGCTGGAGTAGAGGAAGTCGCCGCCGCGCGGCCTGACCATGACATGGAAGGGCACGGTTGCGAGCGACAGCGCCCGCCGCACGGTGCCGAGGCTTGGCGTGATCCCGCCTTCAAGGAGGCTGGCGCAGAGCTCGACCCGGTCGGCGCCCGCCCGCTGCGCGGCGACCAGCCCGTCGATGCCTTCCACGCAGACCTCGATCAGGGGATTGCTCATGCGTTCATTGCCCCCAGGAAGTGGGTCACGGCGGCGCGCATCGTCGGTGTCTCCACGTGGCCGGTATCGGGCTCCAGAACCAACGTCAGCGCGTCCTCCGCTCCTGCCCGACGATAAGCGGCCGATGTTTCATCGAAGGCACGGTCGACCGCGTCCGGCGGGGTCAGGGGGTCCTTCAGGCCGACGCAGATCAACTGGGGACGTGGTGCGACAAGGCCGGCGATTGCCCCGACCGACGTTTTCGCCAGCAGCCCGGGCACGGTCATGTAATGCCCATGCAGATCGTGCGCGCCGGTGGTGACCAGGCTTGCCCAGTCGGCGTAGCAACACAGATGCGCGACCCGCGCGATCCGAGGTTCGAGAGCGCCGAGAAAATAGGCGTGGGTCGCACCCATCGACAGCCCGAAGGCGCAGATCCGTTCCGGCCTCACGTCCCGGCGCGAACGCAAGTAGTCGAAGCCGCCGAGCAGGTCACCCAGCATGACGCCCATCAAAGTGCGCCCATGCCAGAGCAGCGCCTTCGACAGCGCGCTTTCGTTCGGCTGCTGACGTTCTCCGAATGTCGGCATGTCGAGGCAGAGCGTGACGAATCCGGCCCTGGCCAGCAGCGACCCGTAGGCGCCCAGCAATGCAGGCCTGCCATCCAGGAGTTCCGACGCGCCGATGTCGAAGCGTGCGCCATGGGCATGGCAGTAGAGCACCGCGGGCAGGTTGGCAGCGGCCCGTTCCGGCCGGGTCAGGAAGGCGCGCACGGGCAAGTCGTGACCGAGATCGAGGGCGACATGTTCAGTGACGATACCGTGCTTTGCCGTGACCTCGACGATGGCGGCGGCCGGCGGCGATTTCGCACGCGGCGGCAGGCCGAGCAGGGTCGCAAGCAGCTCCCTTGTCATCGTATCAACGCAGCGCGGCCGATCATCAGCGGCATGTAGCATGGGCTGGTTTCGCGTCGGAAGATGTTCCGGCGCGGCAACCATAGGCATCGCCGTCAGGGCGACCTATGTTCCCGTCATGATTCCCTGGGAAACCCTCGACAGCGCGCCGATACCCGGCGGCGGCGAGATGCGGCTGAGGCGACGCGGCGACGAGTACTGGATCGTCGTCGGCACCGAGGTACTGATGAACAGCCGGATGCGTGGTTCCGAAGAGGAACTCGCGCGGCTGACGATCGAGCGGCTCCGCACCCACCTACGGCCGCGCGTTCTGATCGGCGGACTGGGCATGGGCTTCACGCTGCGTGCCGCTTTGCCGCTGCTGCCGGCCGACGCCCGGGTGAGCGTCGCCGAGTTGATGCCTGCGGTGGTCGCGTGGGCGCGAGGTCCCATGGCCGCGTTCCACGCCGGCACGCTTGACGATCCGCGTGTGACGATCGTGGAGGGTGACGTCGGCGCGTCGATCCGCGGAGGTCGCTGGGACGCCATCCTGCTCGACGTCGACAACGGACCCGAAGGTCTGAGCCGGCCGGGCAACGACGCGCTCTACAGCCATCAAGGCCTCGCCGCGGCACGGGCCGCGCTGTCGCCGGGTGGCGTGCTGTCGGTCTGGTCGAGCGGGCCGGATCACGGTTTCACGCGCCGGCTCAAGCAGGCCGGCTTCAACGTGACCGAGAATGTCTCGCGCGCCCGCGGGAAGGCAGGCGGGTCGCGGCACGTCATCTGGCTTGCCGTCCGACCCGCAAACGCCTGATGGCGCGGGCATCGTGGCAGGTGCTAAGAGACAAGGCTGTGATATGAGAGCGCCGAATTGACGGACGACCCGGGCCAAGCCGGGGAAACGGCAGTTCCATATGGCCAGACCGAGCACGTACGATTGACCCTATACGATGCAGCACCGCCGGCGCGGCCAGTCGTGGCCGTCGCCCCCATGATGGACTGGACGGACCGGCATTGCCGGTTCTTTCATCGCCAGCTCACGCGCCGCGCGCTGCTCTACACCGAGATGGTGGTCGCCGACGCCGTGATCCACGGCGCGCGCGACCGCCTGCTCGGCTTCGATGCCGCGGAGCATCCTGTCGCGCTGCAGCTTGGCGGGTCCGACCCGGCGAATCTGGCCGAGGCGGCGCGGATTGGCGAGGACTTCGGCTATGACGAGATCAACCTCAATGTCGGCTGCCCGTCAGACCGTGTGCAGTCGGGCACGTTCGGCGCCTGCCTCATGCGCACGCCTGATCTCGTCGCGCGCTCGGTCGAGACGATGAAGGGGGCGGTGTCGATCCCGGTGACGGTCAAGTGCCGTATCGGCGTCGACGAGCAGGATCCGGCGGTCGCGCTGCCGACGCTTGCCCGGCAGGTCTGGGCGGCCGGCGCCGACGCGCTGTGGGTGCATGCCCGAAAGGCCTGGCTGGAAGGGCTATCGCCGAAGGAGAACCGCGAGATCCCGCCGCTGGAATACGAGCGGGTCCATCGCCTCAAGGCCGAAAATCCGAGTCGATTCATCGGTATCAATGGCGGCATTCGGATGTTGGACGAAGCCCTTCATCATCTGAATCATGTCGACGGCGCGATGCTCGGCCGCGCCGCCTACCAGACGCCGGGTGTACTCGCTGACATCGACTCTGCCTTCTACGGCGAGGCGCAAGCGCAGAACGACTGGGGCGGCCTAATCGAGGTGATGGCCGACTATTCGGCCCGGCACGTCGCCGCCGGCGGCAGGCTGTCACATGTCACCCGCCACATGGTTGGGCTGTTCCAAGGACTGCCCGGCGCTCGCCGCTGGCGGCAGGTCCTGTCGACCGACGCGGTCAAGCCTGGCGCCGGCCCGGAGGTGCTGCGAGCCGCGTTCGCGATGGTCGATTTCGCGTCGGCCGAAGCAGCCTGACGGCGATCCATGGCGCTTGAGATGACCGCGGCAGAAATCGCCGGCTTCGCAGCAGCTGCGGCTGCCTCGGGCGTCGTGTCGGGCGTGCTGGCCGGCGTATTCGGGATCGGCGGCGGCGCGGTGCTTGTCCCGGTCTTCTACCAGTTTCTGACCATGCTGGAGGTGCCGGAGGCGGTGCGCATGCATGTCGCGGTGGGCACCTCGCTCGCCATCATCGTGCCGACGTCTATCCGGTCCTTCACCGCACACAAGGCACGCGGCGCGGTCGACATGGACCTGATCCGCTCGTTCTATGTTCCGGTGCCGATCGGCGTCGTCCTCGCGGCATTCGTCGCGGCGTCCGTCGGCGACGGGCAATTGCGCGCCATCTTCGCCGTCATCGCCCTCGCGGTGGGGCTCAGGCTGCTTTTCAACCGCGACAGCTGGAGGCTTGGGACCGAGATACCAGGGGCGCCATGGCGTCCCGTCGTCGGTGCGATGATAGGCTTCTTCTCGACGCTGATGGGGGTTGGCGGTGGCGTGATGAACAACACCTTCATGACGCTCTACGGCCGGCCGATCCACCAGGCGGTGGCGACCTCGTCGGGCGTCGGCGTGTTGATCGCGATCCCCGGAACGGTCGGCTACATCTGGGCTGGCTGGGGCAATCCCGACCTGCCGGTCTTCTCGACGGGTTACGTAAACTGGATCGCGGTTGCGCTGATCCTGCCCATCGCCATCCTGGTGACGCCTTATGGCGTCCGCTTGGCACATCGACTTCAACGCCGGCATCTGGAGATCGGTTTCGGCCTGTTCTGCCTGACCGTGTCGGCACGCTTCCTGTACAGTCTTCTGGGCTAGAACCGGAACGCAGCCGAACTTTCTTTGGGTGCCGGTGCCCCGCGCAATCCGGCGCCCTTGCCCCGCCCATCCGGGGCGATATGTTCCGCCGCGAACGGGCTGGGGAATTGCCGTGCTGACAATCTTGCTCTGGATCGTTGGAGGCTTCGCGGTCATCTCCGCCGCGATCCTGTCGTTCTTCATCATCAGGACGAATTCGATTGCCGCCAGGGCAGAACGAATGGTGCCACGCATCGGCAGCTTCGTGGATGTGCGGGGGAACCGCATCCGCTATGTCGAAAAGGGGCAGGGCCAGCCCATCCTCTTCATTCACGGGCTTGGTGCACAGCTCCATCAGTTCAGCGGCCCGCTGTTCCCCAAGCTGAACGGTTTCCGGCTCGTCGCGATCGACCGTCCGGGTTCGGGCTATTCGGTGAGGGCGCGCGGCGCTTCCGGTCGGCCGACCGAGCAGGCACGGGTCATCGCAGAAGTGATCGACGCACTTGCGCTGGAACGGCCGCTGGTCGTCGGCCATTCTTTCGGCGGAGCGGTGGCGCTGGCGCTCGCGGCCGATTTCCCGGGCAAGGTCGCCGGCCTCGCGCTGCTCGCGCCGCACACGCGCCATTCCGGCATCGTTCCAGCTGCCTTCGCGCCGATCTACGTCCCGTCGCCCTTCAAGCGCTGGCTGCTGTCCCGGACGATCTGGGTGCCGGCGTCACTGCGCTATGCCAACCAGACACTGGCTTGGGTTTTCGGGCCGCAGCGACCGCCCGAGGACTACATGACCGCAGGCGGCGGCTGGCTCGGCCTGAGGCCATCGCATGTGGAAGGAAGCTCGGTCGACATAACCGACCTTGGCGGCGACTATCCGGCGCTCGAAAGGCGGTACTCGACGATCATGGCGCCAGTCGGCATCCTCTACGGCACGGCAGACAAGCTTCTCGACCACGCCGAACACGGGCTGAAGATGAAGGAGCATCTGCCGGCCGCGGAGATAGAACTGCTCGACGGCATCGGCCACATGCCGCAGTTCTCGGCGACAGACCGAACGGCCGATTTCATCCGCCGCATGGCAGCCCGCTCGTTCGGGAAGGGTAGGGGCTGAGAGCGAAAGCTGGTGCGGACGGCGGGGATCGAACCCGCACGGGCAAGCCCGAGGGATTTTAAGTCCCTTGCGTCTACCGGTTCCGCCACGTCCGCGCCGCCGTCCTTGTCGGGCGTCGCTGCAGTCCGGTCAAGGTGGCCTCGGTACCGTCCGTTTCAGGTCGGGTCTACCTTGCCCGCGGTTCCAGCGGTCGCTTCTGGCCCTGACGAAGGCTCATCGACCAATGGTGGCAAGGTCAGATCCGGCGCCGGACCGAACATGCCCATGCGATGCCTGCGCGCCTGCGCTTCCGCCTCGACATACGGCCCGCCCGCCGTCGCGCGGGCCCAGCCCATCGACACCAGCCATGCCCCGACATCCTGCTTGCCCAGCCGGCATGTCAAATTCTGATCGCCGGTCAATGCGCCATCGGGGAAATCGCAGTTCAGCGCCCGGCCACGCAGCCACTGCCTGGTCGCGCCACGGGCGCGCAGGCCGCAGGCCCAAACCCTGCCATCGTCAACGCAGGTCTCGTCGACGGGCAGGCTGGCGGTGCCGGCGATTGTCAGCGTCAGGTCCTTCGCCTCGAATTTGGCCGATTCGACCGCGACCGGCCGGTAGACGATGCCATCCGGCGGGGCCTGGGCGGGTCTGGGCGGCAGAGGGCCTGACAGTTCGCTCAGAGGCGCACGGGGATCGATGCGCTCGAGCATCGCCACGTCGATCTCGGGTGGAGCCACGGAATCCGGATCGACCATCCTTGCGGGTGCAGTCGCCCGCTGTGGCTCGGCGTCGACGGCAGGCACCTCGTCTGCGACGAGCGCCGGCGCCGGCTGGATTACCTTGAATTTCGCCGAACCGGCGACGGCCAGCCCGACAATCACGAGGAAGCCCGCCGCCACCGCGCCGACGCGAGCGAACGTGGCGGCGACCGGCGGCAGGCGCCTGCGCGCCTTCCGCCCACTGCGATGCTCGAACATGACCATATCCGATCCTATGGCCAAACCTGATCATGCGAAACCATGTCGATTTCAGGCGCCGCCCCACCGGGGTCGGGTTTTGGATCGAGACTAAACCCGGTATATGTTAAGCGTTGTACACGCATAAGCTGATAGCTCGAATTTGCCCGACTGTTGCAAGGAGGTCACAGACAGGCGTCGAAAAGCCCCAAGGTGGCTCAGAAGCCTTTTGCTTGGCACGGAATCTTGCCTATTAGAAATTAGGGGCCGCATCGGAGGTGCAAACAGGGGTTGCGGCTGCTTGGGGACGGGAATTCGATGAACGCACGGCAGTATCTCTACCGATACGCAAGCGCTGCGACGCTTGCTTTGGCGTTGTCGTTTTCCATGTCTGTCGGCGCAAATGCGCTGACTCTGCAGGAAGCTGTCGCCGTGGCGGTCGAAAGCAACCCCGAGATCGGCCAGGCGATCGAGAACCGGGAAGCGGTCGAGTTCGAACTGCGCCAGGCGCGGGGACTCTATCTTCCAAGCCTCGATCTGGAGGCTTCGGTCGGGACGCGCCGGCTCGACAACCAGTCCCGTCGCGCGCTGGGCTTGCAGAACAGCAGCCTGAATTCGGCCGAGGTCGGACTGACCCTCACGCAGAAGCTTTTCGACAATGGCGCCCGTCGCGCCGAGGTCAATTCGCAGGCGTCGCGGGTCGATGCCGCTTCGTTCCGGGTCCTCGAACGTTCCGAACTGGTTGGGCTTGCCGTTGTCCAGGACTATCTGGAGTATCTGCTGCAGGCGCAGATCGTCGAGGCGACGCGCATCAATCTCGGTTTCCATCAGTCGATTCTCGGCGAAATCGGAGAAGGCGTCGCCGGCGGCGCGCTGACCGAAGCGGATCGCCAGCAGGCGCAGGAGCGGCTCTTTGCCGCGAAGGCGCGCCAACAGGAGGCCCAGTCGGAACTGGAGCAGGCCAAGATCCGCTTCTTCAAGACAGCCGGCGTGCCGCTGACAAAGCCCACGGTGCCGAAGTCGGTCGCGGCACATCTGCCCAAGAATCTCGATGCGGCGCTGGGGCTGGCACGGCAGAACAATCCCAAGGTCCGTTCGACCGCCGCCGAGATCGACTCGGCCCAGGCGCAGGTCGACGGAGCTCGGGCCAAGATGGGTCCCGAGGTGCTGTTCGAGGGCAAGGCCCGGACCGGGCGGGACATCGACGGCTCGACCGGGGAAACGCATGATCTCAGCGCCCGCGTCGTCATGCGGTGGAATCTCTATCGCGGCGGCATCGACAAGGCGAACGAGCAGGAGCAGATTCGCCGCGCCGGCGAGCAGCGCCTTTTCTATCATCAGGTTCACCGCGAACTCGAAGAGACCGTCAGGCTGGCATGGGACCAGCGTTCCCGCCAGGCGACGCTCGCCGACACGCTGAGGAGCCAGTCGGGCATGAACCGCCGGCTGGTCGATTCCTACCGGGAACAGTTCAAGGTCGGCCAGAGGTCGCTGCTGGACGTGCTCGATGCGCAGAACACCAGCTTCAATACGGCGATCCTCTCGAGCACCGCGTCGTTCTCCTCGCTGTTCGCGGAATACAAGCTTCTGGCGGCGACCGGAAAGCTTCTCGACACCATGAACGTGGTGCCGCCGAAGCAGGCGGCCGCCTATGCCCGCGAAGAGTTCAATACGCCTGAAACGCGCGATCCGGAAACCTACGCGCGGATGCCTTCGGAACAGACGAATGGCTTGCCCCTGGATCTGCTTGCACCTATCCGCAAGAAGTGAAGCGCGGTCCGGACGGCCTGACTGGTGAACGTCCAGCCCCGCCTGTCAGCCGAGGCTGATCCTTTCCACGTCGCCTTCGCCGCGGTTGCGGCATTCCTCGGCCGGCCCACCGCGCCGAACGTGCTCTTTTCCGGCGTCCCGCTCGCTGCGGGTACCCCGTCCAACGAGGACATCTCGCATCTTTCCGACCGGATTGGCGTTGTCGCTGCCGAAGCGCCGGTCAAGGAATTCCGGCGCGGCCGCGCCGAACTACCGCTGATCGTCTTCGGGTCGCTTGGCGCGGTCGCCGTTCTGGAAGAGGTTGGAAGCGACAGGTACCGGACCAGTCCTCTACCCGGTGGGGAGACCCTGATCGACAGGCGGGCGATCCTCGACCAGGAGATCGACCGTGTCGTCTGCTTCACGACCGTCTATCGCAACGAAAGCGAGGACATGCTGGTCGGGCACGCGGTCAAGATCGACCGCAAGCACTGGCTCACCGGGACCATGTCCGGCTTCTGGCGCACATATGCGTATGTGATCGTGGCCGCGATCTTCATCAACGTGATCGCGCTGGTTTCGCCGATCTTCACGATGAACGTCTATGATCGCATCCTGCCTAACCAGGCGACCGCCTCGTTGTGGGTTCTGGCGATCGGCGTGGCGACCGCGCTGACCTTCGACCTGCTCCTCAAGACCGCGCGTGCCGCCCTGATCGATCATGCGGGGCGAACCGCGGATCTGAAGATCTCCTACATGCTGTTCGAGAAGATCCTGAACTCGCAGCTCTCCGCCAGACCGGAATCGACCGGTGAGTATGCGAACCGGGTGACGCAGTACGAGTTCGTGCGCGAATTCTTCACCTCCAACACCATAAGCGTCGTGATCGACGCCGCATTCGTGTTCCTCTTCATCGGCGTCATCTACTTCATCGCCGGATGGATCGCAGTGATCCCGGCAGTGGCTTTCCTGCTATCGCTGATCGTTGGCCTCGTCGCACAGCGGAGGATCGGCCACTGGGTGGGCGCAGCGATGAACGAGTCGTCGCTGAGGCAGGCCCTGCTGGTGGAGAGCATCTCGACCATCGAGACCGTGAAGGCGCTGAAGGCCGAGGCCTATCTGCTGCGGAAGTGGCGGGAGCTCTCGCGTCGCGCGGCCAACACCTCGGAGCGTATCAAGCAGGTGTCCGCCAACAGCGCCAATATCACGCAGTTCATTCAGCAACTCGTGACGGTGGCGATCATCCTGGCCGGCGCGTATGCGTTTGCCGACGGACAGGTTTCCACCGGGGCGATCATCGCCGCGGTGATGCTCTCAGGTCGCGCTGTTGCGCCTCTTAGCCAGATAGCGGTGACGCTTGCGCGCTTCCGCCAGGCTGCCCTGTCGCTCCGGATCATCAACAAGATCATGGAGCAGCCGGAGGACAACCCCGACACGACGGGCTTCGTCAACCGGCCGATCACGTCGGGCGCCGTCACGTTCCGTGCCGTGGACTTCGCCTATCCGGGCACCGACAACCTCGTCATCAAGAAGCTGTCCTTCACCATCCGCCCCGGAGAGCGGGTCGGCATCCTCGGGCGCATAGGCTCGGGCAAGACGACGATCGGCCGGCTCCTGAGCCGCCTGTACGTGCCGGCGGCGGGAGAGATCCTCATCGACGGCATCGACATCCGCCAATACCACCCGGCCGAGATTCGCAGCGCCGTCTCATCTGCCGGGCAGACCGGCGACCTGTTCTCGGGAACGGTGAAGGAAAATCTCCTCATGGTCCGGCCGGACGCGACCGACGAGGAAATCGTCGCAGCGGCGAAGGCCAGCGGCGTGGACCAGTTCGTCTCACGCCATCCGCGCGGCTACGACATGAATGTCGGCGAGCGCGGCAACAACCTGTCGGGTGGCCAGAAACAGGCGGTTGCAATCGCCCGCCTGCTGCTGGCGCGCCCGAAGATCGTGTTCCTGGACGAGCCGTCGGGGTCGATGGACCTGGCGTCCGAGCGCCTTCTCATCAAACAACTTTCAGCCTCATTCGACAGGGATACAACCATCCTGATCTCTACCCACCGGTACAGCATGCTCGAACTCGTCGACCGGCTCATTGTTGTCGACCAGGGCAGCGTGGTCGCGGACGGTCCCAAGGAGCAGGTGCTTGCCGCGATGCAGCGCGCCGGTGGGTGAATCTCGGGAAGAGAAGTCGTCGGGGGTAGGGTGATTGGCAACCATTTCTGACGTGCCGCCGCGGCTGACGCGGGCGATGGTCGCGGTCGTGATCGGTCTGGTCGTGGCATTCGTCGCGTGGGCGGCCTACGCGGAGGTCGACGAGATCGCGCGCGGCGACGGGCGCGTCATTCCGGCTTCCAAGACCCAGCTCGTGCAATCGAGCGAGGCGGGGGTCGTCGAGGAGATACTGGTCCAGGTGGGACAGGTCGTGGCGAAGAACGACCTGATCGTCCGGCTGAACGACACGGTCACGGCGGCCTCGCTCGGCGAACAGGAAGCACGTGCCCGCGCGCTTTCTGTGCGCATCGCACGCCTGAAGCAGGAGGAAGCCGGCAAGTTCGGCGAGCCGCTCGACTGCCCGGCCGACATCCGGATCATTGCCCCGCAGCTGTGCGAGAACGAAGAGAACCTGCTGAAGGCGCGGCGCGGCAATTTCGAGAACAAACTGTCGGTACTGCAGACACGAGCGGAGCAGCGCCGGTTTGAGCTCAACGAGGCCGTCGCCAACGTGTCGCGCCTCGAAGCCAGCCTGGCGATCACCGAGAAGTCGCGGGAACTGGTGAGCGGCATGGTCAAGCGCGGCCTGATGGCCCGCACCGAAGAGATCCGCATCGAGGCCGAGCAGACCGAACTCACTGGCCAGCTGACACTCGCCAAGGAATCGATGCCGCGCATCCGTGCCGCCATCCAGGAATCCGAATTTCAGGTCTCGGAACTCTCGCTTCAGTTCCAGCAGGAGGCCCTGGACGAGCTGACACAGGCGCTGTCCGAGCTGTCGGTGGTCAACGAAACAGTCCGCGGCGCATCGGACAGAGTGGCGCGAACTGACATCCGCTCGCCCGTGGATGGCATCGTCAACACGCTCGAGGTCAACACGCTTGGCGCCTTCGTGCAGCCCGGCGCGGTCGTGGCAGGCATCGTCCCGACGTCCGAGACGCTCTTGGTCGAGGCGCGCGTTTCGCCCCGCGACGTCGCCTTTATCCAGCCCAACCAGCCCGCTCTGATCAAGATTTCGTCCTATGATTTCGCGATCTTCGGCGGGTTGAAGGGCAAGGTTACCAACATCACCGCCGACAGCCTTGTCGACAAGGAGACGGGTGAGCCATACTATCAGGTGCGCGTGGCGACCGATGCTTCGTTCCTTGAACGCGCCGGCAAGCAATACCCGATCATTCCGGGTATGATCTGTACTGTGGAGATCATGACGGGGCGCAAGACTATCCTCACCTACCTGATGAAGCCGATCAACCGGGCGCGCGACGAGGCGCTGCGTGAACGGTGAGGTAACCCCCGAGCTGGAGGTTGCAGTTGCCGCCGACCATGCGCGCGCCGAGTTTCGCGCCGTCGTTGCCGGCGGCAGACGTCACGGAATCAGGCTTGAGCGGATATTCTGGGATGCGCTCAAGGCCATAGCCAAAGAACGCCGCGTGACCTTGGGCGGGCTTGTCGGCACTGTCTACAATGATCGCGACGCCGCATCGAACCTCAGTTCCGCGCTACGCGTGGAAGCCATGCGCTCCTTCGTCGACCAGACGGCGGTGCTCAGGAACCGCAGTTCCGACGAGGCGGCCGAATCGATACTGCTTGCCAGTCCTTCCCCCGCCTTCACCCTGGCCGCGAACCGCAGGATCGTATCCTTCAATCCAGGGTTTCAGCTGCTCGTGCGCGGGGAGTTTCCAGGGATTGCCGACGGCACGCGCCAGGAACTGCGGCTTTCGGTCGACGTGCCGCTGGAAACGCTGATCTCCAGACTGAGCGAAACCGGGAACAAGCCCGTCGCGACCGGCTTCGCGCTCGGCACTGCCGATCGCCGCTTCCGCGGTCGCCTCAACCTGATCCTCGCGCCGTCGCGGGATGACCTGCTGCTGGCCTTCGTGGTCGGTGCCTGACCTCGCTCGCCTCGCCGGGCCTTACCGTTGCGATATCGCGGAACGACAGGGCGACCGTCTCGCCCTCCGCCCCATGGATCCATGCCTTTCCCTGTGCAACGGAGAAGAGCGGCTGGTAGTCTGGCTGGGTTGTGTCGAGGTAGATGTCGGCCCTTGTGTTGTCGAGGATGTAGGTCCCGGCGGATGTTGCGACGGCGAGCACGGCGTGGAATGCCTGGTTCCTGTGATCGAAGAGGACGACGATGGACATGCTGGTCATCGGGACGCCCTGGTGGGCGAGGGCTGCCATCTTGAGGATGGCATAGTCCTCGCAGTCGCCCTTCCTGCGTCCGACGATCTCGGGAACCTCGGCCCAGTGGTCGCGCTGGCGGTAGTTCTTGATGTCGGGCTGGTAGCGGATGGTCGTGTTGACGGTCTGGTTGACGCGTTCGAGGCGTCCGAGGAAGGGGAGGCCTTCGACGTCGCTTGCGATGGTGTCGAGGAGTTTCATGGCCGGCTTGCAGCCGAAGCCGCCGTCGCAGGAGGTGAGGGTCTTCGCGACGCGCTTGAAGTGGCGGGAGGCGGGGAGGGCTGCGATGGGGAGGAGGACGGAGCCGAAGGCGCCTTCCTGGCGGCGGGCCGTGCCGGCGGTTCCGCCATCACGCCGCACGTCAGGCCGGTCCGGCGCAATCGCCGCGGTCAGAAGGCTGGTGTCGATCGGTTGAGACAATGGATCTGCAGGGGCGTCGTTACCGACCGCGCGCGTCCTACTTTCCTGGTGGGTGAAACTGCCCCGCAGGGAGAGCCGGACGTCCTCGCCCGGGAACATGCGCACTAAGGCCAGCTTCGGAATCAGCGCGACGGCCAACGACGTGACCGCGAGCCCTCCCAGAAGGGTCAAGACAAGTACCGAAAGTTGAAGTCTGTTGCGCATCGTCCTTCCGCGCCGCGCAGTATGGCGCGGACGCGTCAACAAGCGACGAACGACGAAGCGGCCGCCTACAAACGGCGTTCATATATCGAGATATATCATTGAGTTAACCAACGCCTAACTATCTCTGGGTGGTATATTCAGATATATTTTCCATGTGAAGAAATCGTTGCCAATCAATTCGCCACTCGGTTAGGTGACAGCAACCTCAGGGTGGGGAACTGTTACCATGGCGTCCGATACGCTCGATATGCTCGACCAGCAGCTGGCCGATGGTGGCCTGGTGCCGTCCGATGACACGGTCGAATTGACGAACATCCTGGTCGCCCAGGCGACCGGCCAGGGCGGGGATGTTCAACCGGTCGAGCAGCCCGGAACCCAGTCTGGGACTCCCGTCCCCGCGACAGGGGACCGGGTCGAGTTCGTTCCGGACGCGGACAATGTCGTGCGCCTGCCGGCGACGGCGACGCTGGAAACGATCCAGGTCGAGGGTGACGACCTCATCGTCGTCCAGGCAGACGGTACGCTCTTCGTCATCAAGGGCGGCGCGCTGGACGTGCCGACCTTCCTGATCGGTGACGTCGAGGTTCCGCGCGTCGCGATCCTCGCCGTGCTCGAGGAGAACGGTATCGACGTCGCATTCGGGGCCGATGGTTCGATCGCGGTAGGCGACACCCCGCCGAGTCCGCCGAGCTCCGGCAACAACTTCAACAACGGTCCCGACGGCGACGGCGGCGACAACGAACAGTTCCTGGCGTTGCTCGGCGAGTCCGAATTCGGCGGCGAAACCCAGGAAGTGCAGGAAATTCTCGATACCCCGCCCGACCGCGGCATCGACTTCTTCGGTTCCGACAACCTGACGGTCAACGAATCCGACCTGCCGAACGGGTCCACCGCGATGCCCGAGGGCGCGCGCTCTGCCATCGGCACGCTGAATTTCCAAGTGCTCGACGGCATCTCGCAGGTGCTGATCAACAACACGCTGGTGACGGCTGCCGGCCAGGTGATCGCAGGCGAGTACGGTACGCTTACGATCCTGACGTTCACGCCGACCCAGATCACCTACCGCTACGATCTTTCCGGCCCGACACAGGGCGACGACAACGTCGATTCCTTCGTGGTTCGCATGATCGATACCGATCAGGACGAGGGCGAGCTCGTCATCAATGTCGCGATCGTCGACGACGTTCCCTCAACCGGTGAGAACCCGTCGATCGGGCTGGACGACGAAACGCTCGGTGGAAACGCCGGCGGCGTCGAAGACGCCGATCCCGATTCCGTCAACGCCACGGGTACGCTCGCCCATGTCTTCGGCGCCGATGGCGGCTCGATAGCCTGGCTCGATGCGGGTGCGCCGGCTGGTTTCACCTATTCCGTCAGCGGCAACGTCCTGACCGTCACGCAGGGCGATACCGTCGTCGTTACGGCCACGCTGGATCCGGCGACCGGCGCCTACGAAGTCGTGCTGGTCAATCCGATCCTGCATGCGCCCGGCGCCGACGAGAACGACCAGTCTTTCACCTTCAACTATCGCGTGACCGACGGCGACACGGACTTCGAAGATGGGTCCGTGACTCTGACGGTCGATGACGACACGCCGATCCTCGGCGATGCGATCCTTTTCCCGATTGGCCCGAGCGAAGGCCCATCGGCGATCCGCGTGAACGCCGTCGTCGACGAGGACGACCTGACGCTGACGAATGGCATCACGGTTGGCAACAACGATCTGCAGTCGGGAGACCTGCAGCGCCAGCCGGGTGGCGAAGGCGACTCGTCGATCGTCACTGCCAGCCTCGGCATCCTGTGGGGCGCGGATTCGCGCAACAGCGTCGAGAATGGCGGCGTCGGCCTCGACGGTCCCGTCGCGGGCGACCGTTCCCTGGTCTTTTCCGCCGGCGCGATGCAGGCTCTCCTCGATCTCGGCCTGGAATCCCGCGGCGACGCGATAACCTATTCCGTCAACGATACGGGTACCGTCCTTACCGCATCGGTCGGCGAGCGCGTGGTCTTCACGGTGACGCTGTCTGACACCGGCAGCGGCTCGTTCACCTTCGACCTCAACGACGTCATCGACCATCCCGAGGCGAACACCGAAGACAATGCGATCCTGACGTTCGGCTTCGTCGCGCGTGACGCCGACGGGGACCCTGTGACGGGCTCGTTCTCGGTCGCTGTCAACGACGATTCCCCGGTCGCGACCGAGGGGACGGTGACTTCTTCCGCCCTCGACGACGAGGCGCACGATGTCGACGGCACGGGTGGGGCGTTCTTCCCGAACAACACGCCGGCCGACGCCGACGGTCTGGAGAACCCGTCGACTGCGTCGGGTCTTGCGAACGCACTGTTCAGGGCCGGCGCGGACGGCGTCCGTTCCATCGCGATCAAGGCGCCGGACTTCGACGTCATCTTCAACGATGGCGGCTTTGCCGAAACGGAAGCTGTGCAGTGGGTGTCCGAGGGGTCGGTTGGGACGGACGGCACGACGGTCTGGACCGCGTCGAGCCCGCATCATGAACTCGCGGCTCGCCTGACGATCAGGACGGATGGTTCCTACACGTTCGAACTCTTCGCACCTGTCGCCCACAGCGGCGGCAACGACGGCGAAGTGAACGACAGTCTGTCGTTCGGCTATGTGGTGACGGACGGCGACGGCGACCAGGCTTCGGGGACCCTTGTGGTGCCCGTCAACGACGACGTGACGGTGACGACGGGATCGGTGACGTCGACGACGGTCCTGGATGACGAGGCGCATGATCTTGACGGGTCGAGCGGTTCGTTTGATCCGAACACCGGGTTCCAGCTTGGGGACGCGACGGGTGCGGTTCGAGTTGCGGAAGGGGCTGCGGGTTCGCTGTTCCGTCCTGGCGCGGACGGTGTGAAGTCGGTTGCGATGACGTCTGCGGCGTTCAGCGTGATCTGGAACGACAACGGCTTTGCGCGGACCGAGGTCGCGACGTGGTCGCTGACGAGTGCGTCCGGCGGCGAGACGGTCTGGACGGCTTCGAGCCTGCACCATGCCGAGGCGGCGGTTCTGACGATCCGGTCCGACGGTTCGTACAGGCTCGAGGTGAACGCGCCGGTCGTTCATCCGGAGGATTCGCTGGTGGAGGAGGAGGTCGGGCTGACCTTCTCGTACACGGTGACGGACGGGGACGGGGACGAGGCGACGGGTTCGCTTCGGGTGAATGTCGACGACGACCGTCCGACGACGTCGCTGGTGGTTACGCCTGCGGCGCTGGACGACGAGGCGCATGACGTGGACGGACCTTCGGCGGGCGGGTTCTGGCCGAACCCGGGCGGGTTCGGTGACGTGTCGCCGGATCGTTCGACGGCGGCCGGCGGGGCCGGCGCGCTGTTCCGGACGGGTTCGGACGGGCTTGGCTCGGTGACGGTGGCGCTGCCCGGCTTCGCGGTCGTCTTCATGGACGGTCAGGGCTTTGCGCAGACGGTGGCGGCGTCGTGGGACGCCGGCGTGGTGACGGGCGCGGGTGCGACGACGTGGACGGCGACGCGGCCTGACGGGCTTGGCGGCCAGATCACGGTGGCGACGCTGACGATCCGCGCGGACGGGTCGTACGACTTCGCGCTGTTCGCGCCGGTGGCGCATGCGATCCCGACGCCGCTGGCGGGCGAGGACAGCGCGCTGCTGAACTTCGGCTACACGGTTCGCGACGGCGACGGCGACACGACGGTCGGGCTTCTGACGGTGACGGTGAACGACGACCGTCCGACGACGACGGGGATCGTCAACGGGACGATGCTGGACGACGAGGCGCACGACCTGGACGGGTCGTCTGGCGCGTTCTCGGGCAAGTTCTACCCGAACCTGACGAACAATACGGGCAGTGACGCGGCTGGCGCGCTTAGCGTCGCGCAGGGCGGCGCGGGCGCGCTGTTCCGGACGGGTTCGGACGGGCTTGGCGGGATCGTGGTCGGGCTGCCGTCGTTCGACGTGGTCTACATGAACGCGAACGGCTTCGCTCAAGTCGAGGACGCGGTGTGGCTGTCGACGGCCGGCGTGCGCTCGTTCGACGCGGTCGCGGGCGTCGGGGTGACGACGTGGGAGGCGGTGCGCGAGGGAACGACCGAGGTCGTGGCGCGGCTGCAGATCTGGAACAACGGCGCCTACAAGCTCGAGCTGTTCGCGCCTCTGGCGCATCCGACGAACGGGACGAGCGAGGAGAACGTCCGTCTCGACTTCACCTATGCCCATGCCAGAGCAGCGCCTTCGACAGCGCGCTTTCGTTCGGCTGCTGACGTTCTCCGAATGTCGGCATGTCGAGGCAGAGCGTGACGAATCCGGCCCTGGCCAGCAGCGACCCGTAGGCGCCCAGCAATGCAGGCCTGCCATCCAGGAGTTCCGACGCGCCGATGTCGAAGCGTGCGCCATGGGCATGGCAGTAGAGCACCGCGGGCAGGTTGGCAGCGGCCCGTTCCGGCCGGGTCAGGAAGGCGCGCACGGGCAAGTCGTGACCGAGATCGAGGGCGACATGTTCAGTGACGATACCGTGCTTTGCCGTGACCTCGACGATGGCGGCGGCCGGCGGCGATTTCGCACGCGGCGGCAGGCCGAGCAGGGTCGCAAGCAGCTCCCTTGTCATCGTATCAACGCAGCGCGGCCGATCATCAGCGGCATGTAGCATGGGCTGGTTTCGCGTCGGAAGATGTTCCGGCGCGGCAACCATAGGCATCGCCGTCAGGGCGACCTATGTTCCCGTCATGATTCCCTGGGAAACCCTCGACAGCGCGCCGATACCCGGCGGCGGCGAGATGCGGCTGAGGCGACGCGGCGACGAGTACTGGATCGTCGTCGGCACCGAGGTACTGATGAACAGCCGGATGCGTGGTTCCGAAGAGGAACTCGCGCGGCTGACGATCGAGCGGCTCCGCACCCACCTACGGCCGCGCGTTCTGATCGGCGGACTGGGCATGGGCTTCACGCTGCGTGCCGCTTTGCCGCTGCTGCCGGCCGACGCCCGGGTGAGCGTCGCCGAGTTGATGCCTGCGGTGGTCGCGTGGGCGCGAGGTCCCATGGCCGCGTTCCACGCCGGCACGCTTGACGATCCGCGTGTGACGATCGTGGAGGGTGACGTCGGCGCGTCGATCCGCGGAGGTCGCTGGGACGCCATCCTGCTCGACGTCGACAACGGACCCGAAGGTCTGAGCCGGCCGGGCAACGACGCGCTCTACAGCCATCAAGGCCTCGCCGCGGCACGGGCCGCGCTGTCGCCGGGTGGCGTGCTGTCGGTCTGGTCGAGCGGGCCGGATCACGGTTTCACGCGCCGGCTCAAGCAGGCCGGCTTCAACGTGACCGAGAATGTCTCGCGCGCCCGCGGGAAGGCAGGCGGGTCGCGGCACGTCATCTGGCTTGCCGTCCGACCCGCAAACGCCTGATGGCGCGGGCATCGTGGCAGGTGCTAAGAGACAAGGCTGTGATATGAGAGCGCCGAATTGACGGACGACCCGGGCCAAGCCGGGGAAACGGCAGTTCCATATGGCCAGACCGAGCACGTACGATTGACCCTATACGATGCAGCACCGCCGGCGCGGCCAGTCGTGGCCGTCGCCCCCATGATGGACTGGACGGACCGGCATTGCCGGTTCTTTCATCGCCAGCTCACGCGCCGCGCGCTGCTCTACACCGAGATGGTGGTCGCCGACGCCGTGATCCACGGCGCGCGCGACCGCCTGCTCGGCTTCGATGCCGCGGAGCATCCTGTCGCGCTGCAGCTTGGCGGGTCCGACCCGGCGAATCTGGCCGAGGCGGCGCGGATTGGCGAGGACTTCGGCTATGACGAGATCAACCTCAATGTCGGCTGCCCGTCAGACCGTGTGCAGTCGGGCACGTTCGGCGCCTGCCTCATGCGCACGCCTGATCTCGTCGCGCGCTCGGTCGAGACGATGAAGGGGGCGGTGTCGATCCCGGTGACGGTCAAGTGCCGTATCGGCGTCGACGAGCAGGATCCGGCGGTCGCGCTGCCGACGCTTGCCCGGCAGGTCTGGGCGGCCGGCGCCGACGCGCTGTGGGTGCATGCCCGAAAGGCCTGGCTGGAAGGGCTATCGCCGAAGGAGAACCGCGAGATCCCGCCGCTGGAATACGAGCGGGTCCATCGCCTCAAGGCCGAAAATCCGAGTCGATTCATCGGTATCAATGGCGGCATTCGGATGTTGGACGAAGCCCTTCATCATCTGAATCATGTCGACGGCGCGATGCTCGGCCGCGCCGCCTACCAGACGCCGGGTGTACTCGCTGACATCGACTCTGCCTTCTACGGCGAGGCGCAAGCGCAGAACGACTGGGGCGGCCTAATCGAGGTGATGGCCGACTATTCGGCCCGGCACGTCGCCGCCGGCGGCAGGCTGTCACATGTCACCCGCCACATGGTTGGGCTGTTCCAAGGACTGCCCGGCGCTCGCCGCTGGCGGCAGGTCCTGTCGACCGACGCGGTCAAGCCTGGCGCCGGCCCGGAGGTGCTGCGAGCCGCGTTCGCGATGGTCGATTTCGCGTCGGCCGAAGCAGCCTGACGGCGATCCATGGCGCTTGAGATGACCGCGGCAGAAATCGCCGGCTTCGCAGCAGCTGCGGCTGCCTCGGGCGTCGTGTCGGGCGTGCTGGCCGGCGTATTCGGGATCGGCGGCGGCGCGGTGCTTGTCCCGGTCTTCTACCAGTTTCTGACCATGCTGGAGGTGCCGGAGGCGGTGCGCATGCATGTCGCGGTGGGCACCTCGCTCGCCATCATCGTGCCGACGTCTATCCGGTCCTTCACCGCACACAAGGCACGCGGCGCGGTCGACATGGACCTGATCCGCTCGTTCTATGTTCCGGTGCCGATCGGCGTCGTCCTCGCGGCATTCGTCGCGGCGTCCGTCGGCGACGGGCAATTGCGCGCCATCTTCGCCGTCATCGCCCTCGCGGTGGGGCTCAGGCTGCTTTTCAACCGCGACAGCTGGAGGCTTGGGACCGAGATACCAGGGGCGCCATGGCGTCCCGTCGTCGGTGCGATGATAGGCTTCTTCTCGACGCTGATGGGGGTTGGCGGTGGCGTGATGAACAACACCTTCATGACGCTCTACGGCCGGCCGATCCACCAGGCGGTGGCGACCTCGTCGGGCGTCGGCGTGTTGATCGCGATCCCCGGAACGGTCGGCTACATCTGGGCTGGCTGGGGCAATCCCGACCTGCCGGTCTTCTCGACGGGTTACGTAAACTGGATCGCGGTTGCGCTGATCCTGCCCATCGCCATCCTGGTGACGCCTTATGGCGTCCGCTTGGCACATCGACTTCAACGCCGGCATCTGGAGATCGGTTTCGGCCTGTTCTGCCTGACCGTGTCGGCACGCTTCCTGTACAGTCTTCTGGGCTAGAACCGGAACGCAGCCGAACTTTCTTTGGGTGCCGGTGCCCCGCGCAATCCGGCGCCCTTGCCCCGCCCATCCGGGGCGATATGTTCCGCCGCGAACGGGCTGGGGAATTGCCGTGCTGACAATCTTGCTCTGGATCGTTGGAGGCTTCGCGGTCATCTCCGCCGCGATCCTGTCGTTCTTCATCATCAGGACGAATTCGATTGCCGCCAGGGCAGAACGAATGGTGCCACGCATCGGCAGCTTCGTGGATGTGCGGGGGAACCGCATCCGCTATGTCGAAAAGGGGCAGGGCCAGCCCATCCTCTTCATTCACGGGCTTGGTGCACAGCTCCATCAGTTCAGCGGCCCGCTGTTCCCCAAGCTGAACGGTTTCCGGCTCGTCGCGATCGACCGTCCGGGTTCGGGCTATTCGGTGAGGGCGCGCGGCGCTTCCGGTCGGCCGACCGAGCAGGCACGGGTCATCGCAGAAGTGATCGACGCACTTGCGCTGGAACGGCCGCTGGTCGTCGGCCATTCTTTCGGCGGAGCGGTGGCGCTGGCGCTCGCGGCCGATTTCCCGGGCAAGGTCGCCGGCCTCGCGCTGCTCGCGCCGCACACGCGCCATTCCGGCATCGTTCCAGCTGCCTTCGCGCCGATCTACGTCCCGTCGCCCTTCAAGCGCTGGCTGCTGTCCCGGACGATCTGGGTGCCGGCGTCACTGCGCTATGCCAACCAGACACTGGCTTGGGTTTTCGGGCCGCAGCGACCGCCCGAGGACTACATGACCGCAGGCGGCGGCTGGCTCGGCCTGAGGCCATCGCATGTGGAAGGAAGCTCGGTCGACATAACCGACCTTGGCGGCGACTATCCGGCGCTCGAAAGGCGGTACTCGACGATCATGGCGCCAGTCGGCATCCTCTACGGCACGGCAGACAAGCTTCTCGACCACGCCGAACACGGGCTGAAGATGAAGGAGCATCTGCCGGCCGCGGAGATAGAACTGCTCGACGGCATCGGCCACATGCCGCAGTTCTCGGCGACAGACCGAACGGCCGATTTCATCCGCCGCATGGCAGCCCGCTCGTTCGGGAAGGGTAGGGGCTGAGAGCGAAAGCTGGTGCGGACGGCGGGGATCGAACCCGCACGGGCAAGCCCGAGGGATTTTAAGTCCCTTGCGTCTACCGGTTCCGCCACGTCCGCGCCGCCGTCCTTGTCGGGCGTCGCTGCAGTCCGGTCAAGGTGGCCTCGGTACCGTCCGTTTCAGGTCGGGTCTACCTTGCCCGCGGTTCCAGCGGTCGCTTCTGGCCCTGACGAAGGCTCATCGACCAATGGTGGCAAGGTCAGATCCGGCGCCGGACCGAACATGCCCATGCGATGCCTGCGCGCCTGCGCTTCCGCCTCGACATACGGCCCGCCCGCCGTCGCGCGGGCCCAGCCCATCGACACCAGCCATGCCCCGACATCCTGCTTGCCCAGCCGGCATGTCAAATTCTGATCGCCGGTCAATGCGCCATCGGGGAAATCGCAGTTCAGCGCCCGGCCACGCAGCCACTGCCTGGTCGCGCCACGGGCGCGCAGGCCGCAGGCCCAAACCCTGCCATCGTCAACGCAGGTCTCGTCGACGGGCAGGCTGGCGGTGCCGGCGATTGTCAGCGTCAGGTCCTTCGCCTCGAATTTGGCCGATTCGACCGCGACCGGCCGGTAGACGATGCCATCCGGCGGGGCCTGGGCGGGTCTGGGCGGCAGAGGGCCTGACAGTTCGCTCAGAGGCGCACGGGGATCGATGCGCTCGAGCATCGCCACGTCGATCTCGGGTGGAGCCACGGAATCCGGATCGACCATCCTTGCGGGTGCAGTCGCCCGCTGTGGCTCGGCGTCGACGGCAGGCACCTCGTCTGCGACGAGCGCCGGCGCCGGCTGGATTACCTTGAATTTCGCCGAACCGGCGACGGCCAGCCCGACAATCACGAGGAAGCCCGCCGCCACCGCGCCGACGCGAGCGAACGTGGCGGCGACCGGCGGCAGGCGCCTGCGCGCCTTCCGCCCACTGCGATGCTCGAACATGACCATATCCGATCCTATGGCCAAACCTGATCATGCGAAACCATGTCGATTTCAGGCGCCGCCCCACCGGGGTCGGGTTTTGGATCGAGACTAAACCCGGTATATGTTAAGCGTTGTACACGCATAAGCTGATAGCTCGAATTTGCCCGACTGTTGCAAGGAGGTCACAGACAGGCGTCGAAAAGCCCCAAGGTGGCTCAGAAGCCTTTTGCTTGGCACGGAATCTTGCCTATTAGAAATTAGGGGCCGCATCGGAGGTGCAAACAGGGGTTGCGGCTGCTTGGGGACGGGAATTCGATGAACGCACGGCAGTATCTCTACCGATACGCAAGCGCTGCGACGCTTGCTTTGGCGTTGTCGTTTTCCATGTCTGTCGGCGCAAATGCGCTGACTCTGCAGGAAGCTGTCGCCGTGGCGGTCGAAAGCAACCCCGAGATCGGCCAGGCGATCGAGAACCGGGAAGCGGTCGAGTTCGAACTGCGCCAGGCGCGGGGACTCTATCTTCCAAGCCTCGATCTGGAGGCTTCGGTCGGGACGCGCCGGCTCGACAACCAGTCCCGTCGCGCGCTGGGCTTGCAGAACAGCAGCCTGAATTCGGCCGAGGTCGGACTGACCCTCACGCAGAAGCTTTTCGACAATGGCGCCCGTCGCGCCGAGGTCAATTCGCAGGCGTCGCGGGTCGATGCCGCTTCGTTCCGGGTCCTCGAACGTTCCGAACTGGTTGGGCTTGCCGTTGTCCAGGACTATCTGGAGTATCTGCTGCAGGCGCAGATCGTCGAGGCGACGCGCATCAATCTCGGTTTCCATCAGTCGATTCTCGGCGAAATCGGAGAAGGCGTCGCCGGCGGCGCGCTGACCGAAGCGGATCGCCAGCAGGCGCAGGAGCGGCTCTTTGCCGCGAAGGCGCGCCAACAGGAGGCCCAGTCGGAACTGGAGCAGGCCAAGATCCGCTTCTTCAAGACAGCCGGCGTGCCGCTGACAAAGCCCACGGTGCCGAAGTCGGTCGCGGCACATCTGCCCAAGAATCTCGATGCGGCGCTGGGGCTGGCACGGCAGAACAATCCCAAGGTCCGTTCGACCGCCGCCGAGATCGACTCGGCCCAGGCGCAGGTCGACGGAGCTCGGGCCAAGATGGGTCCCGAGGTGCTGTTCGAGGGCAAGGCCCGGACCGGGCGGGACATCGACGGCTCGACCGGGGAAACGCATGATCTCAGCGCCCGCGTCGTCATGCGGTGGAATCTCTATCGCGGCGGCATCGACAAGGCGAACGAGCAGGAGCAGATTCGCCGCGCCGGCGAGCAGCGCCTTTTCTATCATCAGGTTCACCGCGAACTCGAAGAGACCGTCAGGCTGGCATGGGACCAGCGTTCCCGCCAGGCGACGCTCGCCGACACGCTGAGGAGCCAGTCGGGCATGAACCGCCGGCTGGTCGATTCCTACCGGGAACAGTTCAAGGTCGGCCAGAGGTCGCTGCTGGACGTGCTCGATGCGCAGAACACCAGCTTCAATACGGCGATCCTCTCGAGCACCGCGTCGTTCTCCTCGCTGTTCGCGGAATACAAGCTTCTGGCGGCGACCGGAAAGCTTCTCGACACCATGAACGTGGTGCCGCCGAAGCAGGCGGCCGCCTATGCCCGCGAAGAGTTCAATACGCCTGAAACGCGCGATCCGGAAACCTACGCGCGGATGCCTTCGGAACAGACGAATGGCTTGCCCCTGGATCTGCTTGCACCTATCCGCAAGAAGTGAAGCGCGGTCCGGACGGCCTGACTGGTGAACGTCCAGCCCCGCCTGTCAGCCGAGGCTGATCCTTTCCACGTCGCCTTCGCCGCGGTTGCGGCATTCCTCGGCCGGCCCACCGCGCCGAACGTGCTCTTTTCCGGCGTCCCGCTCGCTGCGGGTACCCCGTCCAACGAGGACATCTCGCATCTTTCCGACCGGATTGGCGTTGTCGCTGCCGAAGCGCCGGTCAAGGAATTCCGGCGCGGCCGCGCCGAACTACCGCTGATCGTCTTCGGGTCGCTTGGCGCGGTCGCCGTTCTGGAAGAGGTTGGAAGCGACAGGTACCGGACCAGTCCTCTACCCGGTGGGGAGACCCTGATCGACAGGCGGGCGATCCTCGACCAGGAGATCGACCGTGTCGTCTGCTTCACGACCGTCTATCGCAACGAAAGCGAGGACATGCTGGTCGGGCACGCGGTCAAGATCGACCGCAAGCACTGGCTCACCGGGACCATGTCCGGCTTCTGGCGCACATATGCGTATGTGATCGTGGCCGCGATCTTCATCAACGTGATCGCGCTGGTTTCGCCGATCTTCACGATGAACGTCTATGATCGCATCCTGCCTAACCAGGCGACCGCCTCGTTGTGGGTTCTGGCGATCGGCGTGGCGACCGCGCTGACCTTCGACCTGCTCCTCAAGACCGCGCGTGCCGCCCTGATCGATCATGCGGGGCGAACCGCGGATCTGAAGATCTCCTACATGCTGTTCGAGAAGATCCTGAACTCGCAGCTCTCCGCCAGACCGGAATCGACCGGTGAGTATGCGAACCGGGTGACGCAGTACGAGTTCGTGCGCGAATTCTTCACCTCCAACACCATAAGCGTCGTGATCGACGCCGCATTCGTGTTCCTCTTCATCGGCGTCATCTACTTCATCGCCGGATGGATCGCAGTGATCCCGGCAGTGGCTTTCCTGCTATCGCTGATCGTTGGCCTCGTCGCACAGCGGAGGATCGGCCACTGGGTGGGCGCAGCGATGAACGAGTCGTCGCTGAGGCAGGCCCTGCTGGTGGAGAGCATCTCGACCATCGAGACCGTGAAGGCGCTGAAGGCCGAGGCCTATCTGCTGCGGAAGTGGCGGGAGCTCTCGCGTCGCGCGGCCAACACCTCGGAGCGTATCAAGCAGGTGTCCGCCAACAGCGCCAATATCACGCAGTTCATTCAGCAACTCGTGACGGTGGCGATCATCCTGGCCGGCGCGTATGCGTTTGCCGACGGACAGGTTTCCACCGGGGCGATCATCGCCGCGGTGATGCTCTCAGGTCGCGCTGTTGCGCCTCTTAGCCAGATAGCGGTGACGCTTGCGCGCTTCCGCCAGGCTGCCCTGTCGCTCCGGATCATCAACAAGATCATGGAGCAGCCGGAGGACAACCCCGACACGACGGGCTTCGTCAACCGGCCGATCACGTCGGGCGCCGTCACGTTCCGTGCCGTGGACTTCGCCTATCCGGGCACCGACAACCTCGTCATCAAGAAGCTGTCCTTCACCATCCGCCCCGGAGAGCGGGTCGGCATCCTCGGGCGCATAGGCTCGGGCAAGACGACGATCGGCCGGCTCCTGAGCCGCCTGTACGTGCCGGCGGCGGGAGAGATCCTCATCGACGGCATCGACATCCGCCAATACCACCCGGCCGAGATTCGCAGCGCCGTCTCATCTGCCGGGCAGACCGGCGACCTGTTCTCGGGAACGGTGAAGGAAAATCTCCTCATGGTCCGGCCGGACGCGACCGACGAGGAAATCGTCGCAGCGGCGAAGGCCAGCGGCGTGGACCAGTTCGTCTCACGCCATCCGCGCGGCTACGACATGAATGTCGGCGAGCGCGGCAACAACCTGTCGGGTGGCCAGAAACAGGCGGTTGCAATCGCCCGCCTGCTGCTGGCGCGCCCGAAGATCGTGTTCCTGGACGAGCCGTCGGGGTCGATGGACCTGGCGTCCGAGCGCCTTCTCATCAAACAACTTTCAGCCTCATTCGACAGGGATACAACCATCCTGATCTCTACCCACCGGTACAGCATGCTCGAACTCGTCGACCGGCTCATTGTTGTCGACCAGGGCAGCGTGGTCGCGGACGGTCCCAAGGAGCAGGTGCTTGCCGCGATGCAGCGCGCCGGTGGGTGAATCTCGGGAAGAGAAGTCGTCGGGGGTAGGGTGATTGGCAACCATTTCTGACGTGCCGCCGCGGCTGACGCGGGCGATGGTCGCGGTCGTGATCGGTCTGGTCGTGGCATTCGTCGCGTGGGCGGCCTACGCGGAGGTCGACGAGATCGCGCGCGGCGACGGGCGCGTCATTCCGGCTTCCAAGACCCAGCTCGTGCAATCGAGCGAGGCGGGGGTCGTCGAGGAGATACTGGTCCAGGTGGGACAGGTCGTGGCGAAGAACGACCTGATCGTCCGGCTGAACGACACGGTCACGGCGGCCTCGCTCGGCGAACAGGAAGCACGTGCCCGCGCGCTTTCTGTGCGCATCGCACGCCTGAAGCAGGAGGAAGCCGGCAAGTTCGGCGAGCCGCTCGACTGCCCGGCCGACATCCGGATCATTGCCCCGCAGCTGTGCGAGAACGAAGAGAACCTGCTGAAGGCGCGGCGCGGCAATTTCGAGAACAAACTGTCGGTACTGCAGACACGAGCGGAGCAGCGCCGGTTTGAGCTCAACGAGGCCGTCGCCAACGTGTCGCGCCTCGAAGCCAGCCTGGCGATCACCGAGAAGTCGCGGGAACTGGTGAGCGGCATGGTCAAGCGCGGCCTGATGGCCCGCACCGAAGAGATCCGCATCGAGGCCGAGCAGACCGAACTCACTGGCCAGCTGACACTCGCCAAGGAATCGATGCCGCGCATCCGTGCCGCCATCCAGGAATCCGAATTTCAGGTCTCGGAACTCTCGCTTCAGTTCCAGCAGGAGGCCCTGGACGAGCTGACACAGGCGCTGTCCGAGCTGTCGGTGGTCAACGAAACAGTCCGCGGCGCATCGGACAGAGTGGCGCGAACTGACATCCGCTCGCCCGTGGATGGCATCGTCAACACGCTCGAGGTCAACACGCTTGGCGCCTTCGTGCAGCCCGGCGCGGTCGTGGCAGGCATCGTCCCGACGTCCGAGACGCTCTTGGTCGAGGCGCGCGTTTCGCCCCGCGACGTCGCCTTTATCCAGCCCAACCAGCCCGCTCTGATCAAGATTTCGTCCTATGATTTCGCGATCTTCGGCGGGTTGAAGGGCAAGGTTACCAACATCACCGCCGACAGCCTTGTCGACAAGGAGACGGGTGAGCCATACTATCAGGTGCGCGTGGCGACCGATGCTTCGTTCCTTGAACGCGCCGGCAAGCAATACCCGATCATTCCGGGTATGATCTGTACTGTGGAGATCATGACGGGGCGCAAGACTATCCTCACCTACCTGATGAAGCCGATCAACCGGGCGCGCGACGAGGCGCTGCGTGAACGGTGAGGTAACCCCCGAGCTGGAGGTTGCAGTTGCCGCCGACCATGCGCGCGCCGAGTTTCGCGCCGTCGTTGCCGGCGGCAGACGTCACGGAATCAGGCTTGAGCGGATATTCTGGGATGCGCTCAAGGCCATAGCCAAAGAACGCCGCGTGACCTTGGGCGGGCTTGTCGGCACTGTCTACAATGATCGCGACGCCGCATCGAACCTCAGTTCCGCGCTACGCGTGGAAGCCATGCGCTCCTTCGTCGACCAGACGGCGGTGCTCAGGAACCGCAGTTCCGACGAGGCGGCCGAATCGATACTGCTTGCCAGTCCTTCCCCCGCCTTCACCCTGGCCGCGAACCGCAGGATCGTATCCTTCAATCCAGGGTTTCAGCTGCTCGTGCGCGGGGAGTTTCCAGGGATTGCCGACGGCACGCGCCAGGAACTGCGGCTTTCGGTCGACGTGCCGCTGGAAACGCTGATCTCCAGACTGAGCGAAACCGGGAACAAGCCCGTCGCGACCGGCTTCGCGCTCGGCACTGCCGATCGCCGCTTCCGCGGTCGCCTCAACCTGATCCTCGCGCCGTCGCGGGATGACCTGCTGCTGGCCTTCGTGGTCGGTGCCTGACCTCGCTCGCCTCGCCGGGCCTTACCGTTGCGATATCGCGGAACGACAGGGCGACCGTCTCGCCCTCCGCCCCATGGATCCATGCCTTTCCCTGTGCAACGGAGAAGAGCGGCTGGTAGTCTGGCTGGGTTGTGTCGAGGTAGATGTCGGCCCTTGTGTTGTCGAGGATGTAGGTCCCGGCGGATGTTGCGACGGCGAGCACGGCGTGGAATGCCTGGTTCCTGTGATCGAAGAGGACGACGATGGACATGCTGGTCATCGGGACGCCCTGGTGGGCGAGGGCTGCCATCTTGAGGATGGCATAGTCCTCGCAGTCGCCCTTCCTGCGTCCGACGATCTCGGGAACCTCGGCCCAGTGGTCGCGCTGGCGGTAGTTCTTGATGTCGGGCTGGTAGCGGATGGTCGTGTTGACGGTCTGGTTGACGCGTTCGAGGCGTCCGAGGAAGGGGAGGCCTTCGACGTCGCTTGCGATGGTGTCGAGGAGTTTCATGGCCGGCTTGCAGCCGAAGCCGCCGTCGCAGGAGGTGAGGGTCTTCGCGACGCGCTTGAAGTGGCGGGAGGCGGGGAGGGCTGCGATGGGGAGGAGGACGGAGCCGAAGGCGCCTTCCTGGCGGCGGGCCGTGCCGGCGGTTCCGCCATCACGCCGCACGTCAGGCCGGTCCGGCGCAATCGCCGCGGTCAGAAGGCTGGTGTCGATCGGTTGAGACAATGGATCTGCAGGGGCGTCGTTACCGACCGCGCGCGTCCTACTTTCCTGGTGGGTGAAACTGCCCCGCAGGGAGAGCCGGACGTCCTCGCCCGGGAACATGCGCACTAAGGCCAGCTTCGGAATCAGCGCGACGGCCAACGACGTGACCGCGAGCCCTCCCAGAAGGGTCAAGACAAGTACCGAAAGTTGAAGTCTGTTGCGCATCGTCCTTCCGCGCCGCGCAGTATGGCGCGGACGCGTCAACAAGCGACGAACGACGAAGCGGCCGCCTACAAACGGCGTTCATATATCGAGATATATCATTGAGTTAACCAACGCCTAACTATCTCTGGGTGGTATATTCAGATATATTTTCCATGTGAAGAAATCGTTGCCAATCAATTCGCCACTCGGTTAGGTGACAGCAACCTCAGGGTGGGGAACTGTTACCATGGCGTCCGATACGCTCGATATGCTCGACCAGCAGCTGGCCGATGGTGGCCTGGTGCCGTCCGATGACACGGTCGAATTGACGAACATCCTGGTCGCCCAGGCGACCGGCCAGGGCGGGGATGTTCAACCGGTCGAGCAGCCCGGAACCCAGTCTGGGACTCCCGTCCCCGCGACAGGGGACCGGGTCGAGTTCGTTCCGGACGCGGACAATGTCGTGCGCCTGCCGGCGACGGCGACGCTGGAAACGATCCAGGTCGAGGGTGACGACCTCATCGTCGTCCAGGCAGACGGTACGCTCTTCGTCATCAAGGGCGGCGCGCTGGACGTGCCGACCTTCCTGATCGGTGACGTCGAGGTTCCGCGCGTCGCGATCCTCGCCGTGCTCGAGGAGAACGGTATCGACGTCGCATTCGGGGCCGATGGTTCGATCGCGGTAGGCGACACCCCGCCGAGTCCGCCGAGCTCCGGCAACAACTTCAACAACGGTCCCGACGGCGACGGCGGCGACAACGAACAGTTCCTGGCGTTGCTCGGCGAGTCCGAATTCGGCGGCGAAACCCAGGAAGTGCAGGAAATTCTCGATACCCCGCCCGACCGCGGCATCGACTTCTTCGGTTCCGACAACCTGACGGTCAACGAATCCGACCTGCCGAACGGGTCCACCGCGATGCCCGAGGGCGCGCGCTCTGCCATCGGCACGCTGAATTTCCAAGTGCTCGACGGCATCTCGCAGGTGCTGATCAACAACACGCTGGTGACGGCTGCCGGCCAGGTGATCGCAGGCGAGTACGGTACGCTTACGATCCTGACGTTCACGCCGACCCAGATCACCTACCGCTACGATCTTTCCGGCCCGACACAGGGCGACGACAACGTCGATTCCTTCGTGGTTCGCATGATCGATACCGATCAGGACGAGGGCGAGCTCGTCATCAATGTCGCGATCGTCGACGACGTTCCCTCAACCGGTGAGAACCCGTCGATCGGGCTGGACGACGAAACGCTCGGTGGAAACGCCGGCGGCGTCGAAGACGCCGATCCCGATTCCGTCAACGCCACGGGTACGCTCGCCCATGTCTTCGGCGCCGATGGCGGCTCGATAGCCTGGCTCGATGCGGGTGCGCCGGCTGGTTTCACCTATTCCGTCAGCGGCAACGTCCTGACCGTCACGCAGGGCGATACCGTCGTCGTTACGGCCACGCTGGATCCGGCGACCGGCGCCTACGAAGTCGTGCTGGTCAATCCGATCCTGCATGCGCCCGGCGCCGACGAGAACGACCAGTCTTTCACCTTCAACTATCGCGTGACCGACGGCGACACGGACTTCGAAGATGGGTCCGTGACTCTGACGGTCGATGACGACACGCCGATCCTCGGCGATGCGATCCTTTTCCCGATTGGCCCGAGCGAAGGCCCATCGGCGATCCGCGTGAACGCCGTCGTCGACGAGGACGACCTGACGCTGACGAATGGCATCACGGTTGGCAACAACGATCTGCAGTCGGGAGACCTGCAGCGCCAGCCGGGTGGCGAAGGCGACTCGTCGATCGTCACTGCCAGCCTCGGCATCCTGTGGGGCGCGGATTCGCGCAACAGCGTCGAGAATGGCGGCGTCGGCCTCGACGGTCCCGTCGCGGGCGACCGTTCCCTGGTCTTTTCCGCCGGCGCGATGCAGGCTCTCCTCGATCTCGGCCTGGAATCCCGCGGCGACGCGATAACCTATTCCGTCAACGATACGGGTACCGTCCTTACCGCATCGGTCGGCGAGCGCGTGGTCTTCACGGTGACGCTGTCTGACACCGGCAGCGGCTCGTTCACCTTCGACCTCAACGACGTCATCGACCATCCCGAGGCGAACACCGAAGACAATGCGATCCTGACGTTCGGCTTCGTCGCGCGTGACGCCGACGGGGACCCTGTGACGGGCTCGTTCTCGGTCGCTGTCAACGACGATTCCCCGGTCGCGACCGAGGGGACGGTGACTTCTTCCGCCCTCGACGACGAGGCGCACGATGTCGACGGCACGGGTGGGGCGTTCTTCCCGAACAACACGCCGGCCGACGCCGACGGTCTGGAGAACCCGTCGACTGCGTCGGGTCTTGCGAACGCACTGTTCAGGGCCGGCGCGGACGGCGTCCGTTCCATCGCGATCAAGGCGCCGGACTTCGACGTCATCTTCAACGATGGCGGCTTTGCCGAAACGGAAGCTGTGCAGTGGGTGTCCGAGGGGTCGGTTGGGACGGACGGCACGACGGTCTGGACCGCGTCGAGCCCGCATCATGAACTCGCGGCTCGCCTGACGATCAGGACGGATGGTTCCTACACGTTCGAACTCTTCGCACCTGTCGCCCACAGCGGCGGCAACGACGGCGAAGTGAACGACAGTCTGTCGTTCGGCTATGTGGTGACGGACGGCGACGGCGACCAGGCTTCGGGGACCCTTGTGGTGCCCGTCAACGACGACGTGACGGTGACGACGGGATCGGTGACGTCGACGACGGTCCTGGATGACGAGGCGCATGATCTTGACGGGTCGAGCGGTTCGTTTGATCCGAACACCGGGTTCCAGCTTGGGGACGCGACGGGTGCGGTTCGAGTTGCGGAAGGGGCTGCGGGTTCGCTGTTCCGTCCTGGCGCGGACGGTGTGAAGTCGGTTGCGATGACGTCTGCGGCGTTCAGCGTGATCTGGAACGACAACGGCTTTGCGCGGACCGAGGTCGCGACGTGGTCGCTGACGAGTGCGTCCGGCGGCGAGACGGTCTGGACGGCTTCGAGCCTGCACCATGCCGAGGCGGCGGTTCTGACGATCCGGTCCGACGGTTCGTACAGGCTCGAGGTGAACGCGCCGGTCGTTCATCCGGAGGATTCGCTGGTGGAGGAGGAGGTCGGGCTGACCTTCTCGTACACGGTGACGGACGGGGACGGGGACGAGGCGACGGGTTCGCTTCGGGTGAATGTCGACGACGACCGTCCGACGACGTCGCTGGTGGTTACGCCTGCGGCGCTGGACGACGAGGCGCATGACGTGGACGGACCTTCGGCGGGCGGGTTCTGGCCGAACCCGGGCGGGTTCGGTGACGTGTCGCCGGATCGTTCGACGGCGGCCGGCGGGGCCGGCGCGCTGTTCCGGACGGGTTCGGACGGGCTTGGCTCGGTGACGGTGGCGCTGCCCGGCTTCGCGGTCGTCTTCATGGACGGTCAGGGCTTTGCGCAGACGGTGGCGGCGTCGTGGGACGCCGGCGTGGTGACGGGCGCGGGTGCGACGACGTGGACGGCGACGCGGCCTGACGGGCTTGGCGGCCAGATCACGGTGGCGACGCTGACGATCCGCGCGGACGGGTCGTACGACTTCGCGCTGTTCGCGCCGGTGGCGCATGCGATCCCGACGCCGCTGGCGGGCGAGGACAGCGCGCTGCTGAACTTCGGCTACACGGTTCGCGACGGCGACGGCGACACGACGGTCGGGCTTCTGACGGTGACGGTGAACGACGACCGTCCGACGACGACGGGGATCGTCAACGGGACGATGCTGGACGACGAGGCGCACGACCTGGACGGGTCGTCTGGCGCGTTCTCGGGCAAGTTCTACCCGAACCTGACGAACAATACGGGCAGTGACGCGGCTGGCGCGCTTAGCGTCGCGCAGGGCGGCGCGGGCGCGCTGTTCCGGACGGGTTCGGACGGGCTTGGCGGGATCGTGGTCGGGCTGCCGTCGTTCGACGTGGTCTACATGAACGCGAACGGCTTCGCTCAAGTCGAGGACGCGGTGTGGCTGTCGACGGCCGGCGTGCGCTCGTTCGACGCGGTCGCGGGCGTCGGGGTGACGACGTGGGAGGCGGTGCGCGAGGGAACGACCGAGGTCGTGGCGCGGCTGCAGATCTGGAACAACGGCGCCTACAAGCTCGAGCTGTTCGCGCCTCTGGCGCATCCGACGAACGGGACGAGCGAGGAGAACGTCCGTCTCGACTTCACCTATGTGGTGGCGGACGCGGATGGCGACACGGGGCTGGGCGAGCTTCGTGTGAGCGTCGACGACGACAATATGATGATGACGACGGGCGGCATCGTGACGTCGTCGACGGTGCTGTCGGACGAGGCGCATGACCTCGACGGGACGGGCGCGGGCGGCTTCGCGCCGAACCATGACGGTCTGGCTTCTGCGTCGGTGTCGGTCGCGACGGGTGTCGCGGGCGACCTGTTCCGTCCTGGCGCGGACGGGGTGCGCTCGGTGGTTGTGACGGGCTTCCCGTCGTTCAGCGTGATCTGGAACGATGGTGGCTTCGCGAAGACGGAAGCCGTGGCGTGGCCGGGCGTGCCGGCTGCCGGCACGGTGGGTGCGAACGGTTCGACGGTCTGGACGGCGACGAGCGCGCATCATGGCGACGTGGCGACGCTGACGATCTGGGCGGACGGTTCGTACCGGCTCGAGGTGAAGGCGCCTGTGGTGCACGACGCCACCTCGTCGGCGACGGAGGAGAACCGTCAGCTGTCGTTCGGCTATCGCGTCACCGACGGCGACGGCGACCAGCAGACGGGGACGCTGAACGTCAACGTCAACGACGACCGCCCGGTGATCACCAGCGCGAACGTCACGGCGACGCCCGTGCTGGACGACGAGGCGCACGACCTCGACGGGTCGGGCGCGGGGAACGGCGCGTTCTTCCCGAACGACCTGCCTGCCGACGGCGTGACCAATGCGAGCGCGGTGGCGACGGGGGCGGCGGGTTCGCTGTTCACGCCTGGCGCGGACGGGGTGAAGTCGGTGGCGATGACGCCGCCTTCGGGCATGCAGGTGATCTACAATGACGGCGGCTTCGCCGGGGTCGAGGGGATCAACTGGACGTCGGCGACGAGCGCGACCGGCGTCACGACGTGGACGGGCACGGGCCAGACGAGCGGCGCGACCGTCGCGACGCTGACCATCCGGGCCGACGGCTCCTACGACTTCCAGCTCGGCCGGCCGCTGGTCCACGCCCATGCCGGCGAGACCACCGAGAGCATCACCTTCAACTACACCGTCACCGACGGCGACAACGACACCGCATCCGGCCAGCTCACCATCCAGGTCAACGACGACGTGACGGTGACGACGGGATCGGTGACGTCGACGACGGTCCTGGATGACGAGGCGCATGATCTTGACGGGTCGAGCGGTTCGTTTGATCCGAACACCGGGTTCCAGCTTGGGGACGCGACGGGTGCGGTTCGAGTTGCGGAAGGGGCTGCGGGTTCGCTGTTCCGTCCTGGCGCGGACGGTGTGAAGTCGGTTGCGATGACGTCTGCGGCGTTCAGCGTGATCTGGAACGACAACGGCTTTGCGCGGACCGAGGTCGCGACGTGGTCGCTGACGAGTGCGTCCGGCGGCGAGACGGTCTGGACGGCTTCGAGCCTGCACCATGCCGAGGCGGCGGTTCTGACGATCCGGTCCGACGGTTCGTACAGGCTCGAGGTGAACGCGCCGGTCGTTCATCCGGAGGATTCGCTGGTGGAGGAGGAGGTCGGGCTGACCTTCTCGTACACGGTGACGGACGGGGACGGGGACGAGGCGACGGGTTCGCTTCGGGTGAATGTCGACGACGACCGTCCGACGACGTCGCTGGTGGTTACGCCTGCGGCGCTGGACGACGAGGCGCATGACGTGGACGGACCTTCGGCGGGCGGGTTCTGGCCGAACCCGGGCGGGTTCGGTGACGTGTCGCCGGATCGTTCGACGGCGGCCGGCGGGGCCGGCGCGCTGTTCCGGACGGGTTCGGACGGGCTTGGCTCGGTGACGGTGGCGCTGCCCGGCTTCGCGGTCGTCTTCATGGACGGTCAGGGCTTTGCGCAGACGGTGGCGGCGTCGTGGGACGCCGGCGTGGTGACGGGCGCGGGTGCGACGACGTGGACGGCGACGCGGCCTGACGGGCTTGGCGGCCAGATCACGGTGGCGACGCTGACGATCCGCGCGGACGGGTCGTACGACTTCGCGCTGTTCGCGCCGGTGGCGCATGCGATCCCGACGCCGCTGGCGGGCGAGGACAGCGCGCTGCTGAACTTCGGCTACACGGTTCGCGACGGCGACGGCGACACGACGGTCGGGCTTCTGACGGTGACGGTGAACGACGACCGTCCGACGACGACGGGGATCGTCAACGGGACGATGCTGGACGACGAGGCGCACGACCTGGACGGGTCGTCTGGCGCGTTCTCGGGCAAGTTCTACCCGAACCTGACGAACAATACGGGCAGTGACGCGGCTGGCGCGCTTAGCGTCGCGCAGGGCGGCGCGGGCGCGCTGTTCCGGACGGGTTCGGACGGGCTTGGCGGGATCGTGGTCGGGCTGCCGTCGTTCGACGTGGTCTACATGAACGCGAACGGCTTCGCTCAAGTCGAGGACGCGGTGTGGCTGTCGACGGCCGGCGTGCGCTCGTTCGACGCGGTCGCGGGCGTCGGGGTGACGACGTGGGAGGCGGTGCGCGAGGGAACGACCGAGGTCGTGGCGCGGCTGCAGATCTGGAACAACGGCGCCTACAAGCTCGAGCTGTTCGCGCCTCTGGCGCATCCGACGAACGGGACGAGCGAGGAGAACGTCCGTCTCGACTTCACCTATGTGGTGGCGGACGCGGATGGCGACACGGGGCTGGGCGAGCTTCGTGTGAGCGTCGACGACGACAATATGATGATGACGACGGGCGGCATCGTGACGTCGTCGACGGTGCTGTCGGACGAGGCGCATGACCTCGACGGGACGGGCGCGGGCGGCTTCGCGCCGAACCATGACGGTCTGGCTTCTGCGTCGGTGTCGGTCGCGACGGGTGTCGCGGGCGACCTGTTCCGTCCTGGCGCGGACGGGGTGCGCTCGGTGGTTGTGACGGGCTTCCCGTCGTTCAGCGTGATCTGGAACGATGGTGGCTTCGCGAAGACGGAAGCCGTGGCGTGGCCGGGCGTGCCGGCTGCCGGCACGGTGGGTGCGAACGGTTCGACGGTCTGGACGGCGACGAGCGCGCATCATGGCGACGTGGCGACGCTGACGATCTGGGCGGACGGTTCGTACCGGCTCGAGGTGAAGGCGCCTGTGGTGCACGACGCCACCTCGTCGGCGACGGAGGAGAACCGTCAGCTGTCGTTCGGCTATCGCGTCACCGACGGCGACGGCGACCAGCAGACGGGGACGCTGAACGTCAACGTCAACGACGACCGCCCGGTGATCACCAGCGCGAACGTCACGGCGACGCCCGTGCTGGACGACGAGGCGCACGACCTCGACGGGTCGGGCGCGGGGAACGGCGCGTTCTTCCCGAACGACCTGCCTGCCGACGGCGTGACCAATGCGAGCGCGGTGGCGACGGGGGCGGCGGGTTCGCTGTTCACGCCTGGCGCGGACGGGGTGAAGTCGGTGGCGATGACGCCGCCTTCGGGCATGCAGGTGATCTACAATGACGGCGGCTTCGCCGGGGTCGAGGGGATCAACTGGACGTCGGCGACGAGCGCGACCGGCGTCACGACGTGGACGGGCACGGGCCAGACGAGCGGCGCGACCGTCGCGACGCTGACCATCCGGGCCGACGGCTCCTACGACTTCCAGCTCGGCCGGCCGCTGGTCCACGCCCATGCCGGCGAGACCACCGAGAGCATCACCTTCAACTACACCGTCACCGACGGCGACAACGACACCGCATCCGGCCAGCTCACCATCCAGGTCAACGACGACGTGACGGTGACG
>VFQP010000643.1_pt1 | contig 60430 bp, 54 predicted proteins | sample 3512351 | NCBI WGS metagenome assembly VFQP01 (sample SAMN10412372, study PRJNA504923) | tailings metagenome | isolation source: Relicate 1 Philex TSF1 revegetated site | place: Philippines: Tuba, Benguet | collected 2017-08-29 | reverse complement strand
TGCGTGGTACCCATGATGTACCAGGATCTGGAATGGCATGATGTTCCTTTCTGGAGCTATTTCTGTCAGATCAGCGATTCTACTACTTCCTACGGTTCCTATTCTGGCGCTGTTCCCAATGAAAAAATCACCTGGGGGAAATTAGACATCAATACGCCAAAGTATATCGTTGAAAGTGATGCCACCATTGTGGCTCCATTGATATTTGCCTATTTGCTGGGTTGGTAATCGCCACTAACAGCATAAGCATAAAAAAGTCCCGCTTCAATGAAGCGGGACTTTTTTATGCGGTAATGATCCGATTATCTTGGAGGCATATTCAAAGGAATATCTCTCTTCAGCATATTGTCTTTATTAGCGATTACCCAGGCAGTGTGGTAAATCAGTCGTACCCTTTTTTCCATCAGGTCGAAATTGATTTTTTCAACAGTATCTGTAGGCCTGTGGTAGTCGGCATGTGTACCATTGAAGTAGAAGATGATGGGTACACCTTTGGCAGCAAAATTATAGTGGTCGCTGCGGTAGTAGAACCTGTTAGGATCATTACCATTGAAGCGGCGATCCAGTTCCATATTGCTGTACTTCTTATTTACTTCATCTGTAATAGGTGCCAGTTCACTGCTCAGCTTATCGTCACCGATTACGTATACATAGTTCATAGAATCTCCTTTGTAAGTAGGATCGATCCTGCCCACCATGTCAATGTTCAAATCTACCGTTGTTTTCTCCAGTGGGAAGATAGGATTCTCAGAATAGTATTTAGAACCGAGCAGCCCTTTTTCTTCACCAGAAACAGTCATGAATACGATGCTTCTGCGGGGGCCATCACCTTTCTTCTTAGCGTTAACGAAAGCTTCTGCAATTTCGAGTACACTTACAGTACCAGAGCCATCATCATCAGCACCATAATAGATTTCTCCGTTAATGATACCTTCATGGTCGTAGTGACTGGTAATGAATACATATTCATCGGCCCTGTCGGTACCTGGCAGTACACCGAGTACGTTACTGCTCTCAAGGTTATTGGTTTTCTTATCGGCTTGGATTTTCAGTTCAGCCACATAAGCACCTTTACGCAGCACTTTCATATCATCGATGCTCAGTTTTGCGGTGCGGCCCAGCAGTGCGCTACCGATTTCTTCTGAAACTGTTACTACATTAATACGTGGAGCAGCCGATTTGGTCAGGCTCATGCCGCCTTTTAAATTAGATGGTGCTCTTCTGGGGAAGGCTGTTTTTGATACAAGCACAACACCTGTTGCACCTTTGGCCAGCGCGGTAGCAACTTTACTGTTATTGGCCATGGCAATAGCCCTCGGATTGGGAGTGGCAGCAGCGCCAGGTAATCCTTCTATTACCATCACCATTTTACCTTTTACATCGAGGTTGGTATAATCATGGTTTACAGAGTCTTCTAAGCCATAACCAGCGAAAATGATTTCATTGGCAGTGGTTTTACCGGCTTGAATACCTTGTATAGAGAAATAATAATCCTGATCCCAGGCAAATGGGCGACCGTTAACAGATAGTTTCTGACCAACCAGTTCATCCTGATACAGGGGGAACTGTGCCTGGTAGCTGGTACCATTACCTGGTTTTAAACCCAGCTTCTTAAAATACGCCTCGATATAGGCAGCAGCTTTACGCTGGCCTTCCATGGCGGTTTCACGACCTTCCATTTCAGGTCCGGCAACAATGGTCAGGTGTTTTTTCAGGTCATCCTGCGTAATGGTCTTAGCATAGGTAGCAGGATCGCCTTTCTGTGCGGCACCAACTAGGGTGGCAAGCAACGTCACAGATAGTACTAGCGCTCTTTTCATATTGATCGTTTATGGTATAAACAGTTAAAAATGGGTTCGTAAGATACTGATTAAATCATGAATACATGATCCTCAACAAGCGATCTTACCTACTCTTGTTGCATGGCGGCCGCCTTCGAATGGTGTGCTCATGAAAACCTCAATCATTTGTTGTGCCAGTGCCAGTGCTACAAATCGGGCGGGGATACAAATGATATTGGCATTGTTGTGCTGTCGGATCAAACTGGCCACATCATTCTGCCAGGCTAAACCTGCCCTCACCTGTTGGTGCTTATTGGCAGTGATGGCCACACCATTGGCACTACCACAAAACAGGATACCAAAAGCGCATTCGCCATTTTCTACACTACTGGCAGTAGGATGGGCAAAGTCGGGATAGTCGACCGAATCCAGTGAATAAGTACCGAAATCTTTTACCTGAAAGCCTTTTTCAGTGAGCCATTGTTTAATGGCTTCTTTATACTCAAAACCTGCATGATCACTACCCAGGGCAATGGGCTTCTGTTGATCGAATACAAAACTCATAGTTGAATATTGAGGGGTGAAATTAACAGTTCAGTCATATAGACCCATAAAAAATGGATAAGTGGATTGATGCACCACTAGCTCCATTCTTCCTGCTCACGCTTCTCCTGTTCTTTTGATACCCTTCCGGAAACCAGGATACTCAATTCATAAAGCAGGAATAAGGGAATGAATACAATCAGTTGACTCATCCAGTCGGGGCTGGGAGTAATAATAGCTGCTACCACCAATATGATCACAATGGCATACTTGCGCATGCGTTTCAGATAAGAGGGGGTGATCAATCCTATTTTGGTGAGTATATAGGACATAACAGGTAGTTCAAATGCAATACCACAGCCCAATATGAGGTTGGTCAGGTTATCGAGGTAATCGGTAAGGGTTGGACGGGTTACCAATGTTCCCTGGGTTCCTAATTGGAAGCCTGCCAGGAAATTAAAGGTAAAGGGCCCCAGGAGGAAATAACCAAAAGCGGCACCACAGAAAAAGAAAAAGGATACCCAGAAAATAATGAACCTGGTATTCTTCATTTCCCTTTCTTTCAGAGCGGGTCGTACAAAACGCCAGAATTCCCAGAATATGTAAGGAAACGCCACAATGATTCCACCAATCAAGGACATAGAAATACTGCTCAAAAACTGTCCGCCAAATGTGGTGGTTTGCATATCCACTTTTACCGGTGGCATACAAAGTACATCGCCCATATGTGCCCAATGACTGAAATCACAGAGCATTTTATAGCTGATAAAACTGGGATTAATGGGGCCGGTAATAATATTATCGAATACCCAATCGCGGTAAATAAAAATGACCAGTGCCATCACCAGAATGGCTACTACCGAACGAATGATGTGCAGCCTTAACTCTTCAAGATGGTCAATAAAACTCATCTCTGCTTTTTCTTCTCCCCTTTTTCTATTGAATAAAGCCATTCAGACGCTGGTTTTGTGGGGCAAAGTTAGGGGTATGAGGAACACGAACCGAATGGAATAAATGTCGCTCTGGATTGGCTGAGGCAAGACTATCTATAAATATACAAAAAAATCATCATATTCACAAATGCAGGTGTAAGCAGCTGATAACCAGCCAGTTTAACTAGCGAAGAATTTTCATCTTTACCGTATCGATCCGTGTTTCGCTAACGCTGAGGATATCGAAACGATAATCATCGATGATGATGGTTTCTCTTTGTTTGGGAATAGATTCATGGGCATTGATGATATAGCCGCTCAATGTTTCCGATTCATTTTCGGGGAATTCGAAATGGTATTTCTCTTTGAGATAATCGAGTTCCAGCCTTCCGCTGAGGATGTATTCATCTTCAGCGAGTTGTTTTTCTACGAACTCTTCTACATCAAATTCATCCTGAATTTCTCCAAAGATCTCTTCCAGCAGGTCTTCCATGGTAACGATACCTGCTGTGCCACCAAACTCATCGACTACCCAGGCAATACTTTTCCTTTCGCGGGTAAACTTATTGATCAGGTCGGCTGCACTCATACTTTCAGGTACTGCCATGATGGGGTGTAGTATTTCCTGAATGGAAGCAGGTTTTTTGAACAGATCGATCTGGTGTACATATCCAAGGATATTATCGATATTATCGTCGAAGACCAGCAGTTTACTCAATTTGGAATCAACAAATCTTTGCTGCAGATCGGAAATACTGGTTTGTTGATCAACTCCTTCAATTTCTGTACGTGGCAGTAAACACTGACGAATACGGATATTGGGCAGGCTGAGTGCATTTTCGAAGAGTTCGGTATTGAGGTCCTGGTTCTCCTCATCCTGTTCCTTGGTTTGCTGGAAGAAATGTTCCAGATCAACCTTGGTAAACGCTTCATTTTTATTACTCACCCTTACATTGAGGATATATTTCAGGATCCACAGGGAGAGATTGACGAAGAAACTAGTGAGCGGTTCAAAAAGGGTATGGAAAAATTTGGCCATTGGCGCAAAAAAGCTGAGTAAGCTTTCATTGCGGGCTCTGAAAATAGCTTTGGGAATAAACTCACCAAATATCATAACAACCACTGCAGATATAATAGTGTCAATAGCAAGGCGAATGAATTCATTTTGAATATTAAGGGGGTTCCAGGCGATGCCTTTCAGGAATTCGTCAAAGAGCAATCCATAGATTACCAGTACCAGGTTCAATCCAATAAGACAGGTGCCGATAAACCTTGCCGGGTTTTCCAGAAAATCGGAGAGGATAATACCACTTTGTTTACCCTGCTTTTTCTTGAGTTCAATCGACAAACGATTAGCGCTGATAAAAGCGATCTCATAGCCTGCAAAGAAGCCAATAAGCAGGAGGGTGAGGATTATCCAAACAAGGTTTGAGAGTTCAGCCATACAGGAAAAATAAGCAATTTATACTTGCAAAGATAGGATATGGGGCGTGGAAATCATATATAGCACAGTACCCCGTAGAAACGGGGTACGTACCATAAGGTATATATCATACGCTTAAGGCTGTGTGAGATATATAAACATGAGAAACTAGTAAAGGGGGCCGGATAGTTATGGCAGCTATCCGGCCGGGGGTATACAGGCGTAGCTTTATTTAAAGTCTACGGTACAGTTCTGACATTTCATTTCGATTTTCAGGCCCTTACCATCACCTACAGTTGCGGTGAATTTGGGTGGTGTATTCGATCCGCCGTAACGATAGGCTAATGCGCCCTGCGCTGTGGATGTGAGTTGTCTTACCCGGGCATCATTTGCCACAGTTCCTGCTGGCGCGAGCGTGGTTGCCTGAACAGTACCACTTACTACCACTCCATCAACGATTACTTTTTTCACCTCCTTATCTTCTTTGGGTTCATAAGCAACCGGTGTTTTTTCAAAATCGCCATATACTGTACTGTAAGGTCCTGTGAAGTCTACCGAATAATTTTTGTAATCACGCAGTGGTATCCGAACATCTGCATAACGGTTATCTACTTTAATCAGTTTCACAGCGGCACCTACATTTCTAATCTTTACATCAGCATTGGAACCTTCGAGTTCGATAGAGGAGGAAAGTCTTGTGATACGGAGGTTTCCATAATTTTTGCGACCTCTGATATCAGCAACATCTTCTACTTCAAACTCATCATTAGTGCTTACTAATTTGATGCTTTTGGCTGATGCCATTTCGATGGTAGCATATTTGCTTTCGATATCGAGTTCATCAATTGCTTTGGCGGTAAAGCGACCATTGGCAAACTCTACTTCAGCCTCTTTTATATCACCAATATTGGCATTGGAATATTTGGAACGCAACCTTAGTTTGCCGAGGTTCTCTGCTTCCAGATTGCCGTTGCTGATATCCACCAATGCATCCCCGATATTGGCAGGTAATTTTACATCGCCATATTTGCTTTCAATATCTACTTTGGTATTGGCGGGCATGTAAACGGTAATGATTCTTCTGGCAGAGGGGGAACCTGCAACAGTAATAACATTTCCACTGTTGCCAGTTGCGCCAGATATGGTACTTGGAAAGGCTTGAACAGTACCGCTTTCAAGAACTCTGGATCCATTAACAGTTGCCGTTGATGCTCCATTAAAATACATAATAGAACTACCTGTCGAACCCGCTTTAATTTTCACAGATGTGCCTAACGCTTTCAGGGTAACATTCAGTTTTTCGAACCATTGTTCGTCGGTAAGTCGTACATCGCCGGTATAAATGGCAGTTGTCACTACTTTTATTTTAGGCTGGTCCCAGATCTTCACAATTACATTGCGGGAGCTTAGTTCCATATACACTTCCCCTCCTTTGGGCATGGGTATTTCGAGGCTTACTTCCTTCGACTTGGTATCTTCTTCCTTAACCTTCTTTTCGGTTATACTTTCCAGAAATTCAGCATTCGTTCCGCTGAATAGGGTTGTTCCGGTTAACCTTTCAATGGGTGCAGCAGATGATCCTTGCTGTGCTATTGAACTACCCGCACAGATCAGGGCAATGGCGGTACATACATATCGTTGAATGATTCGCATATGATCAGGTGTTTTAGATGTGAATGAAATAAGTTTTAACACTGTCGACAGGGTTACGAACTTGTTTATATCGGTTATTGAGTTTATTCATTTCGAGTTGTAAGGATTTGAGTGTATTCAGTTTCTGCTGGTACAGGTTAATGAGCTGCTCCAGTAAATTATCACTCAGTCCATATTGTACGATCCTGGCTTTTACCTTCTTTTCTTCTTTTTCCAGGTCCTTCATTTCAACAGTAAAGTCGCGGAAATACTCGGCCGATTCGGCATACATAGGCGTGGAGCTTACTTTACCACGCTGGAGGTTAATGACCTGTGTAAAGCTATTATCGATCTCGTTCAGCATGCGCCTGTCGGCTGCAGCCAGCATGGATACCGGTGCTTTAGCAGTTGTATTCTTTTTGATAACGGGTACTACTGCTGCTAGTTCTTGTGTTGGTTGTTCAACCTGCACATCGCTGTTGAGAGGCTTGGTGTCGGTCACCACTACCGGCGGAACTTTTGTTGTGGTAGCAGCCAATGTTGGTGGCAAAGGTTGTTCGCGGGTAAGCACTAAACTTCTTACCCCAATACCTGCCAATGCCAGTAAACAGGCGGCTACAGCCCAGGTAGTGATCCTGACTACCAGGCTGCGAACTGGTTTGGCCGGGGGCGCTTGCGCCTCCTCTATCCTGCCCCAGATCGCTGGCGATGGCTCATCGGTATCGAGTTGTTCCCGATGCTGTTGAAGATATTTTTTCAGCTCATCCATGTATCTGTATTTGCTTGGTAATTCTTTCTTTTAATAATTGTCGGGCCCGGTGGTATTGACTCTTACTCGTTGATTCACTGATGCCCAAACTCTCTGCTATTTCCCGGTGACTGAAATCTTCCAGCACAAAGAGGTTAAACACCTGCCGGCAGCCATCGGGTAAAGCCTTAATCTCCCGATGAATCATGTCCATACTCACTTCCTTCCACCATACTCTTTCTTCATTGGCCAGGGTATTATCCAGTTCATCATTCCATTCGCCCCATTGTATTTTTTTCTTTCCATGACGGATACATTCATTGACCACAATCCTTTTTAACCATCCCCCAAACTGTGCAGGCTCTTTCAACTGCGAGAGGTTCCTGAATGCCAGGATGAAGGACTCCTGCAGAAGATCTTCCGCATCGATGAGATTGCCTGTCATGCGCGTGCAAATGTTGAACATAGCCTTGCTATATTGTTGGTATAGCCAGGTCTGTGCTTCGCGATCGCCCGAGCAGGCTTTTCTCACAACAGCCGTTTGTATGGTGTTTGCCTGTTCCAAGTATTCGTTCCGTTAATAAGAGTATGGGGGTTGAAAAAGGTTGGAATAAAGTAGCATATTTTTATGAGGACATGAGCAAATCAACAAAAAACGGCACCCGTATAAAACGGAGCGCCGTTGTATGTATTTGATAATCAATATGTTTACGCCAAATCAAGGACGGGTTTGTTCTGAAGTATCCCTTCAATTTTATCCATTACTTCCTGAGTAAGCAGGGGTAATACATCGAGGGCCTTCAGGTTTTCCTCCAATTGTTCTTTACGCGTAGCTCCGAGGATCGCAGTGGTTACATTCGGGTTCTTAACCGTCCAAGCAATGGCCAGCGATGCCAGTGATACACCCATTTCGGCCGATAAGATCGCCAGCTTTTGTACTTTTTCGATCTTGGCATCCTGCACCCATCTTTCCTTCAGCCAATCAAATCCTTCAATAGCCAATCGGCTGCCTTCTGGAATACCATCATTGTATTTCCCGGTCAGGAATCCAGCCGCCAGCGGACTCCAGATTGTTGTTCCTAAACCTACATTACGAAATACCGGCACATAATCCTGCTCCATTTTAAAACGCTCGAACATATTATACTGCGGTTGTTCTACCACCGGAGCAATCAGGTGATGCTGATGCGCTACCCGATGTGCTTCCATGATCTCGGCACCACTCCACTGGCTGGTTCCCCAATACAATATCTTGCCCTGCTGGATCAGGTTATGCATGGTCCATACCACTTCCTCAATAGGCACTGCCGGATCGGGACGGTGGCAAAAGAAAATATCGAGATAGTCCATCTGCAGCCTTTGTAGGGCTTCATGACAGGCTTCGAATAAATGTTTACGGCTGAGACCTGTTTGGTTGGGCTTATTCTCTTTACCCCTCCAGCCAAAATAGGCTTTGGAAGAAACGGTATAGGATGTGCGGTCCCAATTCTTCTTCTTCAATACCCTGCCCATCATTTTTTCACTTTCGCCCAATGCATATACCTCAGCATTGTCGAAAAAATTGATGCCTCTGTCATAGGCTATACCCATGAGTTCATCGGCCTTTGAATCATCGATTTGCTTATGAAATGTTACCCAGCTACCCAGGCTCAATGCACTCAATTGCAAACCGCTTCGGCCCATTCTTCTGTATTCCATCTGTTTATATTTTTGAATGATCTAAGAGCAGGCAAATTACTACTATTCCCTGGCCCTGCCATCTTCTGTTCCCAGCTTAATGTAGAATAAATGTCATATCCGCCGCTTGCTGTGAACAACCTGCATGGTGGCGGGAATAGTAGTATCTTGTAGTATGGAGCAATCTATTCATACCCGTTTATTGGCCATGCGCGACTATTTCAACCGTGGCACCACGCAACCCCTTGCTTTCAGAAAGCAACAGCTGATTTTATTAAAGCATGCTATTCAACGTCATGAACAGGAAATCTATGCGGCACTGCATGCAGATTTGGGCAAGAGTGCCGAGGAATGCTGGGTCACTGAAAATGGTTTTGTATTGAATGAACTGGATTATACTATTCGTAATCTGGGTGGATGGATGGAGCCTCGGCCCGTTGCCACCAACCTGCTTAACCTGCCCAGTAAAAGCAGGATCATACATGAGCCGCTGGGCATTGTACTCATCATTGCCCCCTGGAACTATCCCTTTCAATTACTCATGGCTCCCTTAATCGGCGCGATGGCAGCCGGCAACTGCGTTGTATTGAAACCTAGTGAGTTTGCTCCCGCTACCAGTGTGGTAATGGAAAAAATCATTAGCTCTATTTATGACCCCGCTTATATACAGTATATAACTGGTGAAGGTGCCGTAGTGATTCCCGACATGATGGATCATTTCAGGTTTGATCATGTTTTCTATACCGGCAGTACACAGGTAGGTAAAATCATTTATCAACTGGCTGCCAAACAACTGGTTCCTGTAACCCTGGAATTAGGTGGTAAAAGCCCCTGTGTGGTAGAGTCTGATGCCGATCTTTCTGTTGCAGCCAATCGCATAACGGTTACCAAATTCTCTAATGCAGGGCAAATGTGCATTGCGCCAGATTATGTATTGGTTCATTCTTCTGTAAAGGATAAGCTGATGCAATTGATCCGGGAACGAATCATTCGTTTTTTCACAGAGCAACCACAGCAAAGTGGCGACTATTGCAGGATCATCAATGAAAAACAATTCAATCGCCTGCTCTCCTATCTTGATCAGGGCCGAATATTCCATGGTGGCGAACATGATATCAGCCAGAAATACATCGCACCTACTCTCATTGATGAAGTAACCATGAACAGCCCCATCATGCAGGATGAGATTTTTGGGCCCATACTTCCTTTTATTCCATTCCAAACCATGGAAGAAGCCCAACAGATCATTGCACAGAACCCCGACCCACTGGCTTTCTACCTCTTTACAAAAGATACCAAAAAAGAAGAAGCCTGGTTACAGGCAGTACCATCAGGTGCGGCTTGTATCAATAATGCCAGCTGGCATGCTACCAACCATCACCTCCCCTTTGGCGGACGAGGAAATAGTGGCATCGGCAACTATCATGGTCAATTCTCTTTCCATACATTCAGTCATGCTAAAGCCGTGCTCAAAACACCTGTATGGTTCGACCCTGCCATGAAGTATCCCCCTTTTGGCGGAAAACTATGGCTATTCAAAAAATTTGTATAACCCTGTACTGCCCCTGCCTGTTCAATTATAGCCGATGAAAAGAAAACTCTTTTACACACTGATCGTTATAGTAGTAATACTTTTACTCATTAAAAGAAAAGATATGACCTGGCGACAATCTATCATGAAAGCGATCTATCCCATTATCATGCTTCCCGGCAAGTTATTTGGCGGCTCAAAAGCAGTGAAGATCAATCAGCAAAAAACCTTACCTCAGTCAAGTCTGTATGAGCTTAGCTATATCGCCAATAATAAAGACACCATATCTCTACAGCAATATAAAGGCAAGAAATTACTGATTGTCAATACAGCAAGTAATTGTGGTTACACCGGACAATACGCAGAACTTGAAACACTATACAAGCAATTCGGCAATCGCCTGCAGATCATTGGATTCCCTGCCAACGATTTTAAGGAGCAGGAAACAGGCAGTGATGAAGAGATCGCACAATTTTGTCAGATCAATTATGGCGTTAGCTTTCCCCTTGCCAGCAAATCGGTTGTCATTAAAAGTAAAGACCAGAACACCATCTTCCAATGGTTATCTGACGCAAAAAAGAATGGTTGGAATAACCAGGAACCTACCTGGAACTTCAGCAAGTACCTGATTAATGAAGAGGGTGTACTGATGGGCTTTTTTTCACAACAAATATCGCCACTCGACGATCAGATCAAAGCCTTGGTGGAGCAATAACACCTGGGACCTTATTGTTCCAGTTCTTGAAGTAACCGGAATAAGCGGCTGGCAACCGATTGTTCGCCATATGACTGATAGGACCAATCGTTCACCGCGGTAACGGGTATGATTCTTTTGGTTGAACTGGAAATGAATACCTCTTTGGCAGTATGGATATCTTCGAGGTGAACAGGGCCTTCTATCACCTCCATTTCTTTGGCTGCCAGTTGTAATATATTGGCTCTTGTAATTCCTTTTAGTACCCCATTAGCAGGTGTGACCAATTGTTGGGCTGCATTTACGATGAAGAAATTCGACCGTGGACATTCCAACGCCATTCCCTCATAACAATACAAAACATCCTGCGCGCCAGCTTCACGGATCTTGGGCTGTAACCAAATGGCCTGTAGATAATCTGTTGTTTTCACCGTTGGTAATTGTCGCTGGTAGTTATGTGTAATGAGCCGATAGGGCGATGTTTGCATGGTTGCAGGCGGCGGGGCTATTGATCGTTCAATAATCATGACATGAGGGTTGGCAATACTATATCCATCCTCAGAAGCGCCGCCTGTTATGGTAACCCGAATGCCTGTATGAGGCAGGTTATTATGATTGATTAGATCTGTGATGATCTGCTTTAACTCAGTGCGATCCATCGGCAAGTGCAGGTGCATGATGGCTAAAGAATGGAATAACCGATCCAGGTGCTGATCCAGGAAAAGCGGTTTTCCGTGTACGGTTCTGAAGAAATCAAATACCCCATAGCCTCTTTGCAAACCCAAATCACTCACCGGAATGGTTGCCTGCTCATAAGGAATGAATTCTCCGTTTACAAATGCCTGAATCTGACTCATGAAATAAGTTTATATATGTCTGTTAGGGAGAACAATGATGATAAAATGCTATATCAACTATTACCCGATCCTCACAAATCCGCTAAAAACCTGCGATCCAAGCCATCACTTATCATTATTCTCTGTAAACTTCCGCATTCTTTCCTAAATTTCGCTTTCATTTTATTCGTATGAAAAAACTAACTACTGCTTTATTATCCTTACTGGGTTCATTCCAGTTAATGGCGCAGGACTCACCTAACTGGTTGAGGTATTCGGCCATTTCTCCCGATGGGAAAACCATCGCGTTTACTTATAAGGGCGACCTCTATCGTGTGCCGGCAGCTGGCGGAACAGCTACGGCTCTTACAGTACATGAAGCACACGACTTCATGCCAGTATGGAGTCCTGATGGTAAACAAATTGCTTTTGCCAGCGATCGTTTTGGCGATTTTGATGTATTTGTGATGCCTGCAGAGGGTGGTGAAGCCAAAAGGATCACCTTCCATTCTGTAGCCGAGTATCCCTACAGCTTTTCGAATGATGGCAAGTTTGTTTATTTTGGGTCAAGCCGCCAGGATGCTGCCAGCAACCGTACTTATCCCACTGGCTCACAACCTGAATTATACAAAGCATCTATTACAGGTGGTCGCCCCGAACAGGTGTTGACCACACCAGCTGAGGCTTTGAGCATCAGCAGCAATGGGCAGTTCATGTTATACCAGGATAAAAAAGGCGGTGAGAACCAGTGGCGCAAGCACCACACTTCTTCTATTGCCAGAGATATCTGGGTATATGACAGCAAAGCTGCTACACATAAAAAGATCACTTCCTTTAACGGTGAAGACAGAAACCCATTGTTTACAGACAATGACAAAGCCTTCTTTTACCTGAGTGAGGAAAGCGGTTCTTTTAATGTGCACAAGATGAACCTCGAAGGTGGCAAATCACAACAGCTTACTTCATTTAAAAAACATCCTGTTCGCTTCCTGAGTCAATCAAAAGATGGCACCCTTTGTTTCAGCTATGATGGAGAACTGTATACTATGAAAGGTTCGGGCAAACCTTCAAAAGTGAATGTGAACATCACAATGGATGCAAGAACTAATAATGAGCGTGTGATCTCTGTTAACAATGGCGTAAGAGATATGGCCGTATCACCCAATGGAAAAGAAGTAGCCTATATTTTCCGTGGTGAAGTATTTGTAAGTAGTGTAGATGGTGGTGCCACCAAACGCATTACCAATACACCTGAACAAGAAAGGGTAGTGAGTTTTTCACCCGATGGCAAAACTTTGTTGTATGCTTCTGAAAGAGGGAATAGCTGGAAGATCTATGAAACACGCAAAGTGCGCAATGAAGAACCTTACTTCTACGCTTCTACCGTATTAAAAGAAACACCTGTTATTGCCAATAACAATGAAAATTATCAGCCCGTATATTCTCCCGATGGTAAAGAAATCGCTTTCATTGAGAACAGAATGACATTGAAAGTGTACAATATCGCCAGCAAACAAACACGCACCCTGCTCACCGATCAGGAATTATCTTCTATGGGCGATAATGACCAGTACTTCCAATGGAGTCCTGATGGCAAGTGGATCCTGTTTGATTATGCTATTCCTGGCATCTCTCCTTCTGAAGTAGGTATGATTGCTGCCGATGGTAAAGGCAAGGCGATTAACCTCACAGAGAGTGGCTTTAATGATGGTAGAGCCAAATGGATCCTGGGTGGCAAGGGCATGTTATGGTTTAGCAACCGCGATGGCTTAAAATCTGTAGCACAGAGCGGTGGTGCACAGGCCGATGTATATGCCATGTTCTTTAGCCAGGAAAGCTGGGATAAATTCAGACTTAGCAAAGAAGACGCCGCTTTATTGAAGGAAATGGAAGAAACAAAAGCCAAGGCTGATACCAGTAAAAAGAAAGACAATAAAAAAGATAGCCTGATCATTGACTGGGAAGGCCTCAGTATGCGCAAAACTAAACTCACCATTCACTCCTCTTCACTGAGTGATGCACTGGTGAGCAAAGATGGTGAAACCTTGTACTACCTGACCCGTTTTGAAAGAGGTACCAATCTCTGGACAACCAACCTCAGAACCAAAGAAACCAAAATGCTACTCCCCTTGAATGCAGGCGGCGGCAGCATGGTATGGGATAAGGACCAGAAATATATTTTCCTGGCAGCCAATGGCGGCATATCACGCATTGAACCCAATAGTGGTAAACGTGATATGGTGAGCATTAGTGGTGAAATGACCCTGGATGTAGCTGCTGAAAGAAGCTTCATGTTTGAACATGTATGGCGCAGAACCAAGGAAACTTTCTATACCAGAACCATGCATGGTATTAACTGGGATAGTTATAAGCCCGACTATGAGCGACACCTGCCACATATTGGCAACAGCTATGAATTTGCCGAGTTACTGAGCGAAATGCTGGGTGAGCTGAACGTGAGCCATAGCGGTGCTTCTGCAGGCGGCTCTGGCATTGGTACTGATGCAACAGCTTCTTTAGGCCTGTTCTACGATCAGCAATACAAAGGTGCCGGTTATAAGATTGATGAAATCATTAAAGGTGGCCCGCTCGACAAAGCTGATCTGGATATTAAGCCAGGCATGATCATCGAAGCCATTGATGGCGAAACCATTGGTGCCGATCAGGATATCGCTGTTTTCCTGAACAGAAAAGCAGGCAAGAATACCTTGCTGCTGATTGCAGATGGTGCTACGAAAAAAGAAGTGATCATTAAACCCATCAGCACAGGTGAAGAAAATGGTCTGTTATATAAGCGTTGGGTAAAACGCAACCAGGATGAGGTAGAAAAACTGAGCAACGGACAACTCGGTTATGTTCACCTGCCTGGTATGAATGACGGTGCTTACAGAACTACCTATGAAGAAGTAATGGGTAAATATGTAAACAAGAAAGGTATTGTAGTAGACACCCGCTTCAATGGTGGTGGTGATCTTGTTGCCGATCTGGCCACATTCCTGAGCGGTAAAAAGTTCATGGATTATACAACAGATACACGTAGCAGTGGCTATGAGCCCAATTTCCGTTGGACCAAGCCCAGCATTTCTATTGCCAATGAAGCCAATTACAGCGATGGTCACTGTTATGCTTACATGTACAAAGACCTGAACTTAGGCAAACTGGTAGGTATGCCTGTACCCGGCACCTGTACTTTTGCGGGATGGGAAGGATTACAGGATGGTAATGTACGCTGGGGTGTTCCACCACTGGGTGTAAAAGGTATGAAGAATCAATACCTCGAAAACTACCAGACAGAACCTGATATCAAACTCATGAATGAGTATGAGATCGTTAGCAAAGGGAGAGACCAACAACTGGAAGCTGCTATTAAAGAGCTGATGAAGGAAATAGGAGGCAAATAAAACAACGTCTTACCTACTGATAAATACAAAGGCCCGCAATTTTGCGGGCCTTTGTATTTATTGACCGGGGCTATACGATCGCTCCCGGTGTTTCATCACATCTTCCTTATAAAAAAATATTTCCTTAAACTTTCCCTGAATAAATCCCTCAGCCTGATCGGTGAAGTGGGGAGATGAGGGATTACTATCTTGTCCGCCGGTAATAATGGTTCTGGCTGTCAAGCGTTTTCCGAATTCTACTGCAGCTACAAAACTATTTCCTGAAAATCCGTAGCGCTTATTGTAGCCATTGCCGCTCCTGCTTTCGAAGGCTGGCAAAGAACCCCAGCGGGATGAAGACTGAGCAACTGCTATGCTGGGTTGTGCATCGTTAAAAGAGCTGCCCTCACCCACCCGTTGAAAACGGTTAATGGTTCCCCAGGGCTGCTTCCAGTTACCATAGGTTTTTTGCAATGCCTGTATGGCCTCTTGTAAAGCCAGTAATTGTTGATCACCATCCAATTGCGCTGTTTGTTCAAAGCGATCGAGGGAACGCGTTCCTTCTTCCATGGTGGCTGCTCTTGGCAAGAGACTACTGATGCGGCTTGCCCAATCTGTTGCAATGGTTGTTGCTACAGAATTTACAGCAGCCACTTTATCCCATTGCTGGAGCAGAACAATCGCTTCTGTCACTTCATTTTTTAAGGCAGTATTATGGCTGTTTTGATAGGCTTTAAATAAACCAGGCAATAATATATCAAATGCTGCCAGGTAGCGATCATAACCGAGCGCTATGATTTTATCCAGGGTAATTTGATCTGCCTGCTTCAATAAACGCATGGCATTGATGGCACGTGCGTTTTGTCCGTCGGGCGCCATATAAGCCGGATATTTCTTCGGGTCCGGACTATCCTTATCTGCCGCTGTAAAGGGTGTTGAATTACAATTTTGTATCCATCCTACTGAAGGATTGTGTACCTGCACGATCTCCTCCAATGCATGAACCCCCTTCCATTCCGTTGCGGCAATGCTTCCATCAACAGGACGGGTAAAGTCAAATGAGGGATCTCTTTTGGGAACAAAATCACCATGCCAGTAGGCAATATTTCCTTTATCATCGGCGTACACAGTATTATTAGTCGTGTTCGATAATAAGCGCATCGCTTCCTTGAACTCAGTAAGATTTTTAGCTTTTGTACTCACCCATGATTGAATAAGGGCATTCAGGGAACGGTTATTCTCTTTCAGGCTTAACCATTTACCATTTCGTTTTCCCACAACCGGACCATGGTGTGTATAATAGGCATTGAATTCCTGGAACTGCTGTTTTCCATCTTCCACATAACCCACTTTAATGGTCTTGGCACGAACAGGACGTTTTTCCTGTTCATATTCATATACCCAATTACCGTTTTGTGCTGTTACCTTCTCTTCATACAGATCGGCCACATCGGCATAGCCGGTAGTATGCATCCAACCGAGGTGTTCATTAAATCCCTGATACACGAAAAACTGTCCCCAGGTTACCGCGCCATAGGCATTCAATCCCTCCTCACTTACCACCTGCACTTCTGTTCTGAAATAAAAGGGAACATGTGGATTAATGTAAAGAATAGCATTGCCATTGGCAGTTTTTTTCGGTGCAATCGCAAAACCATTTGAGCCTGTTGATATGGTTTCATAAGAGGGAACAGGAGAATAATAGGCTGTACCATCGGGGCCCTTGCTATAAAAATCCCTTAACTCATCTACTGTAATACCGCCGGTACGGGTAGCAGAAACGCTGCCATCGGTAAACATTAAATGAAACCATGGCTCAAATCGTTTCAATACTTTGGGCGCAACAGCAGGATGTTTGTAGAGATAATAGTTAATGCCATCGGCAAAAGCATCGAGTAGTTTTCTAAACCAGGCCGGACTGTTTTGATAATCCCTGATGGCATCGGCCGTATCGGCAATCAGTTTCATTTGCAGATCGGCATAGAGCATTCGTTTACCGTCGGCTTCTGCCTGTCGGCCCAGCACTTCCAGATAATTACGTTCAACCCGGGCAAAGTTTTCTTCACACTGCACATACAGAAGACCAAATACAACATCTGCATCTGTTTTGCCATAAATATGCGGCACACCATAGGTGTCGCGCACAATATTCACCCGTTTAGCCTGTTGCTCCCAACGATCTGTTTCTGTTTTTGTAAATGTTTGCGCAGCAGCTATTGAGGCAGTGAAACAAGCTGCCATGAAGATGATCCTTCTCATGATGATATGATTTATGCGTTCTGCTAGTAGCCCCAGGAACGAATTACAGCTAGGTTTTCTTTGGCACATTGAAGCGGATCAATACCCTGATAAGCCTCCTGTTCAATGATAAAGTGAAGTGTACCCCCTTTTTGCTTGCACAGATCCGTAATTGCCTTACTCTTAGCCACACCCTTTCCGAGTATGGTACTTTCATAAGATTTACCATCTGCGGTTTTGATTTCATCCTTCACGTGTACAGACACAAATCTGTTGGGATGCTTTTCAACAATCTCCAGCGCATTGGCACCAGTATGATACAGGTTACCCATATCCAGTTGCTGCACTACCAGGTTAGGATCTGTGTATTCGAGAATGATATCATATACTTTCTTCCCATTCAGTGTAGCGGTGAATTCAAAATCGTGGTTATGATACCCAAAACGCATACCCGACTGCTTGCACAATTCCCCGCTTTTATTGAACAAATCCATGTAAGCGCGCATCTGGTCGAATGTTTTCCGAAGATCGGCATCCAACCATGGGCTGATGACTAATTCCTGTCCCATGATAGCCGCATCTTCAATCGTATATTTCCAGAGATCAGTGAATTGTTTCTTCTCCTCATCCCAATGCTGTTTCCCCATTACTGTATGTCCGCTAGGCATTTTCATACCCAGATCATCCAATACCTTTCTAAATTCTTTTGCCGTATAACCATAGAATTTTCTGTTCACATAGTTGGCGTGCTCTACATAGGTGTACCCCATATTCGCCAGCGCCTTCAATGTGCCCAAAGCATCCTGCTGCATGGCAGCACGAACTGAATACAGCTGTATACCTGTTAACTGTTTGGAAGCGGCGGATGCTGACCAACTAAGAGAGGGAGCAAAAGCGATGGCGGCAGAGGCCAAACCGGTTTGCTTCAAGAATGTTCTGCGTGATTGTTGCATAATGGCTTGATTATCGTAGGAATAAATGTACTGAATAAATCAGGACTCCTCATCGAAATACACCTTATAATAATGCTTACCCACCATTTCGTCATACCCTTTCTCAATCAGGTCTTTTCTGCCATGGATATAAATGTGGAAGTTCTTGTCGAGCTTTAATACACTCTTGAAAATTCGCTGCTGTTTCTTTACTGCAGCCAAATGGATATCGAACTCATCTTCAATATCAACCTGACGGGCTACTTCATATTGTTGCTTATACTGTGTGAAGCTATCAATCACTTCGGGATGGTGTAGCACTTCCTGAGCAAAATCATTCATGCTAAATGAATCATGAGTACTGAAATACTCCATACTTCTGTTCAGGTAATCGATCTGATCGCTTTTATTGACTTCGAATTTCTCAGACAGCTCGTTACTGATAAATAGTTTACACATACCCATGGCAGCATGTGTATGATGATAACTATTAGATAGTCGGGTAACCTGCAAAAAATCGGTAAGCCAGTACTGTGTATCTGTTTTGTTGGTGTTATCAACTACATACACCACATACCCTTCTTCTCTTGCCTTCTTCAATATCAAACAACCCTTGTCCAACTTATTGATGTCAATACCATCTTCTGCCAATACCTCCCAGCTTTGTCCGTGCGGAAATACCCGCAGGAAGGTTTCCTTGGTTTCACTCTTAAAAATGCCTACCGCATCGGCGTACTCCGATCCAAATGGTACTTGTGTAAAGCGGGCAACATATAATTCACCCTCCTTTACCCGGGCATGGGTGCTCTTACTATACAGAAAATGCGCCAGTAGTGCCGACTGTGATACAAAAGAAGCAGGATCATCGAAAATGACTGATACATATTGGTACACTTCATTCAGTTGCAGGTCACTGATATGTGTAAAATGATATTGCTCATGCTCATTGAAGGGAGCAAGGAAATAGCGGTTCAGCAATCCCCGAACAATCTCATCATTCAGGGCAAGCGGGTCAACAGACAGCTTGAGCTCCTCTCCCCGGGTGGGATTACCTACTTTATGCACAATGGCTTCTTCCAGTTTAACGGATTCTATCTGAGTCATGCCGCAAATTAACACCAGTGATGCCGTTTAACATAAAAATCCGGGCAGAAAAGCATTGCTAATTCTTTCTTAATATCCTACCTTTTTGGTAGGGTATTTAAGAAAAATCACCTATCTTTGAAGTAGAAAGTATAATTCTTATCAAGAAAGGTGGAGGGACCTGGCCCAGTGAAACCTTGGCAACCCTTCCTGCAAAGGAAACAGGTGCCGCTACCAACCCAACTATGGGAATGATAAGTCAGAAGTATAGCTACAGTGCAACCGTAGAATAAACCAGCACATCTGACGAGCATCGGATGTGCTATTTTTTTAGGCCATAGGCAAAGAAGGACCCTTTATGACGACCGATGAAAGAAATGATCAACTAGGAGCCCTACTGGCATTTGCCGGGGAGCATGATATAACAGCTGTATTGGTTCACTTAACCAATCAATGGCCCGATGAGGTTTGTTTTTCTACCAGTTTTAGTTATGAAGACCAGGTCATTACTGATCTGATTCATCGAAGTGGTGTAAGGATTAATTTATTTACGCTGGATACCGGACGACTGTTTGGGGAAACATACAGTACCTGGACTCGCACACTGGAATATTTCAAATTACCGATACAAGCCTATTACCCTGATGCAGAAGAAATAGCCGGATATGTTCAGCAATTTGGCCCCAATGCCTTTTATGAATCAGTTGAGCTAAGGAAACATTGTTGTCAGATCAGGAAGGTAGGCCCGCTAAAACGGGCACTCAGGGGCAGGGCTGTATGGATAACAGGACTGCGGAGCGAACATTCCCCCAATAGGAAAGACCTGCAACCCATTGAATGGGATCCGGTGAATGAAGTGATTAAATACCATCCTTTATTACACTGGACAGATGAGCAGGTGCAGGCCTATATACACCAGCATCATATTCCCTATAACCCACTACACGACAAAGGTTTCCTGAGTATTGGTTGTGCACCTTGTACCAGGGCTATTGAGCCGGGAGAAGATATGCGAGCTGGTCGCTGGTGGTGGGAAGATGCCTCGAAGAAGGAATGCGGACTACATATTCATGGGGATCATCAAAAACAATAAGCATGGAAAAATACAGACTGGATTATCTGGAGCAATTAGAATCGGAAGCCATACATATTATGCGGGAAGTAGCTGGTCAATTCGAGCGGCCTGCCTTGCTTTTCAGTGGTGGCAAGGACTCCATTACATTGGTTCACCTGGCCCTGAAAGCCTTCAGACCGGGAAAATTTCCTTTTCCGCTGGTACATATCGACACGGGACATAATTTTCCCGAAGCCCTCGCATTTCGCGACCAACTCGCTGAACAGATCGGCGAAAAGTTGATTGTTCGTAAAGTAGAAGATACCATCAAACAAAAACAACTTACCGAACCCAAAGGAAAGTTTGCCAGCCGTAATGCCTTACAAACCTATACCCTACTGGATACCATTGAAGAATTTGGCTTCGATGCCTGTATTGGCGGTGCCAGAAGGGATGAAGAAAAAGCCAGGGCCAAAGAAAGAATCTTTTCTGTTCGTGACGAGTTTGGTCAGTGGAACCCTAAACTACAGCGACCCGAACTCTGGAATATCTATAACGGGAGAATCAATAAAGGGGAGAATGTTCGGGTATTTCCGATCAGCAACTGGACCGAACTTGATATCTGGCACTATATTAAAAGAGAACAGATCGCACTGCCATCTATTTATTTCAGTCACGAAAGGGAAGTACTGGAACATGAGGGACAGCTAATCGCAACATCTGATTTTATTCAGATAGAACCCGATGACCGTTTGAGTAAAAAAAGGGTCCGGTACAGAACCGTTGGTGATATGACCTGTACTGCAGCTGTTGAGTCGGCGGCCGATTCGATCGACGATATTATTCGGGAAATCACTGCTACCAAAACCAGTGAGCGCGGAGAAACAAGGATTGATGATCAGGTAAGTGAAGCCGCTATGGAAGACAGAAAAAAGAACGGATATTTTTAACTATTCAAGCCATCACATGGACATACTCAGATTTATAACAGCCGGTAGTGTTGACGATGGAAAATCAACCCTGATAGGCAGATTATTATACGATAGCAAATCGATCATGGTTGATCATTTACAGGCTATTGAAAAGCAAAGCAGGAATAAGGAGCAGGGTGAAATAGATCTTGCGCTGCTAACTGATGGACTGCGGGCTGAGAGAGAGCAAGGCATTACCATAGATGTTGCCTATAAATATTTCACAACCCCTAGTCGGAAATTTATCATTGCTGATGCTCCGGGACATATTCAATATACCCGGAACATGATTACTGGTGCATCGAATGCAGACCTGATTATTGTATTAATTGATGCCAGGCAGGGAGTAGTAGAGCAAACCAGGCGACACTCTATTATTGCTGCACTCCTGGGTATTCCGCATGTAATTGTTGCGGTGAATAAAATGGATCTGGTTGATTATGCGCAGGAAGTGTACAACAATATCATCATTGAATATGCGAGCATTGCCAGAAAGCTACAATTGAAGGATGTACAATTCATTCCCATCAGTGCACTGCATGGTGACCATATTGTGGAACCAGGTCATCATTTGAGCTGGTACGATGGCCCCACCCTCCTCGAGCTACTTGAACGAACACCAGTGGTTCAGGATATTAACCTGAGTGAGGGCAGGCTGCCTGTACAACTCGTGATCAGACCACAAACCGAAGCCTTGCATGATTACCGGGGTTATGCCGGTAAAATATTGAGCGGCATCTATCGAACAGGTGAAGAAGTGCAAATTCTTCCTTCCGGATTAACCAGCAGCATCAAATCCATTGAAGTGAATGGGCAACCCGCTATAGAAGCTTTTGCACCACAAAGTGTGATCCTTCAGTTGGAAGACGATATAGACATCAGCCGTGGCGACCTGATTGTTTCAGGCACAAAGCAGCCGATTGTTACCAATGAACTGGATGTATTGCTTTGCTGGATGGACGAAAAACCCATGATCAGTGGTAATAAATATATCCTGCAAATAAACAGTAAGCAAGTGAGGGCTGTTATTAAGGAGGTCTTATACCGGGTTGATGTAAATTCACTGGAAGAAATTCCTGTCACAAATGGCGTTTCGCTGAATGACGTGATTCGTGTTACCATCAAAACGGCCGGACTGATCGCCTATGATCCCTACCAGCAACTCAGGGCTACCGGATCAGCCATATTGATTGACGAAACCAGTCATGTTACAGTAGGCGCCTGCTTAATACAATAAAACAACCATGCAATCAGGTACATTCATACAATTACTATTGGAAAAAAGGGCTGGGAATACTGCCAGGTTTCCTAACAAGAAAAATACAGAAGCCCTCATAGAAAGTTTGTTCGATTTACTGTTCGCAGGTAATGATGATAGCTTTCAGCAAGAAGAATCGCTCACACAATTGTATGAGAGTCTTCAACAGGATTGTTATGATTTAGTACTGCAGGTAACCAACGATGTAAATAAGTCAAAGCAACACCGCGATGATTTTTTCCAGCGATTACCTGAGTTGTATCAGCAGTTGCTGCTGGATGCGCAGGCATTACTGGAATTTGATCCTGCGGCCAGGAATATACAGGAGGTCATACTTGGTTATCCGGGCTTTTTTGCCATTGCGGTACATCGTTTGGCACACCAGCTATATCTCCAGGGCATCCCTACAATTCCCAGGTTATGGGCAGAATATGCACATGGAAAAACCGGCATTGATATCCACCCCGGGGCACTTATTGATGAATCCTTTGCCATCGATCATGGAACAGGAATTGTGATTGGAGAAACTGCTGTCATTGGTAAACGGGTGAAAATATACCAAGGGGTTACACTGGGAGCCTTACATGTTTCAAAAGATCTTGCTACTCAAAAAAGGCATCCAACTATTGAAGACGATGTGATTATTTATGCTGGCGCCACCATATTGGGCGGCAGTACAACAGTGGGTGCCGGCAGTATTATTGGCGGAAATATATGGCTAACACATAGTGTAGCACCCAACTCGGTGGTATACCACAAGAGTGAGATCAAGATCAAGGATAAAGACCCATTCCCCGAACCCATCAACTTTGTTATTTAATCAATAAATTTTTAAACAGATCAGCATATGAAAGCAAATAACATTTTACAGACCATAGGTAATACTCCTCATGTGAAAGCCAATCGCTTATTTGGCGATCAACATGAAGTATGGATCAAACTGGAAAAGAATAATCCCGGTGCCAGTATCAAAGACAGGATTGCACTGGCTATGATTGAAGATGCAGAGGCAAAGGGTTTACTGCATAAAGACAGTGTGATCATTGAACCCACCAGTGGCAATACCGGTATTGGACTGGCATTGGTAGCTGCAGTAAAAGGCTATAAGATTATATTGGTGATGCCGGAAAGCATGAGTATTGAGCGAAGAAGACTAATGGCCATTTATGGCGCTGAGTTTGTACTTACACCAAGGGAAAAAGGCATGAAGGGTGCTATTGAAAAAGCCACTGAACTTACGCAAAGCACCCCCAATGCATGGATGCCACAGCAATTTGATAATCCGGCCAATACTGCTATACACAGAACAACAACGGCACAGGAAATCATCAAGGATTTTCCGCAGGGAATCGATTATCTCATCACCGGCGTTGGTACTGGAGGCCATATCACCGGCGTGGCTGAGATATTGAAAGAACAATTCCCCAAACTACAGGTGTTTGCCGTTGAGCCTGAGCTATCACCAGTTCTTAGTGGCGGATCTCCTTCACCACACCCGCTACAGGGCATTGGAGCAGGATTCGTACCCTCCATTTTAAACACCCAAATACTGGATGGTATTATCCAGGTTAGCAAGGAAGATGCTTTCTCCTTTGCACAGCGGGCAGCAAGAGAAGAAGGTATACTATTAGGTATCTCCTCTGGCGCTTCACTGGCAGCCATTGCCAAAAAACTCCCTGAAATACCTGCCGGATCTACCATCCTCACATTCAACTACGATACAGGCGAACGTTATCTTTCGATTGAAGGATTATTCTGAAAAATACAATCGGCCTGTTAAAAGAACAGGCCGATTGTATTTTAGCTAATCACACCCTATCATCACTATATACCATCCAACGTCATAAAAATGATAAGGAAATAGAATTTTTGCATATTTTCTACAAAATTAGTAGACTATTAAATTATCTTTATTTCTCCGGTAAGAACCCAAAAACAGTTACATGATAGCATTTGAAGAGAAGCGTATACCAGCACCTGGCTGTAGTGGCAGCAAGACCAATCAGTTGTTTCCATTATTTGTACATATGGAGCGGTTAAGGCTACTGGTAATAGGCGGAAATGAATTGGCTTTGGAAAGAATCCAGCTAATTTTACTCAATGCACCACACACTGCCATTAGGGTTGTAGCAGAAGAATTTTCAACAGAGCTGCATGACCTGAGCAACAAATATGAACAGGTAAATTTGATAGCCAAATCTTATTCGTCGGGCGACCTATATGATACAGATTTGGTTATGGTAACTGTAAGTGACCAATACCTTGCTGAGCAAATCAGAGAAGAGGCAAAAGCAAGGAAGATCTGGGTATATATTCCGGAAAGACCTACCCTCAGTGATATACATTTTGGAGATATTGTACACAAGGGACATCTTAAGATTGCTATATCCACCAATGGCCGTTCACCTGCAGTGGCAAGGCGTTTACGGGATACATTACAGGAATGCATACCAGTAGAACTCAATGATACCCTGGAACAGCTGCACACAATTAAACAAAGCATGGGTGGGGAGTTGAGCGACAAGATCAAAAAACTGAATGAACTTACTACCGTTCTTGCCAGTTCAGGAAGTACCAAAACGCAACAGGCAGAATTAAAATGGAAACGTATTGCATCCTGGTTTTTATTTGCCTTCTTCTTCATGTTTCTCGGACATTTGATTCTCTCTTTCATCCCCTTCAACGCTCTTTTAACGAGTACAGCTGATTTTGTGCAATCGCTCGACAGTACATTCTATTGGATGATACTGGCCGGATTTCTAGCACAACTGGTAGATGGTTTATTAGGCATGGGGTATGGCGTAGTATCTGCTACCGTATTATTATCACTGGGGGTTAAATTACCTGCGATTAGTGGTAGTATCCATACAGCTGAAATGTTCTCAAGTGCTGCTTCTGGCTATAGTCATTACAGGTTTGGGAATGTCAATAAGAAACTCTTTAAAACATTATTGATCCCCGGGGTATTGGGTGCCATTGCAGGTGCCTTTCTGCTAACCCGTGTTGGAGATCAGTATGCAGACTATATTAAACCTGTACTCGCTTTTTATACCTTCATCTTAGGGGTTCGCATCTTACGCACCAGTTTCAAAAAAGATCAACGACCCAAAAAGGTTAAGAGAGTGGGTTGGCTGGGGGCAGCTGGCGGCTTTCTTGATTCATTTGGCGGCGGTGGATGGGGTCCGCTGGTAACAAGCACCCTGATCTCAAAAGGACGTACACCCAAATATGTAATCGGATCGGTGAGTATTGCCGAATTTTTTGTTACACTGGCAAGTGCTGCAACATTCTTCTCATTACTGGGTATTTCCCATTGGCCCATTATTGCAGGCCTGATTATTGGGGGCGTACTTGCAGCTCCTCTGGCTGCGAAATTAGCTGGTAAATTACCTCTCAAAACCATGTTTATGCTGGTAGGCATACTAGTCATTGTTTGGAGCATCAGAACACTGCTGCATAGCCTGGTATAAATAAAAAAGCTTTTGCAGAAAAAACAACTGCAAAAGCTGCGTAGCAAATGGTTTTTCGAATCTAGGATATTCCTGCATTACCTGCTACCCGGTAATGATCAGGTTGATGATGTTGGTTTTTCTCAGGACTGTTGGATCTCAAAATACATGCTGAAGAAGACTAAGGCATGCTATACGAAGTTCTTCATTTAAATCAAACTTTGCAATAGTTTAGCCCATCAAAAAAAAGTAGTACCTCACTTTGGGGTATGTAGTAAAATTACTACAAGATTTTAGGAAGCTTTGGCCCAGTATCAGGACCCAGCCTGATATAACGCAGCAGTTCCTCACGAATAGCCCGAATACCTTTTACCACCTGAGGAATAACATGATCCTGCACATAATCCATATCATTCATCCTGGGCTCATTATAGATCTCCATATTGTACTCGGGAGGACGCATGTCATTTTGAACTCCAGATACGCTATAACAAACAAAATCGGTCATTTGTAAAGATGAAGTACTATCTGTTGGCTTAAGTTCCAGTATGAAACTGATGAATACCCCTTCCTGATTAAGCCCTGACCGATCCTTAGGATAACGGATCAGAAAGCCACACTTACCCGCGATAGTTTTAGCGATCTTATCTTCTTTCAAAAAAACCGGTTTGCCTTTTCGTGTAATGCCAAACCGATCTTCGAAACTGTTCTTCCGGTAATATTGTGTAAACCATTCTTTTGCCTTATTGATGAATTCAATGCATGGCATACCTGTTGGCTCCAGACTGGAAAAACTGATGCGGCCATTCGAACTATCGACAGGAAAAACAAATTGGGCCATTGACGCTATGGCAATCAGGCATAAGAATGCCGTTAAGATGATGGGTATCTTTCTCATATGCAGCGGGGTGTGCTGCTGTAAATTACAACATTACTAACAAATGGAAAATTCCACTATTGGTCTAATGGGGCAGTTTTTCCCTGAAAAGACCATAAACCCATGTACCTGCAATAGCACTGATCAATACCACCACCATTACACTGATCCCCATTCCTATTTGGGCAAATATGGGGCCCGGACAAGCGCCTGTTAGCGCCCAGCCAAGACCAAAGATCAATCCTCCGAAGATCTGTCCCTTATTGAATTGTTTTGGAGTAAAATGAATAGGCTCGCCATGAATGGTTTTGACCCTGAACCGCTTGATCAGAAACACTGAAATACCCGCTACTACAACAGCCGTACCGATCACCCCATACATATGAAAGCTTTGGAATCGAAACATTTCCTGCATACGAAACCAGGAAATGATTTCTGCTTTTACGAATACAATGCCAAACAAGATACCTACAGCCAGGTATTTGATATTATACCACCATGGATGTTGTTTCTCCGACTCATTGACACACATTGTATCCAGTGACCTTACTTCAAAATCTGTTAATTGGTCTTTCATAATTCTACTATAACTGCATGATAAAGGGAAGTATAAATTGAGCCATCAAAAATCCTCCTGCCATAAAACAACAGGTAGCTACCAATGATGGCCATTGTAAATTAGCCAGTCCCATAATGGCATGTCCGCTGGTACAGCCACCCGCATAGCGGGATCCAAAGCCAACCAGAAAGCCACCGCCCACCATCATGACCAACCCGCGTAATGTAAACAAGGACTGCCAGGATACCAGATCTTGCGGTACCATGCTGCTATAATCGGTAATGCCATAAGTGCCCAATTCCTTCACCAATAATGGGTTCACAACTAATGGTGATGGATCGGGAATCAAATCATACGCTATCCAGGCACCCGCCATGATGCCGATAACAAAAAACAGGTTCCATGATTCCTTTTTCCAATCGTATTGGAAAAAACGGATATTGGATGGGAAACAAGCCGCACACATATGACGAAGGTTAGCTGATATACCAAAATGCTTATTACCCAATAATAACAATAAAGGAACGATCAATCCGATCAATGCGCCAGCCACATACCATGGCCAGGGTTGCTCAAGTAAAGCTTTCATGAATGATTCTCGGTATTTTTTGTAAAAATGCAGTAATGAAAACGACAGAACCGTGACATCTGTCACAGTATGGCTATAAGCATAAGGCCAAACACTTCACACTAGGTCATGAGTAAACAGTTAAGGATTGAATTGCCGGATAATTTGCTCCAGCTGTACAGCATTTTTTACCCCGGGCTCTCGCCATTGTAAGGTTCCCTTACGGAATAACATCAGCGTGGGAATACTGCTTACCTGGTATTGTGATGCAATCTCTCCATGTTGATCTACATTCACCTTAAAGATCCGGATACCATCGCCCATCTTATCCTTTAACTGTTTTAGAACAGGTGGCATCATTTTACAGGGTCCACACCAGTCTGCATAAAAATCTATCAATACCGGTTCTTCCGCATGAATGATATCCTGGAATCGATTATTCAGCATGTGATTTTCTTTTAGGAAATAAACTAAAAACGAGTGCTCCAAGCACAGAAAAATAAACTGTACTGTTAAGTGGCTTCGAGGTAATCATACAGGTTCCGCTAACACAGCCAATCATACGCCAATATACATATCCAATAACAGCACCAGCTAATGCTCCGATCATAACTAAACTATTCTGTTTATACCACTTCTTCATATTCAATAGCCTCTTGTTTGGGTGATGTGTTTTTTGTTTTTGCAGTAGGTACATAGCAGCTACCACCTGCACCACACCCTGTATTAAATATTGCCATGAGCAATAGCGCCAGGGCAAAGATACCCGTTATCCATTCATTCATTCGAATAGCCTGTACCACCAATAAAATGGCCAGTATTAAACGAATGATGCGTACAACATTCCAGTTATGTAATAGTAAGTGTTTCATTGTTTTATTTTGATAGTCTCTCCATATCATCAATACCGCCACCATTATATACTTCTGCAAAACCTTGCTGGTGCAAAAAATTCACCGCTACACCACTTCTGTTACCACTCCGGCAATAGAATACCATGGGTTTTGTTTCCTGTTTCAGGGATGGCACATAATGGGGCAACTCATCGAGCGGAATATTTTCCGCACCTGGAAAATGGGAAATGCCATATTCACTTTTCGTTCTCACATCGATGATCCTGGCATTCCTTTTTCCCAGTATCGCTCTCACTGTATTCATTTTGTTATTTTTTTTTAATAACCACATAGTATTCTTTTAGAGATCGCAATGCCTGGCCATACTACGATGGCAAAGGCAGGATGCAGTCATTCGTTTTGAGAAAGTTTATAACAAGGTTGTAGGACATACATAATCCGATACTTTAAACAAACCTGATTCTTTTATCTGCTTGAATCCACCTTGCACATCAATCAAATGTTCGTATCCCCTGGCCCGCAGAATCGAGATGAAGATCATAGATCGGTACCCGCCAGCGCAATGAACATAATAGGTTGTATCGGGATCAATCTGCTGCATACTTTCATTAATAAAATCCAGCGGGGCATTTTCTGCATCGATTACGTGTTCGCTGAGGTACTCGCTCTTCTTTCGTACATCAAGTACCTGTACAGATGTTTGCTGCATCCTGTTTGCTAACGCTGCCGGTGAAACCGAAATAATCGTATCTACCTCCTTTCCTGCAGCCTTCCATTGTTCAAAGCCACCCTCCAGGTATCCAATACAATGATCGTATCCAACACGGGCTAATCTGGTAATGACCTCCTGTTCACGACCCTGGTCTGCTACAATCAGGATTGCTTGCTTGATATCCGGAAGCATAGCGCCCACCCAGGGAGCGAAATTTCCGTCAATACCAATATTAATGGCATTAGGGATGAATCCTTTTGCAAATACCTGTGGACTTCTTGTATCCAGCACAACAGCGCCAGTTTCATTGGCAGCAGCTTCAAATGCTTCGGGACTGAGCGCCTGTTGCCCACGTTCCAACACTTTATCAATACTCTCATAACCATGGATATTCATCATCACATTGAGCGGGAAATAAGCAGGCGGTGCAACAAGTCCAGTCGTTACCTCCTGAATAAACTCCTCCCTCGTCATATTTGCCCGGAGCGCATAGTTCGTGTTCTTTTGATTACCCAGTGTATCTGTGGTTTCCTTACTCATATTCTTACCGCAGGCGCTACCGGCACCATGTGCCGGATAAACGATCACATCATCGGGCAATGTCATGATCTTATTTCGCAATGAATCAAATAAGTACCCAGCCAGCATATCCTGTGTCAGATCGGCTTTTACCTTTTGCGCAAGGTCGGGTCTGCCAACATCGCCGATGAACAGTGTATCACCACTAAACAAGGCAACAGGTTTCATTTGTTGGTCGCGTAGCAAATAACAGGTGCTCTCCATGGTATGTCCGGGTGTATGCAGCACTTCAATCTGTACGTGCCCCACTTTCAATAGCTCTCCGTCTTTGGCTGCATAGAAATCGAAATCAGGTTGCGCCATTGGACCATATACGATTGATGCACCAGTTTTCTTAGCCAGATCAAGGTGTCCGGATACGAAGTCTGCATGAAAATGCGTTTCCAACACATATTTGATGCTGGCGCCATTACGCTTGGCTTTTTGCACATAGGCATCTACCTCACGAAGCGGGTCAATCACTACGGCTTCACCATTACTTTCCACATAATAAGCTCCCTGAGCAAGGCAGCCGGTATAAATTTGTTCAACGATCATAATAGTATCATTTATCATTCAAAATTGATTTTTCTTCTTATCAAAAATTGTGACATTGGTCACAGTAGTGCCAAAATTCACAGATCAATAACAGTGTAAAATTGGATAAACAATTATGCAAAAAATGTGACTTTTATCATGATCAAACATGATATAGTACAGCCTAGATATGTATAGAAAAGAAGAGTTCTCTGGTAAGAATATACATACCCATGATCAACACAAACCAACCAAATGCTTTCTTGAGTTTGAGTCCGTCGACCCGTTTACCCAAAGCACTGCCAACAAATATGCCAGTAACAGACAACAGTGTAATACTGAGTAGAAAAGGCCAATGAATGGTATAGTGAGACAAATCCCCCGCAAATCCGATCAGGGATTTAACGGCAATGATAAGTAATGAAGTGCCGATGGCCTGCTTCATTGGTAAATGAGCCAGTAATACCAGAACGGGTATGATCAAAAAACCACCGCCTGCACCTACAAGACCTGTAATGGTGCCTTCCATCAGGCCTAGAACAACGATCAGTGGATAGTTGAAATGAGTTGCTGGTACCAGTCTGGGTTTGCGATCACCCATGATCATAGAAACTGAAGCCAATACCATGATAATGGCAAACAAAAGCATCAGCAGTAGGGATTTTGTTACGACTATTCCATTGATAGTGGCTACTTGCTGCGGAATGGATGGAACAATGAATTTTCGGGTAAGGAATACTGCAGTGATAGATGGGATGCCAAATACCATGGCTGTTCGCATCTTAACCATGCCCTGTTTGTATTTGGGCAATACCCCAATAAAACTGGAAACCCCTACAATAAAGAGCGAATAGACCGTTGCAATTACGGGCTCAACAGCAAAGAGGTATACCAGTACGGGAACAGTAAGTATGGAACCGCCCCCACCAATAAGGCCGAGTGATATACCGATCATTAAGGAAGCCAGATAACCTGCAATTTCCATACTTGCTGAATATGGCGCAAAGGTGCATCATTCAACCATATGTTTTCGTGATATTCATCACGAGAGCAATTTTTGCAGATCTAGTATTTCAATATGGCTCTTATGTTGGCTGATCAACCCCTTTTCTGTTAGTTTTTTCATGAGCCTGGATATCACTTCCCGGGAAGAATTCAATTCCTGTGCTATTTCTGTGAAAGAAGTGGTGAGTATTGAGGAGCCGGTAGTGTTTTTATACTGTTGCAGATAGAACACCAAGCGTTCATCCATATTCCTGAAAGCAATATGATCAATGGTTTGTAGCATGTCTTCAAATCTTTCCCGATAGCTGCTCACAACAAAATAATACCAGGTTTTATATGAGGCCATCCATTGATCCATATAATTGAGGGGAATACTGATCACTTCTGTATCGGTTACGGTACGTGCCATAATCTGACTTTTCTCCTGTTTGATTGCACAAACCATAGATAGGGCACAGGCCTGACCTGGCTGCAGATAATACATAAAGAACTCATTCCCTTCCTCATCCTTCCTGAACACCTTGATCAGTCCATTAATCACAATCATGGTAGATCGGATTTGTTGTCCTGTTTTCATCAGCACTTCTCCTGCCGCAAACTCTTTGATTTCACCCACCTGGGCTACCTGCGCTTGCAGAGGTCTTTCAAAATCGGGAAATTGTTGTTGTATCAGTTCTTCTGCTACCATAAATTGAATTGAAGTATTTCAAATATAATCAGCTTGCAAGGATTACCAGAATCAAGAAATCCTATTCCATTGATCCGCGCATTAGTTGACCAATTTTTTATGTAAGCGTTGTAAGCTGCTATAAGATGCTGCATCGAGCTCTTTCTTAACTGCCAATTGTTGCTTAAAAATCAGCACCTGACGGTGTGCCGGATAAAGAGAAAGTATATCCTGGATCAGCTTTTCCTGGTTCTTTCCAGTTTCATCATTCACTTCCTGCTGAACAGGAATAGCCGATTTTTCTCTTACCGGCATTCTTTTGATAATCGCTTCAACAGCTGCGATCCAACCAATGGGCATCTCTTCTATCTTTCTTGCTTTGTGCAGGAGTCCTTCCAATTGCTTTCTACTCAAACTTCCCCTTTCTTCATATTGATGCATCAGGCTCATCACAAATAACCCATCCTTATTATGCCGGTAACAGGCTTCCAGCACTTTATCGATCACATCAATCCTTTTGGCGTTTGCAGGACGTTTCATGGCGGGAAATTACAAAAGTACCGGTGTATTTCATATCTATGATAAACCCTGTTACCCTTATTGATATTTTTCACCTGAACACCAGTTCTTTGCTGTAGTTTTAATTTAAAAATGAGAAAAGGGTTATTATTCCTCATTCCTATTGGCTTTTCGATGCTATTGCTTTCTTGTGCTGTGGCCAAGAAAAATAATCAAACAATCCATGAAGTTGCTGCTGTTAAAGAACCGATCCGGGAATTCCGCGCGGCCTGGGTAGCGACTGTTGCCAATATCAACTGGCCCAGTAAACCAGGCATTAGTACCAGGGAACAGCAGCAGGAAGCTATTGCCTTACTCGACTTTTTACAAGCCCATCATTTCAATGCTGTTGTATTTCAGGTACGTCCACAGGCCGATGCCTTATATGCCAGCGAACTGGAGCCATGGTCCTATTACCTTACCGGTAAACAAGGACAGGCACCCAATCCGTTCTATGATCCACTTGAGTTTTGGGTAAAAGCTGCTCATGAGCGTGGCATGGAGTTGCATGTATGGCTTAACCCCTATCGTGCACATCACAAAGATGGTAAGGAAATCAGTTCAAGTTCTATTGTGAGCAAACAGCCTTCTCTGGTTATGAAGCTGAAAGAAGGGTATTGGTGGATGGATCCGGCCAGAAAAGAAACCCAGGATCATACAAGTGCCGTGGTCATGGATATTGTAAAACGTTATGATATTGATGGTGTTCACTTCGACGACTATTTTTATCCTTACCCTTCATACAATGGCGATGAAGATTTTCCAGATCAGCAAAGCTGGCAGGAATACCAGGGCAAAGGTGGAAAGCTTTCCAGGGGCGATTGGCGGCGACAAGCGGTGAATACACTCATAGAAAGACTGTACAGAGAAATCAAAGCCACCAAAAAACATGTGAAGTTTGGACTGAGTCCGTTTGGTATTTGGCGACCTGGCCATCCGGCTTCGATAGAAGGATTTGACCAGTATGATCAATTATATGCAGATGCAAAATTATGGTTGAATAAAGGATGGATAGATTATTTTGCCCCTCAGCTATACTGGCCCATTAATAAGATACCACAAAGTTTTCCGGTATTACTAGGCTGGTGGCAACAGGAAAACAGCCTGCAACGACACCTATGGCCAGGGATTAGTGTAGGCAGGGATAGTAGTGTACGTAACACAGATGAAATCCTTCACCAAATCATGATTAGCAGAGGCATGCTTCCCGAAAGCATGGGGGTAATTCATTGGAACATCTTCTCCCTCACCAAGAATCCTGCAATGGCCAAGGCTATCTTACAGGGGCCTTATCAGCAGCAGGCGTTGATACCTGCTTCTCCATGGTTGAGTAAGACCAAACCGGCATCTCCAACAGGCACTATCAAGAAAAATGGCGAAATGATGGATATTTTATGGAGTAGCAGGCAGGAAACAGATGAAATATTTCAGCGAGTGATTTATTTCAATTACGGGCAAGAAAAAAACTATCGTATTGTTAGCAAGGAGCAAGCACTTATACAGATACCTGGTTTCCGAACCAATGCCAAAGGACAGCAAACACCTGTATCAAACATTACCATTAGTGTAATTGACAGATATGGTCAGGAAAGCGACAGAATACAATTACTTGGTAAGGAATAAAAGGAGGGCTGCCAAAAGGCAGCCCTTTACCTTGGGGGGTATTTGACCACTAAGACCCCGCATAGTGGTCAATATTGATGCCTGATTGAAGGGTTAATAAGAAGGTTGATACAGATTCGCCAGCTTCCAGCTTACTTAACTGATTACCGTAAGCGAGTAATAGTCGGTCGCCAATAACTGCAATCAGCGTGAGCACTCCTGTGATATAATGTATCGCCACCCGATGTTCTTCGATCTGTTCTATGTTACTTTCCAGAAGTTCAAAACGATAGGTTTCGAATTGCAATGAGGCTCCGGCTTCATCGCTAATACCTGGAACATTCGCTTTTAATGCTTCTATATGACCAGATGCTGCAAAGCCTGATTTATAGTGCAGTGAGTTAGCACGTCCGTCTTTCGCCTTCATCTGACTGAATGTCTTTAATTCAGCACCCGTATTGTACACCTGTGATTTAAGCAGGAACTCCTGATAAGAAAGGTGATAGACATTCCTTGCAAAAACGGTATTCGATGAATGATCTATTACCTGCCGATAAGAGATCGTGATAACCCCTTTGTTCATACAATAAACATTTAAATGGCGATACCAATAGTATATGTTCCGGTATAGCCACTGGTTGTGTTACCGGTAAGACTTAACATTTGATTAGCGAGATCGGTGGCTGAATTACCGAAAATATTATCATTGGCATTCCGGGTTGTATTGATACCATGTGATGCATAGAGCGATGTTACATGCACGGCATCCGAAATGGTTTCGGAAAAAGCCATTTGGGTTGTTTTCACCAATGTATTATTGACAAATACTTCCACATGAATATGTGTTGCTCTTCCACTATACCAACCTGGGTAAATGCCGGTGAATTTTACCTGTCCGCTAGCATCCGATAACTGATAACCGCGCAACCAGGTTTGTCCCAGGTAACTTTGTGTACCCAGTATACCAGGCTGATTTGCATATCCGGAGTAATAGCCGTCCTTATTACAATACCAGATATCGACCCTGGCATTTTGAACAACCGCACATGACTGGTTTACATTTACAACCGTTAACGTTAATGAAAGAGGGAGCCCTGTTTGTCCGCCGGTAACATCAACCCTTTGCAAAGGGTTATTGATTTCACCGCCTGGATAAGGATAAGGTCCTTCTACCTCATTAGGTGAAGCCACACAGGACCCGCTTGATCCAGTTCCAGTTCCTGTTCCTGAACCGCTGCTACTGCTTCCGGAGGAGGGGGAGCTTTTGCTACAGGCAGCCACTAATGTACCAGCACCAATGATGCCCAGACTGTTTCGGAGAAAATCTTTTCTTTCCATAACGCTCGATTTAGTTAAGTAATAATAACAAGAGGATACCGCTGTTATAAGCCTTGCTGCCCGATTTGTTCAATGTACCGATGAATCGGACTATTGTATGGATGAATGACCCGAAAGACAAAGCCAGCCTGATTTCTGCTTGTTGAAATCAAAGCTATTAGACGATTTTTGTAAGGACAAGATTGTACCGACCAAGCAGCTTTTTGTGTCGGAAAATGATTTGTTAATGGCCTTGCATCCAATCATTGATGAAACTAAGGTAGCTATCACTTATGGGGAGTTCAATACCATGTTGAAGCATCACCTTCTTATTGAGGATGGAAGTAACCTGTTGGATGGGAACAATATAACTCCTGTGAATTCTTCTGAATTGTTGGGCAGGTAACTTTTCCAGCATGGCTTTCATAGTCATGAGGGTCATGACCGGTTTGGCGCCTTCTATATGTATCTTGACATAATCTTCCAGTCCTTCGAGGTAGTTGATTGATGACAATGGAATTTTTAGCATTCTATACTCCGATCGGACAAACAGAAATGATTCCTGCTCTCCGGGCTGCTGCAATGATTGTTGGTAAGAGATTGCTTTCTGTACAGCTTTCTGGAATCGGTCGAAGGAAATGGGCTTTAATAAATAGTCAATAATATCTAACTCAAACCCTTCATAAGCAAATTTCTTATACGCTGTTGTAAATATGGTCAGGGGCTTATCCGGCAATGACCGTAACAGGTCAATACCCGTTATATCGGGCATATTGATGTCAACAAAAAGCAGATCTACCTGATGATGGCGCAGGAACTCACCCCCATGAATGGCATCATCGAATGTTTGGAGTAGTTGCAGGTGATTGATCCTGCCAATATAATCGCTCAGCAAATCTATTGCCAGCGGTTCATCATCAATCACAATACATTTTAAAACAGTCTCCATAAGCTTATAGATCAATAGTCAAACGCACCTGAAACAATCCTTCTTCCCGGATAATAGCAAGTTCATGTTTTCCGGGATATAATTGTTGTAAACGTTTTGTTGTATTACTGATACCTATCCCATCCCGCTCTGTTAATCTGGCAGTTGTGTACAATGGGTTTTCCGTATGAAAATGAATCTGCTGCTCCTGAATATCGATTCCAATAACCAGTTTGCTCACGGTATGGTTGCTAGTTCCATATTTGAATACATTTTCAATGAAGCTCATCAATAATAAAGGAGCGATTTGTTTATCGCCGGAATATCCCGACACTTTGTAATGCAGCTGTACTTTTCTCCCTAACCGAAGTTTTTGAAGATCGATATAGTCTGTAATACAGTCGATCTCCTGTTCCAAAGGAACAAAAAAGTCGTGGGCCTCATCTGTCACATAGCGCATGATATTCGACAGTTTCATGATACTTTCTGCCGTATGTTCATGATGGGTTACCGCCATGGAATAGATATTATTCAGCGTATTGAATAAGAAATGGGGGTTGACTTGTGCACGAAGAAACGACAACTCGGCCTGTGCCTTATCGGCCTCCGCCTTTTTTGCCCTTAATATGGTTTCCCGCCACCGGCGATTCATATCGACCGTTAACCCTGCTATAGCTAGTAGAAAGAATAAAACAATACTGACGATATCTACCCTTGGTGGCTGGGGCATGGCATCGGGCATTTTATTGTGCTCATCAGGCAGGGGTAGGCGGTGATTTAAGGAGAGTAGTTGATCAAATGGTTCCACTTTCAAGATCAGCACAAATAATAAAATCAGTAATACCCCATAGGCAATCCAGCTCCGTCTGTTAAATAAAAGGGGTAGCATGAAGTAATAGTGGAAATAAAAAAAGCCTATGAATAATAGGCCAAACTGCCAATATGCCCATTTACCCAATAAATCAGGAAAAGAAATACTCCCGGGAAATACCTGCAAAAGGATCAATGGACTTAGTAAAAAGGCCAATATGCCTAAAAAGTGGGCAAGTCTCAGCTGTGTAATGCGGGCATTCATTTTACAAAGAAACCATTCCCCTGGGTATTTCCATGAGCAGGCATCGGTTAAAAGCGGTAATTCATAGATAAATGCATTATTCCGGCCATCTTCATGCCCCATTTTCATATATCTGTAGCAGATAAGTGGATACTCCTATATTTGCAAAAAACATCCCAGTTATGACCATTGAAAGTTTTAAAGAACTTGCACACGAAAAGAAACTGCTGGAATTGAAGCACCACGGAGAATTATTGGGTAGCTATGAACGCAGGAGCGAACAGGGTGAGCATAAGACCCCTGGCGATATATTCGAATTACATGATTTTTGGGTATTCCTGAGTGAGGATGAGAAAATGATCATCCCAACCCGCAGAAACCCACTGGACAAGCCGGAATAGGCCAGTTCCAGCCCCTGTATATACTTTTAAAGCCACCTGCTCACCAGGGTACTATAATCCCCGGTTGGCAGGTGGCTTTATTGATAAATGAATCCGGCTTTATCGTTTACGACCTGATGGTTTACTGATCAGGAATATACGCATCCGCATATCTTCTTCAGGTCTTTCACTTTTCGTTTTTACTGCCGCTATACTATCCAACACGTCGAATCCTGTTAATAATCTTCCAAATACGGTATAATCACCATCCAGGTGGGGCGTGCCACCAACCCTGGTGTATAGCTGCTTTTGCTCATCATTCAGTACCAGTTTTCTGTTAACGATGGTGCTATCTAATTCAGTGCTACGCCAGGCCGGACGTTGAACGATATAGAACTGACAATTGCTGCTTTCTTTTGCCGGGTTATTGGTTCTTGCTGCACCTAATACACCCCGCTCATGGTACAGATGCTGATCGGTTCGGATCTCGGCCGGAATACGATCGCCGGGAGCGGCACCGCCACCAATACGCTGGTCTGGCTTGGCATATTTACTATCCGGATCACCACCCTGTATCATAAACCGGTTGATCACCCGATGAAATAAAAGACTATCATAAAAGCCTGCATTGATCTTTTGTACGAAATTATCCCGGTGTAAGGGTGTTTGATTGTACAAACGAGCTACCATATTGCCTTTACTCGTCATGAAAAGAATCGTGTATTCATCTTTTTGAATACCAGGTGTTCTTTTGGCTAGCTTAATGGCTTTTTTTTCTGCTGTATCCAGCTGCCGGAAATAGCGGTTACTGGTGCATGACAATAGAAAAAGTAAAAGAGAACATAATAATAGGGTCTTTCGCATACATGGTATTTATAGATCTTCGGCATTCCATTCGGCATAAAAACTGGACAGGAACTGTTCCATCACAGCATGTCTTTTTTCAGCTATTCTTTTTCCTGCTTCCGTGTTCATCCTGTCTTTTAAGCGTAATAACTTTTCATAAAAATGATTGATGGTTGGTGCTGTACTTTTCTTGTATGCCTCCTTGCTCATATGCATATCCGGAGGAATGGCAGGATCATAGATTTCGCGATTTTTAAATCCACCATAATGAAAGGCCCTGGCAATACCAATCGCACCAATAGCATCTAACCTATCAGCATCCTGTACTACAGCTAATTCCTTTGTGAAAAAAGACTGATCAAAGTTCCCGCCTTTAAAGGAAATATGTTTCACAATATTCACAACATGATCTGTAACAGAAGCCTCTACCTGTTGTGCTTCCAGATAAGCCCTGGCTGTTGCCGGTCCAATTTCTTCATCACCATCATTGAATTTTGCGTCGGCAATATCATGTAATAATGCTGCCAGTTCTACCACCAGCATATTCACCTCTTCTCTGGCACCAATAGCCCGGGCATTCTTCCATACACGTTCAATATGAAACCAATTATGACCACTTTCTGCATGAGCCAGCGTTTCCTTTACATATGTACAGGTTGCTTCAATTAATGTTTCTTTCATCAATAGTTCATTCTTTGGTTGCTAATTTCTCTCTTCTTGTCCAACACTCATCCATTACTCCACCAGTAGATTTCTGACCTTTATGCCTCCAGTCGCCATCTACAAAACTATAATCGAAGCTAAGGGTCTTTCCTACACTCTCAGCGGTTTTGGTAAAAAAGGAAATACTTTCCGTATACTTACCATTAGCAGTAGTATACATCCCACCTCCCGTATCAATAAACTGTTTAGTCACCAGGTTATAGGCGATCCACTGAAATCGTTTACCAGATAAAATTTTCATGGTACGGCGTGGAAAAAAGGGGCTTTTTCTTTTAGCAACTACATCATTTGTATAAGTACCTGTAATGATCCAGGCACCGGCAAGTTCACCTGGTTTGCCATCATCTACTGCCTGCCAAACACCGGGTAGCCCATCAATCTTCAGCTTACCCGATTGTTTACTGAGCTTAAAACGAAGCTCTTTACCTACTTTTCCTGTATCAAGGCTATTCCATTCACAGGTAATGACCAACTGATCGCCATCCATGCGATAACTGCCTCCCCAGGAAGAGATGAACTTTCTTTCCCCAATATGATAGGTTGCTGAAGCAAAGACCTGATCAGAAAAAATAAGGGTAGTTTGGCCGGCTTCAACCTGTTGCTCCCAAGCTCCTGCAGGATTAATGGCTTGCTGCTCCGAAGGACTAAACCCGACTAATAACCCGAGTAAACCTATCCATAGATAACAGAGATATTTTTGCATTCTTTTCATGAGCAAATTTTTTTAAAATTAAACAACCCTGGCCAATTCAGGGTATCAAGGTTGGTTTTAGTATATTAGCTAAACAAAGAACTATTCTTTTATTTTTCACGTATAATCTAATCATGGACACAAAGCATCCAATACCAGAAAATGAAATGGGCCGAATTATTGAATTATCCGAGCTTGATTTGGACTATTCATCCATTGATGAGAATTTAGATTCACTCACACGCCTGGCCGCTAAAATAGCCGGAACCTCCATTTCACTTATCAACCTTATTGATACCTATACGCAATGGAGTGTAAGTGCTCATGGGATCGATGTTGACCAAATGAAAAGAGAGAATTCGGTCTGTCAATACACGATCATGGATAATGATGCTTTTGAAGTGAAAGATCTTGCGGCAGATACCCGATTCAAGGATAAATTTTATGTGAAAGACGACCCTAACCTACGCTATTATTTTGGCGTTCCCTTACAAACCAATAATGGCTATAATATTGGTGCGCTCTGTGTTATGGACCAGCAGGAAAAAGAAATTTCAGCTGAAAAGGTAGAAATGCTCACACTTATTGGACAAGAAATCGTTGAAAGACTTCTTTTGATTAAACAAATGGATGCTTTGCGAAATATTGCCAGCGATGCCAAAGATACACAGCGTAAGCTGGCACATGATATTCGCGGACCCTTATCCGGTATTATTGGCCTTGCCGATATTATCAGAGAACAAGGACACAGCAATAAGCTTGAAGATGTGCTGCAGCTAATCAATATGATGCATAAAGGGGGCAACTCCTTATTGGAGTTAGCTGATGAAATACTCAGTAACGACAAACAATCAATGGCTAATGAAGCAGCAAAATTGGCCCATCTGTATACCTTGAGTGCACTTAAAGAGGTGCTGGAAAAGCTATTTACTCCGCAGGCTATGAATAAATCCGTGCACCTGGATATTCAAACAGATGCTAATACAGAACATGTTACTTTCCCTCGTAACAAACTCATTCAGATTATTGGTAACCTGATTTCCAATGCAATAAAATTCACCCCTTCTAACGGACATGTATGGGTAAACCTGAGCATTAGTTTGAACCAACCCAAAAGCTTGAAAGTGGTAGTGAAGGATGATGGTGAAGGCATGGATAATCATACCCTTCAAGAAATACTCAACACCAGGTCTAATGCCAACACCTCTCATAATGGTACCATGGGTGAGAAGGGATATGGTTTTGGACTCATGCTGGTTAAACACCTCATCGACAAAATGGGTGGTAGTCTGGCGATTTATTCTGAGAAGACCAAGGGATCGGCCTTTGAAGTATCGCTGCCTGTTTAACCTCTTTTTACAGATAAATTTTACGGCTTCAATACTATCAATCGTTAGCTTTGTTGCTTAAACGATTCGTATGGCCAAATTGGAAAACTATGTTCTTGGCAAATGGATGACCGGCGATGGTGATGGTCAACTATTGTACAATGCCGTTAATGGTAATATTATTGGATCTGCCACTACCAAGGGGCTCGATTTTGCAGCAATACTGGCACATGCCAGAAAGAAGGGGAATCCTGCTCTCCGAAAAATGACCTTCCATGAGCGGGGTAACATGTTGAAAGCCCTGGCCTTATACCTGCGGGAACATCTTGATCATTTTTATGCCATTAGCTATCAAACAGGAGCTACCAAAGCCGATAGCTGGGTTGATATAGAAGGCGGGATTGGTAATTTATTCGCCTATGCATCACTTCGCAGAAAGTTCCCTGATGATACGGTTTGTTTGGATGGGGAACATCATGTGCTGGGTAAGGCCAATACCTTTATGGGGCATCACTTACTGGTGCCGAAAGAAGGGGTTGCTATTCACATCAATGCCTTTAACTTCCCGGTATGGGGCATGTTAGAAAAGATCGCGGTTAATTTACTGGCCGGCGTTCCTGCAGTAGTTAAACCTGCCACTCTTACCTCCTTTCTCACAGAAGCTGTTGTAAAAAAAATCATTGATTCCGGCATTCTGCCAGAAGGAGCACTGCAATTGATTTGCGGCAGTGCTGGTGATCTGTTAACACATGTAACCGAGCAGGATGTGGTGACATTTACAGGTTCTGCCTCAACCGGGCTTATGCTTCGCTCATCAGAAGCCATCCTCCGAAATAATGTTCCATTTACTATGGAAGCTGATTCATTGAACTGTATTGTATTGGGAGATGATGTTACACCCGGCATGCCAGAATGGGATATTTTCCTGAAAGAAGTAAGAAAAGAAATGACTACTAAATGTGGTCAGAAATGTACGGCTGTAAGAAGAATCTTTGTTCCTGAGAATAGCATTGAAGATGTGCAAATAGCTCTTTCATCCATGTTAGCACAAACCGTGATTGGCAATCCGCTCAATGAAAAAGTTCGCATGGGCTCACTTGCAGGAATGGAGCAAAGAAAAGAAGTTAAGGAACAGGTACAACGATTACTCGCCGGCTCACAACTCATCTATGGATCGCTCGATAGTGTTGAACTGGTTGATGCCGATGCAAGCCAGGGAGCATTTATGAGTCCCTTACTGCTGTTGAACCAACAGCCTTTTCAGCACCGGGAAGTACATGAGGTGGAGGCTTTCGGTCCGGTAGCCACATTAATGCCGTATAAAAGCCTGGATGAAGCCATTGAACTGGCTAAAATGGGTAAGGGATCTCTGGTGAGTTCTATTGTTACTGCCAGTACCAGCAATGCCCGCAAATATGTACGCGAAGCAGCTACTTACCATGGACGTATTCTGGTGCTTAATCAGGAATGTGCCAAAGAAAGTACCGGTCATGGCTCACCACTTCCCTTATTGGTGCACGGCGGACCCGGAAGAGCAGGTGGTGGTGAGGAAATGGGCGGTATGCGTGGTGTTAAACATTATATGCAACGTATCGCTATTCAAGGCTCTCCCAGTATGATCACCGCTATCAGCGATGTATTTCAACCAGGTGCACAAGGTCATAGTAATGGCATACACCCATTCAAAAAATATTTTGATGAACTACAAATAGGCGATCAGCTGCTTACTGAAAAAAGAATCATCACCAGTGAGGATATTGATGCATTTGCCAACCTTAGTGGCGATCATTTTTATGCACACAAAAAAGAAACAGACTTTAGTGGCACCATGTTTTCCGAACAGGTGGCCCATGGCTATCTGATCATGAGTATTGCAGCAGGCTTGTTTGTTAGCGGCTATGAAAAAAATCCTGTTTTATTGAATTATGGCATTGATGAGCTGAGATTTACCAAGCCTGTTTATCCCGGCGCTGAAATACAGGTGCGATTTACCTGCAAAGAAAAAATCAGACAGGATAAAAGAGAAGAGACCGATATTGATAAAGGGATCGTTAAATGGCTGGTAGAAATCATAGATGAAACCGGCGAGATCACAGGCATTGCGACCATTCTTACGATGGTAGCCAGGAAACCAACTGCTTAATATCTGTCAATCAATTATAAAAACAAAGGGCCCCGTTGAAAGGCCCTTTGTTTTTATATAAAATAATTTGTCATCATGCTGGCAGGTCGTACATCTTGTTGATCACATCAATGATCTGCTCACTTAATACAATAAAATTCTCATAACGCTCATACAGTTGAGGGTATGGCTTCAATGCGTTAGTAAGTCTTTTTCCCTTGAAGGAAGTAACCAACTGATAAGTATTATTAACCGATGAATTACTACTTATTCCATCATACAGAAATGCCTTGAAGCGAGCTTGTGCTTCCAGCCAGCCGCCTTCAGATGATTTGATTTGTGGTAGTGCTTCCTGGTATAAAAAGAGAATTTTTTGCAGTAAAGAATCATTTTCGATATAGCTCAAATTGCCGCTTGACTTAAACCCTTCATAGCGACTGGTATTGGGTCTGAGCCATATATTACTTTCTGAAACTTCCATTGCCAAATTGAAGGAATCCTTATTGGCAGGTTGGGCACCTGCTGGCAAATCAGATAAATAAGTATATACAGAACCAAAGGTTTTAAATTCCTGAATGATTTGTCTGGCTTCAGCAGCATCTTCCTGCAAATCATTCTTGAGCCCAACTAAAAATGATTTCACTTTCTTTTGTTCGGCCCTGTGTTCACTCCAGCCATGAAGCCATATACTTAAGCTTACGGCAAATACAATAATCAGCACTTCCATGATAAACTCCCTGATCTTGTGCGACAAGCTATGCTCACGACTATTCCAAATTTTGTACACTTTTTTGGTATGCTTGATCACTTCCTGTTCTGCCATGCGTTAATCTTTTTTGTATGAACAAAAATACGATGCTATTGGATAGTTTTCGCAGCCACCCCTTCTCTGGTTAGTTTCACGGGAAGGATAAAGCCTTTGGCATCGAATTCCATCTTATCAATACAAGTTACACGATGGTTAGCAGCAGTTTCCCCTTTGGGTCTGCGATGGTACACCATGTACCAGTCTTTATTATTGGGATGACGGATTACTGAATGATGCCCAGCACCGGTAGCGATGGCTGTATCCTGTTGTAATATTTTATCAATACGCTTAAATGGGCCGAAGGGAGAATCGGCAATGGCATAGGCAACAGAATAGTTGGGGCCTGTCCAGCCACCCTCACTCCACATGAAATAATAGCGCCCATCCCGCTTAAACATAAAGGGACCTTCCACGTATTGATCGGGTGTAATCTCCTTAAAGAGCGTACCATCCGGAAAAGGCTCAATTCCTGTCATGTCTGATGTAAGTCGGGCTATATTACAATGACGCCAACCCCCATAAATGATATAATGCGTACCGTCACTGTCTTTAAACACAAACTGATCAATGGGTTGTGCGCCATGATGAAACCGATCAATCAAAGGTTTACCCAGCAAATCCCGGAATGGGCCTTCTGGGCGGTCGGCAACAGCAACCCCAATACCACCATATTGCTGATCATTTTGGATATCATTGGCACTGAAAAAGAGATAATATTTACCCTGGTGTTCAATGGCAGCAGGCGCCCACATAGCTTTTTTAGCCCAGGTAACCGCTGTCGTATCCAGTATACGTGCATGTTTTGTCCAGTTCACCAGATCTTTCGATGAAAAAGCATCAAAGAAAACCTGTTGCTCATATTTATCGGAATAGGTGGGATAGATCCAATATGTTTTATTAAAAATAACGGCTTCAGGATCTGCATACCAACCTTTGATAATCGGATTACCCGATAGTTGCTGGGCATGAAGTGTTGCACCACACGTTAACAAGAGCAGATAGGCAGACAGCAATATTTTCATTTTCATGTATCTAAAATAACACTTTTGGTATGGCCGATGATCAATTCAACTGGATTTTATAACAGAGGGCCATGTACTTACCGCAAATCTGTTTTATTAATAATCAGTACATTCATGCAACAATCAATCTTATACTGCCATGAGAAGAATTCTTTTCCTCACTGCCTGTTTATGCATTTGGGCAGGAAGTATACTTGCCCAAATCCCCAAGTCTCCTGAAGTAAAGGATGGCGAGGGACAATACAACCAGCTGATTATTCGTGGGGTTACCCTCATCAATGGTACTGGCGCACCACCAAACGGGCCTGTAGATATTGTGATCGAAAAAAATCGCATCGTCCAAATTCAAAATGTGGGCAGTCCGGGATTACCCATCAATAATGCCAGACGTCCGGCACTGAAAGAAGGCGGTAAAGAGTTGAATTGTGAAGGCATGTATGCACTGCCTGGCTTTATAGATATGCATGGACATATCGGCGGTTCGGCACAGGGTACGCCTGCTGAGTATGTATTCAAACTCTGGATGGCACATGGCATTACTACAATCAGGGATCCTTCAGCAGGAAATGGTCTGGACTGGGTATTGGAACACAAACGTAAGAGTGCTGATAATACTATTACAGCTCCCAGAATTTATGCGTACACCGCATTTGGACAGGGCAACCGATCTGGCATACATACGGCAGAGCAGGCAAGGGCATGGGTAAGAGAGAATGCCAAGAAGGGCGCCGATGGTATCAAATTCTTTGGCGCACCACCGGAAGTAATGGATGCGGCGATTCGGGAAAATAAAGCACTCGGACTACGTTCCACCTGTCACCATGCACAGGTGGATGTAGCCCGCTGGAATGTATTGAATTCTGCCAGAGCAGGCATGACCAGTATGGAACATTGGTATGGCCTTCCGGAAGCCTTGTTTACAGATAAAACAATTCAACAATACCCGGCTGATTATAATTACAGCAATGAACAACATCGCTTTGAAGAAGCAGGGAAATTATGGAAGCAAGCGGCAGCGCCATACTCCGATCATTGGAATAAGGTGATGAATGAATTGATATCACTCGATTTTACACTCGATCCCACTTTCAACATCTATGATGCCAACCGTGATCTCCATCGTGCCCGAAGGGCTGAATGGCATGAGCAATATACTTTACCCTCGCTATGGAAATTTTTCGAACCCAGCTATCAAAGTCATGGTTCATATTGGCATAACTGGGGTACTGAGCAAGAGGTTGAATGGAAGAATAACTACCGTCTTTGGATGAGTTTTGTGAATGAATATAAGAACCGTGGTGGCAGAGTAACTGCCGGATCAGATAATGGATTCATTTATCAAACCTATGGTTTTGGTTATATAAGAGAGCTTGAATTGCTAAGGGAAGCAGGTTTTCATCCGCTGGAAGTGATTCGTTCTGCCACATTAAATGGTGCGCAGGCGCTTGGCGTTGAAAAGGATCTGGGTAGTGTTGAAGTAGGTAAACTGGCCGACCTTGTTATCATTAATGCCAACCCACTTAAGAACTTGCAGGTATTGTATGGTACGGGTGCAATTGAACTTACCAAAGATAATAAGATCATCAGAACCGGTGGTGTTAGCTATACAATCAAAGATGGCGTTGTATATGACGCCAAGAAATTACTGGCAGATGTAAAGAAAATCGTTGATCAGGAAAAAGCTAAAACCGGATGGCAGCTAAAACAACCGGGTATCGAATAAAGTATTCATTGGAAAAACATTTGTTGTGTGCCGTATCATCGGCACACAACAAGTCATATCAGAGAAGAATATTAGGCGTTACGGGAAACTCAATCCTGATGCGACAACCTTTTCCAAAATCGGTTTGCAGTTGCATATGACCTGTATACAATTCTGTACGTGTTTGAATATTATTGAGGCCTACTCCCTTTCGTTTTGAATTCGCATCAAATCCAACACCATCATCGGTAATCGTTAAACTAATCACGTCCTCCCGATAGAGTTCAATAACCACCTGCTTAGCCCTGGCATGTTTCAGAATATTATTCATTTGCTCCTGAATAATGCGGAATATATTGAGTTTAAACTCATATACAATATCTGTTTCACTGAACTCCCCGTAAAAAAAATCTATATGGATGGTATTGGTCGCGTGAAGATCTTCCAATAAGCCTTCAATAGCCTTGCAAAGACCAAAATCCTTGATCAGTGGGGTAACGAGTACTTTTGACAGCTTACGAATTTCTTCGATGGCATTATAAATAAAGCCAGATGATTGCTTTAACAGAGATTCAGCATTATTTGTACCCTTTTCGGCGGTAGCAATATACATCATGGCTACCGTAAGCTGCTGGTTAACATTGTCATGAAGTTCCCTGCTAATTTCGTGGCGTTCCTTTTCCTGAACCCTGATCACTGCTTCGGTAATTTCTTTTTGTCGTTCCTGTCTTTCCTCTTCCAGTTTTTTCTCAAGCCTGATCTTCTCTGTTATATTATTGGCCAAAGCCAGTACAGCATTTCGATTTTTGAAATAGATGCGTTGAAAATAGATATCCATGAATATAATATCACCATTCCGTCTGATATGCTGCCAAACACCTTGTTTAATGGTTTCTGGCCCATATTCCTTTAAACGATTGGCGAACTCTATGAAGAGCGGAATATCTTCTTCTTTACGTAAGGCTAATGTGGTGAGCTGTAAAAACTCCTCACGGGAATAGCCATATTCCCTAATCGCAGTTTCATTCACTTCCAGTATTTCCCAGGTTTCAATATCCCAGATATAAATGGCCATGGGGTTATTATAGAAGAGATTCCTGTATCGCTCTTCTGAGGCACGGATAGCTTCCTCGGCTTTCTTCTTTTCTGTTACATCGCGGGAATTAGATACAATGCCTTTAACAGCAGGATCATGTAAAAGATTCGTGAGCTTGGTCTCCAGCCAGCGCCATTCTCCCTCCGCATTCCTGAACCGGAAATATGGAATCTCATGATAGTCTTGCTGTTTGATGACGGCAAAATTGTGCCGGATCTCATTCATATCATCCTCATGGATGAATTCAAATGTTTTATGACCCAGTATATCCTGCTGTTTATAGCCCAGTACTTTTTCTACACTCGGACTGCAAAAGATAAAATTACCGTGCTCATCCAGTATCTTGATCATATCTGAACCATTCTGTACCAATGACCGAAACCTTTTTTCACTATTCACCACCTGTAACTCTGCCAGTTTTCGCTCGGTAATATCCTGCATGGAGCCGATCATCCGAACGGCTTTGCCTTGTTTAAAAATGAGATATCCCTTATCAAGCACGTAGGCAATACTCCCATCGGCTCTTTCGAAACGATATTCATCTCCCCATAATTCATTAGTGCCACCTGAACAAGTATCCAACAAGTGCTTGGCTACCATTTCCCGCTCATCGGGATGGATTTTACTTTTCCAAAATTCAAAATCACTCTCATCACCTGGCAATTCATATCCAAATAATTTCTTTAAATTCTCCCCTGCCCATCTGATTTGCATCGTAAGCAGGTTCATATCCCATATCACATCATTAGTAGCCCTTGTTACATATTGGTATCGCTCATTACTCTCGCGCAGGTTTTCCAGACTTTTTTTCCTTTCAATACTATACTGGATTGACTTTTCCAACAGCTTTTCATCAAACTCACCTTTAACCAGATAATCCTGGGCACCACTGGCCATGGTTTCAAGTGCAATTTCGGTATCCATTAAACCGGTTAGTACGATTACAGGGATAGATGCAGCAAATTCATGGATCAGTTCATAAGATTGTAATCCACTACTATCTGGCAGGCTCAGATCAAGCAATACAAGGTTCACCTCCTCCTGTTGCAATATTTTTTGTGCTGCAGATGCACTATTTACCTTGAGCAGATGCTGGACAGACAAACTGGTTCCACGTAGTAATTCTTCTAATAGAAATAGATCGCCAGGATTATCTTCTACAACTAAAATGGTGAGCAAGAGATTGGATTCCGACATCTTAAACTATTTGTGTTAGTTGCCTGATCATTGGGGATGCGACCAAGGTACAAAATTTAACCTAACCGCATCGGCTCAGGCGATCAATTTACGGTTTTGGGTATCGTAAAGTAGAATGAACTTCCTTCATCTACTTGAGATTCAATCCATATGCGACCACCATGCCGTTCAATGATCTTTTTACAAATGGCGAGTCCAATACCCGTTCCCGGATATTCCGTTCTGCTATGGAGTCGTTGAAAGAGAATAAATACTTTATCAAAGAATGACGGATCAATGCCTATTCCATTATCCTTTATTTTAAAACAATGCTGACCATCCCTTTCTTCATAGGTGATCTCAACCTTTGGAGTTGCATGCCTGTTGTATTTCAATCCATTGCCTACCAGGTTTTGAAATACCTGTATTAACTGTGTTCTGTTGGCTTTTATATGGGGTATATCAATAGCAATAATATCAATCACTGCTCCTTTCTCGGGATAGGTTTTATGGAAAAAAGATACTAAATCATGTAGTAATTGATGAATATCCACCATTTCATCACCGGCATTTACTGAGCCCACCCGTGAATACTCTAATAGATCCATGATCAACATCTTCATCCGTTCTGCACCATCCATAGCAAAATGGATGTATTGATCTGCTGTTTCATCGATTTTCGAAGCGTATCGTTTCCGAAGCAATTGCAGGAAACTGGTGATCATGCGTAATGGCTCCTGCAAATCGTGGGATGCTACGTAAGCAAAGCGCTCCAACTCAATATTGGATGTAGCCAGCTCATCTGCTCTTTTCTTAAGGCGGGTATTCAACTCCAGCAATAATGCCTCCGATTCTTTCCTTTCTGAGTGATCCTGTGTGGCACCGATCATTCTAATCGCACGACCTTCCTTATCCCGAATAATATAACCCTTATCATACACATGGGCATAGGTTTTATTAGATCGTAAGAACCTATATTCATCCTCCCAGTACAAGGCCTGTGGATCAAGTAATACTCTCGTTCGTCCCGATATCATTCGGTCAACATCTTCAGGATGAACGCGTGTGATCCAGAAATGCTTTTCTCCGGCTACTGTTACAGGATCATAGCCAAACATATTCATAAGCCCATTCCCCACTCGTAATATTTCATCTTTTTCAATATCCCAATCCCATATGGCATCATTGGTTGCTTTTGCTGCAAAATAAAACCGTTCATTTGCGATAGAGAGTTCCCTGGCCCGCTGATTGATTTCAGTGATATCTTGCACCTGAACAAGCACACCAATGATTTCCTGTTCATCCAGTATTGGTTTATATCTTATCTGAAGTTTAACCTGTCCTTTCTCGGGATGTGTTAGTTCAAATTTGGAGCTTCGTTCTTCACCAGTCAATACCTCGGCATAGAGTGATCGTAAATAAGGTAGCCTTTCACTGGCAGCACTATCCAGAATAGAGCGCCCGATCTCAAGTGGTACGCCCAGGAGCTGTTTTGCCTGCATGGAAGTTGCCTTATTCATACTCACCACTTTCAAATCGCGGTCAAGGATGATAAACAGCTCATCAGTATTATCTAAAACAATTTGAAGATCGTACAACCGATCTGAACGTTCACCAGGTGATGCAAGCATACCTGACTGATCATGTAATATGACCCCATAGCTATTTGTATCAATTTCCTGCATGGGTGATGCCGTGATACAGAGTCTTTTTGTTGTTTCCGCAAGTGTAATAACCTGAAGGGGCTTCATGACTGCCTTAGACAGCATCTCCGCTGAAATATTATCTGCGAATAGAGGCTCGGATGGCTTGATCAGCTCATTCAGATTTTTTTGTAAGAGCTCCTCAATCGAAGTTCCCAATAGCTTAGCCGCAGCTGCATTGGCATCGCTTACTTGACCAAATGCGTTAGTCATCAAAATAGCTGCAGGAGCTGTTTGAAAAAATTGATGATAGATGGAAGAGTCAGCCATATCAGCGCTTCGTTAACAAGGTAGAACCGGTTTATACTATGGAAGATATGCCTGTTATCCTACTGATATCTGTCAACAGCATATATTATGCATAGATTCTTTCAATTGCCTGTTTAAATTTCTCCATCACCACTTTCCTTTTCAGGCTAAGCTTAGGAGTCATCTCACCCGTATCGATGGTCCATTCATGTGGCAATAATTCAAATTTCTTGATTTGTTCCACATGATTGAAATTTACGTTATAACTTTCTACAATATCCCTGTACCATGCCAGTACATCCGGATGATGGATGGCTTCTTCATTCGTTGTATAGGCAATTCCTTTTTCCTTCATCCAATCCTTTAAAGCATTGAATGAGGGTACGATTAATGCGCCTACAAACTTCCGCTCAGAGCCAACTACCATTACCTGCTCAATGAAAGGACTTTCCTTGAGTTTATTTTCAATTGGCTGTGGGGCAACATATTTACCACCACTTGTTTTGAATAATTCTTTTTTGCGGTCAGTAATTTTGAGAAAAACACCATCTTCTATAACCCCGATATCACCTGTATGCAGCCATCCGTCAATGATGGTCTCGGCAGTAAGGTCCGGACGTTTATAATATCCCTCCATCACACATGGGCCCGACACACATATTTCTCCATCTTCTGCCAGTTTAAGTTGTACCCCATTAATGACCGGACCAACAGTACCGAATTTAGTCAGCCCCTTTTGTTGCCTGTTCACACTAATTACCGGACTGTTTTCTGTAGGCCCATACCCTTCATAAACGGGGACCTGGGCTGCATTAAATATACGCAACAGTTTTACCTGACAGGCAGCACCACCTGTAACAATGAATGACACATTACCACCCAGGGCCTCACGCCATTTACTGAATATGAGTTTATTGGCAATAGCCAGCTGCAGGTTATAGAAAAAGCCACCACTTTTCAGGTTGTCATATTTTTCTGCCAGGCCCACAGCCCAGAAGAAAAGTTTTCTTTTTAGTCCGGTGAGCTCATTCCCCTTACTCATGATCTTTTCAAAAACTTTTTCGAGTAATCGAGGCACGGTGCTAAAGCCATTGGGTTTTACTTCCTTAAGGTTGTCGCCAATGGTTTCCAGACTTTCGGCATAATAAATACCGATACCACTATAGAGATAGATATAGGTAACTGTTTTTTCGAAAATATGATTCAATGGTAGAAAGCTCAGCACTTTAGAAGTGGGTGCATCATTAAAAGGGAAACTCTCTTTTGAAAATTGGAGGTTGCTATAGATGTTCTTATGGCTTAGCATAACCCCTTTGGGCGTACCGGTAGTACCAGATGTATAAATGATGGTAGCCAAATGACTGGCAGGTACAATAGATTTTATTTGCTGAACTTTTTGAATGCTATTGGGATTAGCTATGTCTGTAACTTCTGTCCAATTTCTGGCACCATCTATTTTATCGAACGTAAAGATGGCCCGGATGGAAGGGACTTTTGCTGCTACCGATTTTGCTTTTTCGAGCAGTTCGGCATTGCTCACAAACAGGTATTTTACAGCAGCATCATTCAAAATAAACTCAAGTTCCAGTGGACTGGTAGTTGGATAAACAGGTACCAATATGGCCCCGATTTGCTGTACTGCCAGATCGGTAAAAACCCACTCTGGTCTGTTATTACTAATAATGGCAATTTTGTCGCTGCCTTCAGCACTGAAATCATTTGCACTCACGCCCAATTCCAATAAACCTGCACTAAACCGGTCAACGATATCTATTACTTTTTCCGTGCTATAGGTTACCCATTGTCCGTTTTCCTTGGCTGCTAACATATCCTGTTTAGGAAAATGTTCCAGCTGATAAGGAAGGCAATCGAAAAGTCTTTTTATAGTCATATGGCAATCTTTCTATAATAAACAAAACACATAGCATATAACAATGCCTTTCTACTGTTGTTTTCGAAGTTTTTCATATTCCTGACTTACCAGGTCATCGGTAGACCCATTGTAAGCATTGAAATATTGAAACCCGATTACGATGCCCCAGCCCAACATGACCCATACCGGCCAGGGTGTTTGACCGCTAAACCCTACACGCCGGCCCTGCGTAATCCACCACAATGCCCAAAGAAAGGCTATGATAATCATATAACTGAATAGATTCTTCTTAAAAGCAGCCCTTTTTTGGGCCATACGCCAAAGGCGCTGGTCTTTTTCCTGTTCCATGGTTATTTCGTATGGTTAGATGGTGTTAAGTTACTTAAAAGCGCACAAATAAAAAAAGCCAGCGAAACGCCGGCTTTCTCTTATGATGTATCGCTTATTTGGATAGGTAATTTTGTCCTGCCGGCAATTTAAAGATTCTTCCCTTTTGATAGGCAGTAAACGTATCTGCTTCCTTTGCATGAGACTCCTGCCAGCTGCGATAAGCTGTTGCATTAATTGCTTCCGCAAATAACCATTGGTTGTACGCTTCAAATATGCCCTGCTCCTGGAAATATTGCTGAATATTGAATAGCTGATATGGATAAGTGGCAGCTTGTGCAGCCATCCAATCCTTCAGGAAAGCAGTACGTATTGTGGTAGCATTTTCAACCTGAAAGCCAGCAGGATATTGACCGGAAAGTCGTTCCATAATAGTTAATATGGCTTTCTCAAATCCATTCTTCGTTTCTTTAATTGCCTGTGAAGCGATGGTGGGAATCAGTACTTTTTGCCATGCATTCACCAGGGCCTTTTTCACTTCACCTGTTCTTTCTGTAAAAGATTCCATATTGACAAAAACCTCACCATACAATACAACCCTCAGCCAATTAGCTGTTTTGGTGTAGTAGATGCAGGCATTATAGTAATTACTACTAAAATTGGGATCGGCATTGATACCCTTCTCCCATTGCTGAATGGCATCTGAAACGCTATTATCCATGGCCAGCAACTCTCCATATTCATTATAGAGTACGGCACTTTGAGGGAATTTCTTCAATGCATTTTTGTACAATTTCGCACCATCCTTGTAAGCAGCAATAGCTTTATAACTCAATCCAAGAATCTGGAATACCTGTTCATCGGCATCAGCTCTTTCAGATAAGGGAACACCTATCTGTATGGCTTTTGCGAAATCACGTTTCAGGTAACTGGCATATGAAAGGTCTTTTTGGATCTCTATATCACCAGGGGCTTGCCTCATGGCGGTTTCCAGTAAGGCTACTGCATTCTCCAGGTCACCCTGCATCATCATACCCTTGGCTGTTTCCTGCAATTTCTTGCCAGGTGCCTGTGCCGATGCAATGGTTACGAGTACCAGGCATATAGCGGTAAGATAAGATCTGATCATACTCATGTTTTTAGGAGCTTATGGCTCAATCAGCAATAAGATGCGTTAGCAAACCATCCCTGAGCTTAGGTTCAAACCAGGTACTTTTGGGAGGCATGACACTGCCCGCATCTGAAATATCGAATAACTGTTCGATGGTTACCGGAAATAAGCTGAATGCTGCAGCAAAGGCGCCACTATTTACTTTTCTTTCCAGTTCTTCCAATCCGCGAATACCACCTACAAACTCTACCCGGTTATCGGTTCTGGGATCCTGAATACCCAGAATCGCATCCAATACCTTTAATTGTAATACGGTAACATCTAGTACTCCAATCGGATCATTCGTATAAGCGCCTTCACGCGCTACCAGTTCATACCACTTATGGTCAATATACATGCCAAAATGATGCAGTGCTGCCGGACGATAAGCTGCAGCCACTTCTTTTACCTCAAAATCATGCTCAAGTGCAGTCATGAACGCTTCTTTGCTTAGGCCATTGAGATCCTTCACAATCCTGTTATAATCCATGATATATAACTGATTTGAAGGAAACAAAGTAGTCAGAAAGTAATCTGCCGCACTGGTTGCCTTCTCTCCTAAAGCTTTACGCACTTTGGCAGCTGAAGCTGCCCGATGGTGACCATCAGCAATATATGTGTACGGAATCTGCTCGCTGAATACAGCTTCAATCTCATCACAAACACTACTATCATTAACAATCCAGATGGTATGCCTGATCTGGTCATCGGCCTCAAAATCATATACCGGCGATTTTGTTTCCTTCCACTTTTCTATGATCTCATCCATCCGTTCATTACTTCGGTAAGCCAGAAAAACATTACCGGTTTGAGCACCAGAAATTTGTATATGATTGATGCGATCCTGCTCTTTTTCCGGTCTGGTGAATTCATGCTTCCGAATGATATTGTTCTCATAATCGTCTACACTACTCACACATACCAACCCGGTTTGACTCCTTCCGTTCATGACCAACTGGTAGATATAGAAGCACTCTTTACTTTCCCTGAATAGTACATCACGCTTGATGAAAGCATCCAGATTAGACTTTGCCTGCTGGTATACTTCCTTGGCATGAATATCTACTGATTCCGGAAGATCTATTTCGCTTTTGGTAATATGCAGAAAGGAGCTAGGATTTCCCTGTGCTTCAATTTTTGCCTCAGCACTATTCAGCACATCGTAGGGACGGCTGGCTACTTGTTTGGCCAGTTGTGGTTGCGGGCGTAATGCCCTGAAGGGTTTAATGATTGCCATTGCGCAAATATCTGTAAATAATCACAAAAGAAAAGTTATGATGTACTTATTGAATGGCTTTTTCATAGCGATCCATGAAAGCCTTTCCGGAACTGGTCTTCGCCAGCCAGTTAAATACCAGTATTCCGATAATAGCAGAAAGAATACCGGCCACTACATCTAAAACATAGTGATGACTGGTATATATGGCGGCAAACCATATCCCAACCATAAGTATTGCAAAGAGGATATTGATCCAACCCAGGCGATACCGTAATCCATGGTATAACACAATCAGTGGATATGCAGAGTGCAGAGAAGGCATTGCCGCGAACACATTCGAACTCTTCGCATAAAGCGAATGAAACACGGATACATTGAAATATTGATCGAACCGTTCCAGTCCGCCAGTATTACCTGGTGTATTTTTAATGAATTCGAAACCATGCTGTGCCACATACCATGGCGGTGCAGCGGGATAGATATAATAGATGGTAAAACCAATGAGGTTAACAAAGAGAAAACACAGTGCAAATTGCAGGAACCATCTTCTCTTTCTGAAAAAAAGAAATGCCGCAAATGCCAGGGGCACAGGCACCCAACTTAAATAAAATATACCGGTGAGCACATCCAGCCATGTACGATGATGTTGTGCCCAGTATTCATTGGGCGTAAGCACCTGCCCAAGGTCATGAATGCCAAACAGCTTTTTTTCTGTTTCATAAAGTTGCTGAATGCTCACTTCTCCATAGTTATAGTTGGGGAAGGCTTTCATGAAATCGAATATGATCCAGAAAACGATGAAGATAGCAAAGCCGATAATGAACTTTCGGGTAATGCGGGAAAGGTAGTAACAAACATTAAACAGCAGTACCAGTGTAAGCTGATCTTGTTGATAGCCAATGAGCCAATAGCCTAATAACAGATATATGGCCGATACCGCTGCTGTAAGCAGCAGATCTTGTTTTGTAATAAACTTACTCTCCAATCCTTTCTCCTTCATGCGCTAAGGCTTGAATCGTTGCATGAGTTCCTTGCCTGTATATTCATCGTAACCCTTCATTTCCATATACACTACATTGGGCGACCAGAACGTACCACCATCTACTTTAATAAAGATGCGCGTAAGCACTGCTTGTTTATCATTGATGGTTACGTATACCTTATACTGGTTGTCTTTAGGCGAACGCATGAGCGTAAGTGGTCGTTTTTTGTAGGAAACAAAATTGAGGCGGAAGGAATCTTTGGCAAGCTTTTGTGATTTGATTCCGTAGGCAAAAATTCTTTGTATATAGGACAGCTCTTTTTTCATGCCTCCTTCCGGATAGCGGATCCAAAAAACGTGTACAGGATCGGACTCATCGATCTCTCCATTTTTCTCATAGTTGAGCTCACAGATGATGGTATTGGTATTGGCTGTTCTTTGTAAATAGAATAGTTGTTTCGCATTACCACGAGGAACAGGGAATGTATCCTGCGGTTCAATAACACGAGCAGCCGCTACAGGCTGTTGTGCCTGCACCCTGGTTACAGGAGCCATGGTTAGCATTCCGGCAAGCAGTATTACCACAATGGGCATTACAGAGAGAGGGGTCATTTGTTTCGCTTTGGCGTCTTTGGCGTCCAGTGCTTTACGGGCACCCAGTAAACGATTAACAGCAGTGAGATTAGTAAGAATAGCCATAATTGCAATAGGAAGTGTAAAGATAGACATTGTTTCAAGTACATGGAATTTGATACCGCTGATATACCATTTCCAGTTATCGCCTAGATAGTCGGATGCGATACCACAAGCAATTGCAGTAACCCCGATCGTAATCACGCGTTCCGGACGTTGCATGAGCCCATCCTTGCATTCAATTCCCAAACCTTCGGCCCTGGCCCTGGTATAACTTACCATGATGGAACCAATCATGGCAATGAAGGCAAATAAGGAACTGAAGAAATAGTGATGAGCGATCAGGTAATAGCAAATACCCAGGAACATGACCAGTTCACTGTATCGATCCAGTACAGAATCGAATAGTGCACCATAAGATGAGCTCATTTTGCCCAGCCTTGCCACCTGACCATCCAACATATCAAATAAACCAGCAAAAAGAATCAGACCTCCGGCCCATCCTACGTAGGATAGTTCGCCACGATTGCCCTTTTCCGCTCCCAGAACAAATATATAGGCTACCCCAATATTTAACAGGAAACCAATCATGGTAACCATATTGGGTGTAAGTCCCATTTTGATCAGCATTTTCACAAAGGGATCGATCACCACATAAATGGCTTTCTGAATTTTTATACGTAGAGGAGTCTTCTCCATGGTTGCAGGTTCTTATTACAGAACGGTATTGTGTTTTAGAAATCGAATTTAAATCTTGCCCTTACACCCCAGGTACTGATATTGGGATTTTCCTTGTAGTTGAACCTGCGAACCAGATCCACCCTGAACAATTTGAAAATATTACCAATACCCACACTTCCTTCTATATATGGCTTTTTATTGAGCGCAAATGTAGTCGTTACCCCATTATCTACAGGGAAATTAATAAGAGAGGGATTCAGGTTGGGATTATTCTCATCTCTCAATCCGCCCCAAATGAATTTCGCTGATAAAAGCTCTCTCAATTTGAGTTTTTTCAACAATGGAATCCGGTTAAAGATTAGTCCATTGAAGTGGTGGTCAATAGAAAGAGCCGCATAATGATCGCTCACAAATTCCTGGAAGTTCATGAGGTTATAAGAGTTCAACTGATAAGCAAAGGTTTGGTTAGCACGGTGGATGGTGAGTAATGGATAAGGCGCATTACCGAATGTATAACCACCTTCCAATACCATATCACTATAACCCAGCTGCGACAGGAACACTCTTTTCTCTGCACGAAGATTCAGGTTATGATAGGTATATTCCCCTTTCATCAACCCCTTGATACCTGCAGTATATCGTAGGGTAAATATGGGATATTGGTTAATGATAGGAATTCTGTACACTTTTCCCTGATAAAACTGCTCTTTGGGTGCCCAGCGAATTTGTGCTGAGATTTCAGACGTAGTGATGGAGGGTACATTTTCTAAAGTAGTACCATTCTGCTTATTGTAAATAATAGCACCGGCTGGTGTATGCCTCCAGTTCCTGAAGCCCAACGTGTACGAGAGTCTGTTCTTGAATTCATGTACATATTCAAGCTTGAAAATATTGTTATAGATCCATTTGTCGTTCGGTCCTCTTTTAAAGGAGAGGAAGAAGTTATCTTCCTGCACGAACTGCAGCTCTTGTCCGGGAATTTTAGTGTCGTGCTGATAACTTGCCCTGATGAATTTAAGCGGGAAAGTATAGATTGATTTGTTGTTGAGTGAATAGGTAGTACTCAGGAAATATTTCCATCTTTCATCCTTAAAGCCATATGCACCATAGGTTTCAAAATAAATCCGCTTACTGAGTTTAGGGGTTGTTCGTCCGCCCAGGCGTAATTTGAAACCTTCTACCGGGTTAAATCCATAAAAAGCGGCGGCTGGACCAATTTCAAATGGGCCTACCGATGTATAACCAGAAAACAGGAAGGAGGCAATTGCCATAGTTCTACGGAAGGATGGCATTTTTTCCAGGCTATCGATATTCGAATAGATTTTCGATTCTGTAGCCGTGAGTGTATCATGCCTGTTCTGCGCCCAGAAATCATCGGGTAGTTTATCTATCTTATCTGTTCGCACAATGGCTGATCCCGAATAAACCGAATCGGGTCTTGGCTGGTTAATGATATAGTTCTTGAATGAGACTGTTCTTTCACCAAAAAATCCACCACTAGAGCCTTTGGTCACAGCGGCTTCTGCCATGGTATGACTTTTACTAAGGTGATAGCGGCCATCGGGATTTTTTTCAAAATCAAGATCAATGCGTAAATCACGAACAAAGTTCAGGTTCACATTTCTACTCAGGAACATATCCAGTCGTTGCACTGCATAGTTGCCATCGAGCGTGATGTACATATTTCCGCGGAATAGCAGGTCATTGGTATTCCTGGGCGTGAAATACATTTTAATGAGCTTTGTTCCGCTCTCATCTGTA
>VFQP010000642.1_pt1 | contig 60505 bp, 53 predicted proteins | sample 3512351 | NCBI WGS metagenome assembly VFQP01 (sample SAMN10412372, study PRJNA504923) | tailings metagenome | isolation source: Relicate 1 Philex TSF1 revegetated site | place: Philippines: Tuba, Benguet | collected 2017-08-29 | reverse complement strand
CAAAGAATTACACTCAAATTGAAAGCGTGTGCCTTTCATGGGCCCCTATCTGACGCGCCGAGTAGCGCAGTCAGCGTGGGAGCCTTCGGCCAGCGTCTGTTCGAGTTCCGCGGTGGCTTGCGTATTTTGCAAGCCGCTAGGGCGAGTTTCGTTGGACGCCCACGTTGACGAGCAACGCAGGGAAAAAGCGGAAGCTAGGGTGCATTTCTTTTGGTTACATTTTCTTTGTGCAAGCAAAGAAAAGTAACTCGCCTACAGGCGAAAAAGTGCGGCGATAGAGAGCGCTGAGTTATTAAGCTAGCCCACACGCAAACCGGAGCTAGTGTCTTGTTCTATGCCTTCTTATTGGCAAGCAAAGGAAAGACACTCGCCTAAAGGCGAAACAGTACGCAGCAAGTACCTTAGTAAGCTTTTAGTAAATAGGTAGTCCCAGTCTAAAGAATTACGCTTTGAATAACTTCTCAATGGCCACAATCAATCTCCTGGTCGTCCCTCTATGCTGAAACGTAAACTCCTTCGCTGCCCGTGACATCGCTTTCCGCTTCTCCACATTCCGCGCCAAAGTATCAATCTGCACCGGCAATTCAGACACATCCGCCAGTTGCACCGCTACCTTCGCTTGCACCGCCGCTTGCGTCACCTGCGCAAAATTGAACATATTGGGCCCTAGAATCGTCGGCACACCCATCGCCGCCGCTTCAATCAGGTTCTGCCCGCCCAGCGGCTGTAAACTGCCGCCCATTACCGCGAAATCACTCGCTGCATAATAGACATACATTTCGCCCATGCTGTTACCCAGCACCACCTGCACATCCGCACTCAACGGCTGGACGATATCGGTACGCAGCACATAACGCAGGCCGCGTTCTTTCAGTAGCGATTCGACTTCGGCAAAGCGTTGCGGATGGCGGGGCACCAGTAACAGCAGCAAGCGGCTTTGCGTCGTGCTCACATTGTTCAGGGCATCCAGCAGGATAGGTTCTTCGCCTTCGCGGGTGCTGGCGGCCATCAGCACGGTGCGGTGTGTGCCCAGGCGCTCACGCAGATGTACGCCCTTGGCGACGCTGTCCACCGGCGGTGTGACGTCGAATTTCAGGTTGCCGCAGATCATGACATTGCTGGCACCCAGTGCTTGCAGCCGTTTGGCATCGGCGTCGGTCTGTGCGGCCACCAGTGCCAGTTGCTGCAGACAGTCGTGTGTCAGTTTGCCCAGCCTGGCATAACCACGTGCGGATTTTTCCGACAGGCGTGCGCTTAACAATGCCACCGGGATATTCCGGCTCGTGGCTTCTGCTATCAGGTGGAACCACAACTCGGTTTCCATCAGCAAGCCGAGCACCGGCTTGAAATGGTCGAAAAAACGTTTGGCGGCTGCGGGGGTGTCTACTGGCAGGTAGGCTTGCAGCACACGGCCGCTGGCAATTTCCTGGCGCAATACCTGCTGGCCGGTTTCGCGCCCGGTAGGGGTGCCGTGCGTCATCAGTATCTGGTGTTGCGGATATTCGTTGAGCAGCGCCTGGATCAGTGGCTGCGTGGCGCGGGTCTCGCCGACCGAGACACAATGCACCCAGATCAGCGGTGCATTGGCGGCCTGCTTGTAAAAGCCGTAACGTTCTGCGACGTGCTGGCGGTATTCGGGCTGTTTCAAGCCGCGCCAAAGCAGCTTGATTGGCAGCAGCAACGCCACCATATAGATAAGGAAGGTATACACGAATTTTGGCATGCCGTTATTCTCGCATATTTAGCTGTGGGTACTCATATCGAAGGTTGTTGTATTGATGAAACACCGCCAAAAGCAGGTGAGTGATGACTCACCTATGCGCAAGACCTTGTAGTTAAAGTGATTAAAAAAATACAAGGGTTATGCCTTAAAAAAAACCATAAAAAATGGGTTGACGCCAACAAAATATAGGCATAAATTACAGCCAACAACACAAGATATTGTGTTTAGCCGGAAGCGCGCTGCTAGCAGTAGCGCGTGCATTGATGATTATCCAATTATGCGTCCGGCGAGTTGCAAAAGCGGTCAGTCGCTCAAGCCTTGGTGCTTACAGACTGATGTGTCAAACCAATAAGAATCACCAAGGTGTGGAGAAGATCAATGCTAAAAGCAGTTGAAACCAAGAAAACTCATTCAGAAGAAGGCGCGGTTGAAATTCCGGTGCAATCCGTCTCGCTCGATATCTGGGATAAAAAGTATCGCCTGAAAACCAAGACCGGTGAACATGTCGATCTGGACATGGACGACTCTTATAGCCGCGTAGCCCGCGCGCTGGCCGATGTAGAAACCACCGAAGAGAAAAAAGCCGAATGGCACGAAAAATTCCTGTGGGCGTTACGCCGCGGTGCAATTCCTGCCGGCCGTATCACTTCCAACGCCGGTGCGCTGGAGCACAAGCCTGCGACATCTACCATTAACTGCACCGTGTCCGGCGTGGTGGAAGACAGCATGGACGATATCCTGGGCAAAGTGCACGAAGCCGGCCTCACCCTGAAAGCCGGTTGCGGTATCGGCTACGAGTTCTCCACGCTGCGTCCGAAAGGCGCGTTCGTTGCCGGTGCCGGTGCCTACACTTCCGGCCCGCTGTCGTTCATGGATATCTACGACAAAATGTGTTTCACCGTGTCTTCTGCCGGTGGCCGTCGTGGTGCGCAAATGGCGACGTTTGATATTTCGCATCCTGACGTGACTGACTTTATCAAGGCCAAGCGTGAAAATGGCCGTTTGCGCCAGTTCAACCTGAGCTGCCTGATCACCAAGGAATTCATGGAAGCGGTGAAAGCCGATGCCGAATGGCGCCTGGCGTTCCCGGTCACCGAAAAAGAAGCCATCATCGATGGCCTCAATGTCAATGACGACTCACAAGTGGTGTGGCGTGACTGGCCGATCAAGCACAAATACCTGACTAAGGCCGATGGCCCGGATGCAGGTAAAGTCGCCTGCCGCATCTATAAAACCATCAAGGCACGCCGCCTGTGGGACGTGATCATGTCGTCCACCTACGACTTCGCCGAGCCGGGTTTTATCCTGATCGACCGCGTCAACGAAATGAACAACAACTGGTTCTGCGAAAACATCCGCGCCACCAACCCATGTGGCGAGCAACCGTTGCCACCTTACGGCGCCTGCCTGCTGGGTTCTGTGAACCTGACCAAGTTCGTGCGCAAGCCATTCACTGACGAAGCGCATTTCGACTGGGAAGAGTACCGCAATGTAGTTGGCGTATTCACCCGTATGCTGGATAACGTGGTGGAGATCAACGGTTTGCCACTGGAACAGCAACGCCAGGAAATCGCCCGTAAACGCCGTCACGGCATGGGCTACCTGGGCCTGGGTTCCACCCTGACCATGCTGAAAATGAAATACGGTGAAGAAGATTCGGTGAAATTCACTGAAGAGGTCACCCGCATCATGGCTGAAGTGGGCTGGGAAGTCGGCGTGCAACTGGCTGAAGAAAAAGGCCCGGCACCTATCATGGACGAGAAATTCGAAGTGACTGCCGACATGCTGCGCCTGCGTCCTGAAATGGCTGCCGATGGCATCAAGGTCGGCCAGAAACTGGCCGGTAAAGTGCTGCTGGGTAAATACAGCCGCTACATGCAGCAGTTCCCCGAAGGCCTGCGTAACCAGATCGCAACCAAGGGTGTACGCTTCACACACCACAGCTCCATCGCACCGACCGGCACCATCTCCCTGAGCCTGGCCAACAACGCCAGCAACGGTATCGAGCCCAGCTTTGCCCACCACTATGCGCGTAACGTGATCCGTGAAGGCAAAAAGTCTAAAGAGAAAGTCGATGTATTCAGCTATGAGCTGCTGGCTTACCGCGAACTGGTGAACCCGAACGCCATGCCGTTCAGCGACAAGCCGGAAGAGCAATTGCCGGATTACTTCCTCGATTCATCCACCATCATGGCAAAAGCGCACGTCGATATCCAGGCCGCCGCACAAAAATGGATCGATAGCTCCATCTCAAAAACCATCAACGTGCCTACCGATTACGACTTTGAGGATTTCAAGAATATCTACCTCTATGCATATGACAAGGGCCTGAAAGGTTGTACGACGTTCCGCTTCAACCCGGAAGCGTTCCAGGGCGTACTGGTGACCGAGAAAGATTTGGAAAGCACCACGTACAAGTTCACGCTGGAAGATGGCACCGAGATCGAAGCCAAAGGTAACGAAGAGATCGAGTACGACGGAGAGATTCATACCGCGGCGAATTTATTCGACGCCTTTAAAGAAGGCTACTACGGAAAATTCTAAGGCCTGACCTACTGCGCTCGCGGGTGCGGTGTTACAAAGCGGTTTTAAATCCTCATGTACTTGCTTGTACACTCCGGTTTAAAACTGCTTTGCGCCTAGCCCCCGAGTCGCTCGCTACGGTCATTCCATAGAATTTGGGTAACAAGTTTAGATTATTGAATTTATTGAAAAATTGAGCACTCCAATAGGGAGAACAACATGGCAATCAAGATCGACAAAAAAATCACCGCCTACAAACTGGTGACCGATGAAGACAAAAAAGCAACCGAGGCCGCACAAGCGCCTGTTACGAATGTTATCCAGATGGGCGAACCGCTAAGCCGCCCGGATATGCTTGTGGGTAACACCTACAAGATCAAAACGCCGGTGACCGAGCACGCGCTCTACATCACCATCAACGACGTCATCATGAACGAAGGCACGCCACAAGAGCACCGCCGCCCGTTCGAGATCTTCATTAACTCAAAAAACATGGAACACTTCCAGTGGATCGTCGCGCTGACTCGCGTCATGTCTGCGGTGTTCCGTAAAGGTGGCGATGTTACCTTCCTGGTAGAAGAGCTGAAAAGCGTATTTGAGCCTTCAGGCGGCTACTTCAAAAAAGGCGGCAAGTTCGTGCCTAGCCTGGTGGCCGAGATCGGCGAAGTGGTAGAAACCCACCTGCAGGAAATCGGCATGCTGAAAAAACCCGGTTTGGATGAACACCAGCAAAAACTGGTGGAAGAGAAAAAAGCCGAATACCTGGAAAAACACGCCAAGTCCGGTGACGAATCCAACGAAGAAGGCTTCCCCAAAGGTGCCCAGCTTTGTAAAAAGTGTAATACCAAAGCAAGCATACTGATGGATGGGTGCATGACTTGTTTGAACTGCGGGGATAGTAAGTGCGGTTAATCAAAAAGGGGCGTTAAGCCCCTTTTCATGTTGAGTTTTACTTATCATAGTGTGGGCAGTCCACTAGTGCCGTCTCTGTGCCGAAATGACGTTAGGCACTTGCTGAATCAGCTTCAGTAGGTGGCTGAGTTGCTCAAGGTTTGTAATCTCAATTGAAAACTGCATCAGTGCCAGACTGTGCCTGCTGATGGTGTTCGCCTTGGTGGCGTTGATTTTTTCACGTGCAAACAGATCACTGATATCCCGGAGCAAGCCTTGGCGATCATGGGCCTCCACTTCGATATCCACATTCGCGCTGAAATTCTCGTAGCTGCCCCACTGCGCAGCAAGTACTCGGTTGCGCCGCTCTTCTGGTAATCGTGCTATGAAGCCACATGTGCTGCGATGGATAGTGACCCCGTGATCGCGCGTCAGGTAGCCAATAATCGCATCCGGCGGTACGGGTTTGCAGCATTTGGCAAACCCTGTCTGCAAGTTGCCAACCCCCTCAATGACTATCCCCGCCCGGGATTGCAGCGCTGTGCCCCGTCTGGGAGGGCGTGTGATGGCGGCATCTGCTGGCTTGGGCGTAGCGTCTTCCTGGATTGCGAGCGAGATTTGATGTTCAGTGACATCCCCACGCCCAATGGCAGCCAGAAAATCTTCAAGTTTCTGGAAGTGCAGTTTCTGTGCGATCTTTTCATGATTGATGGTACCGATGCCGGCCCGATGTAGCTCACGATCCAATTTCACCCGACCTTGGGCCACATGTTCATCAAAATGCTGGTATTTAAACCATTGCCTGACTTTGGCGCGGGCGCTGGTGGTTTGCAGATAACCTAGTGAAGCATTCAACCAGTCGCGGCTAGGCGAACCAAGTTTTGAAGTCAGGATTTCTACGCGCTGGCCATTTTGTAATTTGGTGTTGAGTGGCACGATGCTGCCATTAATCTTGGCGCCACGCGTGCGGTGCCCCAGATCGGTGTGCAGCGTATAAGCAAAATCGATTGGGGTAGATTCTTTTGGCAAGTCGATGACTTTACCCATTGGCGTCAGCACATAGACGCGATCCTGAAACAGCTCGCTTTTGAATTGCTCAATCAGGTCGCCACTCTCAGAGACGTCATCCTTCCATGCCAGGATCTGGCGTAGCCAGGCGATCTTTTCGTCAAATTTGGCGTCGGACTTTCCTCCCTCCTTGTAGCGCCAATGTGCCGCGACGCCCAATTCAGAGTGTTGGTGCATTTCGAAAGTGCGGATCTGAACCTCAAGTTCCAAGCCGCGCGGCCCGCTGACAGCGGTATGTAGCGAACGGTAATTGTTGCTCTTGGGGCGTGCGATATAGTCGTCAAATTCACCGGGGATGGGCTGCCACAGGTTGTGGATGAGCCCCAGCACTGCATAGCAGTCCTTGATATCGTCAACCAGCACGCGCACAGCACGGACATCATAGAGCTGGCTAAAATCCAGATGCTTGCTTTTCATCTTCTTGATGATGCTGTAAATGTGCTTGGGGCGGCCTGCTACTTCCCCTTTGATGCCCGCTGCAATCAATTCTTTTTGAAGTGCTGCCACCACGTCAACAATATATTGTTCCCTGTCGATGCGGCGTTCATCCAGTTTTTTTGCGATTTCCTTGTAGACTTGAGGTTCCAGGTAGCGCAGAGAAAGGTCTTCCAACTCCCACTTGATTTGCCATACGCCAAGGCGGTTGGCGAGTGGCGCAAAGATATTCTGGCTTTCCTGAGCAATCTGTTTCTGCAGACTCGGGTTGGCGCCAGACAAATGGCGCAGGGTTTGCGTACGTTCTGCCAGTTTGATCAACACCACACGGATGTCCTGCACCATGGCCAGCAACATTTTGCGCAGACTTTCTATTTGTTGCGCGTGGTATTCGTTTTTGCGGTCCGTGCCATGCAGGCGCTCGGTCTCGCTGAGGGCCTGGATTTGTTCCATGCGTGAAATGCCTTCTACCAGGTCCGCAATATTGGCGCCCAAATCGGTTTCCAGGGTTGCCCGCCAATCGGCGAGATAGTCTGGCACTGCATGCAATATCGTGGCAGTGATGGTTTCGACATCCATGTTCATGTCGATGAGGATAGTCGCCGCACCCAGTGCATGTAACAGCAGTGGCGTGCCAGTCAGTGCTGAGTGCCCAGAATAGAGCGGCACTGCCAACGCACAGGCACGACTGATTAACGCTACTTCGGAAGCCGAGAATCGCTTCGCTGCCGCTTCAAGCCATGTAGAAATATCGCACTCATTTGAGGCGAGTAAAGCAGATATTGGATGATGAACAGAAACCATGGGATATTATTGCATCAGTCCCGTCCAACAACCCAGAGTCTTCTGGGATTGATCTTACAAAATTCCATCGCTATCCAAGCAAAACCCATCAGTCATCACACATTTTTCCAGTAAGTATGAAAAAGACTCTGAATTTATTTATAGTTTTAACCCATCACACTTTCACTACCATCTATCGCCATTTCCAGTTTCTCAGCCTCACCCGGTTTTACCAAATGTTCGTCAAACCCTGCATTAAGCGCACGCTGCTTGTCCAGTCTGACCGTAACCGGGGAGGGCGATCTTGCGCACATCTCTGCCTAACGGCAACTTACCAAGTTGCAGCACCAACTGATAGCCATCAATGTCCAGCAGGCAGACATCAATTAGCATGATGTTTGGCGATCGTGGCCTGATGATCAGCCGACGTTGCAGTAATTATACGCGGCAGCCTGATTTCAAATGTTGAGCCTAGCCCTTCACCCATACTAAACGCAGTTACCTGGCCGCCATGCATGGCGATCAGGCGCTTCACAATCGCCAGGCCTATGCCCAAGCCTCCCTGCGAACGGTCCAGGGTCACCTGGCTTTGCACGAAAAGCTCAAAAATCTGCGGCAGCATTTCAGGAGCAATGCCAGTACCGGTGTCTGCCACTTCAATAACCGCTTCAGTTTCTTCACTGCGGACTGATATCTTGATCTCTTTATGCGTTTCGGAATATTTGATGGCATTGGTGAGGATGTTCGCCACGCATTGCACAAGCCTTGCCATATCACCTTCTACACACAGTGGAGAAGGCGTATCGTTTGTAATCGTCAGGTACTGCTGCTTGGCCTGGAGTTGCGGCTCGCACATTTCAACCGCCTGGGTAAGCACATCGTCGATATTCACCACCTCTTTTTGCAGGTGGATCTGGCCTTGCGTGACGCGGGAGACATCCAGCAGATCATCAATCAGCCGTGTCATATGCCTGGCTTGCCGACGGATGATGGAAGCAGGCGTAGCCACCGATTCATTCGCCTTGGCAAGGTGCCAGAGAATCTCGCTTGCCGTCACAATCGGCGCCAGTGGATTGCGCAGCTCGTGGGCTAACATGGCAAGAAACTCGTCCTTGCGCTTGTCGGACTCTTTCAGCGTTTCGATCAGTTTGACGCGTTCAGTAATATCGCGTAAAAGCACCGCAACGCCATCGCCCACCTTAAACGCGCGCACTTCAAACCAGAATGCCCGGCCGTCCGGAAATGCATAATAGTGTTCCAGGAATCTAGGCTTTCCATCTTGTTGGACGTGCTTGTACATCCGCCCGATGACAGAATCATATGTATCGGGAAACTGCTGCCAGTGGTTCACACCGAGCAATTGCGAGCGAGGAAGACCCACAAACCTGCACGTGGCTTCATTCACTTCAATAATGTTGAAGTCCGGGTCAAACAGGGTGAAGGCTTCATCCATGTTGGTGATCACGCCACGGTGCCGCGCTTCACTTTCTGCCACACGCATCTCAACCAGTTTTTGCGCCGTCACGTCCACAGTGATCCCGTCAAAATGGATAGGGTTGCCATCGTTGTCGTAATCGGTGCCGCCAAGCGCACGGATCCACTTCACCTCACCATTCACGGGGTGCATGGTCCGATAAATGATGTCATAGGCTTTGCGGCTGCTGATCGACTCATCAATCGCCTGCCTGGTGAGCTCCCTGTCTTCCGGGTGTATCCTGTCGTAGAAGTCTTCGATCTTGACTTCCGCCGAGGGCTCCATAAAAAAATGATTTTTTACCCGCTCATCCCATTCCAGCACCTCAAACGGCAGGTCGCAGTACCAAAAACCCACATGCGAAAGGCGGCTTGCGTATTCCAGGCGGCCACGGTTGATCCGCAGCTCTTTATCCAGCGTTTCGCGTGCAAGGCGATCACCAGAAAACACCTGGTTAAAGTAATCCACAGATTCGGTAATCGCCTGATCGAGCGCCTGGTTGAAGCGCGTCACATCTTCTATGGCAGTGGCATCGAATGACGTGCCATTGCGTGCTGTCCACAACCGCATCACCGTGGCACGCAGGGCGCAATATTCACTCACGATTTGGGTAATAGAAAAGCCATCCTCAGCCCGCATCCGCCCATGCATTTCAGCGCCGGTTTCCGGTGTATTAGCCAGCGCCGAAGCTAGCGATGTGGTACTGGTTTGTGGCTGGCGCAACGCCCCGGCAATCGTGCCAAGAATGTCACGGCGATGGTCTCGTCCGGCAAATGCGTTTATGTTTTCGGCAGATGAGAATTGCGATGCGATAAATGCATCCCACTCTTTAACAATCTCGTCCAGATTTGAATCGATTACATCAGCCATCCGCATGGATGCTTCCCCTCACTGCAGCAATTATTGGTCAACTAGTCTTATATTGTTTAGCTACTTCTTGGTAATTTTATAGCGTTACTCACAGCATTCGCTATTTTTGTGATGTTATTAATACATTTACTGGACCACACAAACCGGAATTTGTTACCGGATTTTTTCATATTATTCAAAAAGATAGTTGCAGCCATGTGTAATCAGTTTTACATTAAGGTGTTTTCCTGATTCGTAAGTGTTTGATTTGTAGAGGTGGTTGAATACAGACAGTGCGTTCACCCGCATTTCTTTTACCCGCAGTGAATACGTATTACGCAAAAATAAAAAAGGGAGAAGCCATGAGTGAAGAACCAAAAAAGGTGGATGTTTTATTCTATCTAAAAGAATTCTCATCATTAGCCAGGGATATCCTGATCACGTTATTGATAGCGATATGCTTCTTCCAGCCCAGCTATATCAAGACATTCCTCAAAGAAAGCGGCCTGAGCAAATTCGGCGGCTGGGGCTTCACCGTTGAAGTGGCTGAAGAAAAAGAAATCATCGCCAAAGCGCAAGAAAAAGTCACCGCGCAAGTGGTGGCCTCCACCAGCACCAAGCCAGATGAAGCCCCTGTTGAGGCTTCGAACAAACCCGTCGATCCAAACTTCAAAGAAGCCATCCTCAAAGCCGAGCGCGTCGCGCCACAAATACTGCCATCTGCAGGCTGGGTTTTCCTGGGGCGCGTGGATAAAAATAAAACCCAATGGCAAGACGGCGGCTCACCTACCACTACCGCAGCATGGCCCATCAAACCCGATGATGTGCTGACAGTGAAAGATGACGTCTACATTCGCGCAGTCACCAATGATCAATGGCATTCCAAAGCGCCGGTGACCACGGTTTCCAAGATAGGCGATAAGTTGAAAGTGGTAGAGCTGGATTATTCATCAGCAAAAGCGGGGGGATTTTTTGTTTGGGCTAAGGTTGTGCTCCAAACTAATTAGGATTTATTTTACTTATCAATCAAGCTAAAAGCTCTGTAGGAATGCTTGAGGGGTAGGGAAAAGAAAGTTTAACTGATATGTTCCCATTTTAAATTTATATTGACATTCCCAAATTGGGAATTTATAATTTCTTCCAATATGGGAATATTAGCCACTCTCTATGCAATTGTTAGGTCTTTTAAAATTAGATGCTTACACAAAAGCACATTCCGATGCGCGCGGACCGTTAAATGCATGGCGAGCTGAAGTTGAGAAGGCTTTGTGGAGCAACCCTCAAGATATTAAAAATATGTATTCCAGTGCAAGTTTTCTTGCAGAAAATAAAGTGATTTTCAATATCAAAGGTAATAAACACAGACTTGTCGTGAAAGTCAGATATCAAGGTGGGATAGTTTTGATCGAGTGGATTGGAACCCACGCTGACTACAGTAAGCAAAGTTTTTGATTTTAATACCACGTTGCATTAGTTAAGGAGACATAAATGAATCATGAGGTGCGAGTAATCAAAACGCAGCGTGAATATGACGCGGCTCTTGCACGCCTATCAGTTCTAATGGACGAGGAATTTTCTCAAGATTCAAAAAAAGAGGCCGAGTTAGAGCTATTAGCATTAGTGATTGAATCTTATGAGAGAAGCCGTATAGATCCAGTTAAGGTAGACCCCATCGAAGCGATACTTTTTCGTATGGACCAAATGAATCTGGAAAAAAAAGATCTTGTAAATTACTTTGGATCTTTGCCAAAGGTCTCCGAAGTATTATCAGGCAAACGGATGCTCAGTCTTTCAATGATTCGTAAATTACATAAAGGGCTCGGTATACCTGCAGAGGTTCTAATTTCTGGACATGAGGATTTTGACCTTGAGACCGAACCACAATATGACTCTAATAAATTCCCACTCCAGGAAATGTATGAGAGAGGCTATTTTAGTTGGTATAAAGGTGATTTTAAGAAAGTAAAAGAATCCGCGGAAGACTTTATTAGCAAGTTCATGCTGGAGATGAGAAATTGTTCAATTAATCCAGCGTTACTGCGAGCGCCCTTGCATCAAAATCAATCAAGATTGATGGATGAATATGCGTTATTAGTATGGCGTATGGCTGTGATCAAAAAGGCTAGAAAAACCCCTCTCTCGAATACTTATGTTCAAGGTTCGATTACTTCTGAATGTTTGAGGGACTTAACCAAGTTATCCAGATTCGAACAAGGTCCACGTCTCGCTCAGGAGTTTTTGGCCGATTTAGGAATTAATTTAATTATAGAGCCCCATTTTAAGAAAACTTATCTGGATGGAGCAGCAATGCTGGATGGCGATGTGCCTATTATCGCTCTCACTCTTCGTCATGATCGGTTAGACAACTTTTGGTTTGCTTTACTTCATGAAACTGTCCATGTTCAGAAACATCTTAAAAAGGGATCGGAGAACGATTTCATTCCAGATAATTTGGATGATAAAACACGAACAAGTCAGATGGAGAAAGAGGCTGATGCAGGCGCAACTGAAGCATTTATCCCAGAGGATGATTGGAACAGATCAAATGCAAAAAAGACACCTACATATGAAAACGTCATTGAGCTAGCAAATAAATTAAGGATACATCCCGCAATTGTTGCAGGAAGGGTCCGTCATGAAACAGGAAATTGGCGTATTTTCGGAAATTTACTGGGCAAAGGACTTGTTTGTAAGAATTTTGAAGATCAACTTGGAGCAATGAAAAATGTCGACAAGTTAAAAAGAATTTGAATTACCGTTTAGGTTAATTCAAATAGGTGGGGATCGCAGAGGTAGCGTCAACTACCCCTGCGAAAAACGATCTCCGAGGAAACCGCTGGTGTATCAGCCATGAGTTTCTCAGTTTCCATACGATCCGTCAAGAATCGCATGGAGTCAAAAAGGTCGGCCCCGTTTTTGTAACGCTCATTTTCCTTAGAAAGGACCATTCATGAGCAAAGCACTAAAACCGGGGACTCCAGCGCCTCACTCAGGTCAGTACCTGAACCCTAAAACCGGAACAGAAGTAACAGGTGTGCATGGCAAACCTTTGCCTCCGACGCCACGTCCCGGCCAAGGATATGTTCTCGTAGATCCGACCAAACACAAGCGCTAAAGCCCTTATGATGGCGTTCCTCTTTAATAGCGGAACGCCAAAACGACTTCATTAAAGGAGACTCATCATGTCTGAAAAAGACAATAAACAGCACGACCCGAATAGACCATTTCATATCATCGTCAATGCACGACCAAATGAAGTATTTGGACCAACAATCACGTACGCTGAGGTAATTAATCTAGCGTTCCCAAATTCTGCAAAAGACATCCTGTATTCCGTACATTATGTCGCACCAAAGCAGCCTGATGGGACGTTAGCAGAAGGTCAATCCGTTAAACTTGAAAATGGGATGAAATTCGATGTCACACCTACCAACCGCTCTTAAGGAAGATATTCAAAGACTGGTTGATGAAGGTTATGAGGCCAGTATCTATAACCAACACTTGTTGGTGGAGTCTGTACCATATGTGACGCCAGCTGGAGTGTTGGCTTATGGAGCCCTTGTGTGTGACTACTCAGACGAGAGTAGGCCTCGTGATCACACTGTATGGTTCAAGGGGGAAACCCCTTGTAACCATAAGGGTCAGCCGTTGAGCCAGGTTATTAACAACTCAAATCCTCAAGTACTATTTGATCGTTTTCAGGTTAATCATTATTTTTCCAACAAGCCGTCCAATGTACCGGATTTTCCAAATAACTATCATGTAAAAATGACTCACTATATTGATCTGCTTGGAGCGCAGGCTAGAGTCATTGACCCTGATGCAGATGCCCGAACTGGAAGAGTTGTTGAATCAAAAGATACCGAGTCTGTATTTAAGTATGGGGACACAGCATCTGCCCGTGCAGGAATCATGGCTATTTCACAAAAACTTAAGTTATCTCGTATTGCGATTATTGGCTTAGGTGGGACAGGGAGTTACATTCTTGATCAAGTAGCTAAGACTCCGGTGAAAGAGATACATTTATTCGATGGCGATGCCTTAAAAAGACACAATGCTTTCCGTGCTCCAGGAGCAATTTCAATGGAGCAGCTACAACAATGCCCAAAAAAGGTAGATTACTTTTCGAATTTGTATGGTGTCATGCGGAGTGGGATTGTTAGCCATCCATATTACTTAAACGTATTAAATATACAGGAGCTGGTAGATTTTGATTTCGTGTTTGTATCTGTTGATGATGGCATTTCACGAGGACTTATCTGTAATCACCTCAAGGATAACTACATTCCTTTTATCGATGTTGGAATGGGGCTAAAAAAAGATAACGGAATGATGGTCATTTCTGGACAGTGCCGGGCAACTCTTTGTTCACCGTCCAAGAATGATCATATGAGTGCTTACCTAGACACGCATGACAATCGAGAGGATGCTTTATATACCAGTAACATCCAGGTTGCAGATATGAACGCAATGAATGCCATGATGGCCGTTTTGTTATGGAAGCAATATTTTGGCTTCTATGCCAATACTGAACATTCACATAATCTTAGCTTTGCTATTGGTTTCCAATCTCTTGTGCGATCAGAGGGCATTTCGGAGCCAGTATTGTGAAGCAGTCTAGTATAGAGCCACGGTTTGTTGAATTCATTCCAACAAATTTAGAGGATGGTGTTTTATACGTTAGCCAACAATATAAAACTGCTATACATAAATGTTGCTGTGGCTGCGGGCAAGAGGTGGTAACACCTCTTTCTTCAGCACAATGGCAGGTTAGCGTAACTGCTGGCAAAGCGTCATTATTTCCATCGATAGGCAATTGGAACTTTGAGTGCAAATCACACTACTGGATAAAAAAGAATCAAGTTGTTTGGTCATATGCTTTCACAGAAAATGAAATTCAACATGTGCAGGCGAGAGATAGACGAGACTTGCAGGATATGGCTCAACATACAAATTTGTTAAAGGGTTTAAATTCTAGGCAAGCTAGTACTAAGGAAAGGTATATTGGCGGAAAACCTTATTCCTTTTTACAGCGATTATGGAAATGGATTATCTCTTAATAAATTAAACTAAACCCATCCACTGCGCAGCACCGCGCTTTGAAGCGAGTATTGCTTGTTTGTAGGTGGCAGTACATGGCAGACTATCGGCAAGTTGGTTTAGCGAGATATAACCTGGGTCCAAGCGATAATTTTTTTCACGGAATATGCTGTGCTCCTTTGCGTAGGTTTCCGCCAGCGCCTTGAGCGATTCAGCTAGCGGTTTGTCCGGGTCGCTCGGTGTAAAGTCGCCAAAAAACCAAAGATGCACATCTTCCTCTTCCGTATAGCCAGCTTTAGGGTCAGCTAGCTTAAACGCATGTTCGATCCTGGCCTGGTTTTCTACTTCTTTCGGGTTACCATAGGCCACTTCGTAATATTTCACTTTAGCCGTTAGCAGCGAGGTAGGGCTATCAATCGGCACATTGCCAACTGCGTAATAGCCTGCAATCGCCCGCAGGCTTTTCAAGTGGTGTTCTTTGCCTACAAAATGGATGGTTTCACCGCGTGCTTGTAGTTCTTTGATGCCCGCAGCCATGTCTTTAGTGGCTGCGTAGATAAGTGCGACATAGCTGGGGAAAGACTCGTTGTTGGCGCTCTTTTTGGCAAGGCTGTAGTTGATCATGGCCGTGCCATTGTTGTACAACTCCATTGCGCTGGTGGCGGCTACGTCGCCATGTTCATCCAGCACTACTGAGACTGCCATTTTGGTACCGTTTGCATTGCCACCCGCCAATGCTGCAAGCCAGTTCTCCAATTGCTCGGCAGGCCATTCGGGATATTGTTCCCTGGCAAGGGCAAACACTTGCGGCAATAGTTTGGTTTGCTCGGCCACACTCAGGTTTTGCAGCCGCGCGTTGCTATAGGTGGGTGGCAGGGTGAAATCGTAGCTTGCTTCCATGTCAGCTTTTTTCTCTGAATTAAGCATTTCGTGGGAAATGCTACTGGTTAGCAGCTTTTGAGTTGCTGGCTTTTGCACTGCGCGGCCAGCTGGGTGGCAGCAGCCTTTTGTTCTTCGGTCAGTTGCGCTAGTGTGTAATTCAGCATTTTTGAGTGGCGGTTCACCAGGTGCTTATCTTCATTTTGGGTGGCGATCATTAACCACATGGCGGCTTTCACTGGATCTTTTTCTACGCCTATGCCTTGCATGTAGATATTCGCCATATAGCCCTGGGCTTCGCTATTGTTGTGGCTGGCAGCAAGGCTCAACCATTTGTATGACGCCGCCAGGTCTTGCGGAATCACATCGCCACGGAAATACAGCATGCCTAAATTCAACTGCGATTTGACGTGACCTTGCTCTGCGGCTTGCTGGTAATACTGCGCCGCTTTTTCATAACTGATGCTCTGGATTTCACGCCGGAATACCAGCGAGGCCAGCATATATTGCGCTTCTGCGTAATTCAGGTCGGCGGCTTTTGTATACCATTTCACGGCTTCATCCATGTTTTGCTTCACGCCGTCGCCATCGTGATACATCAGTCCCAGGTTGTAGCAGGCCTTGGCATCATTCTCGTTTGCAAGCTTCAGGTATATGGCATGTGCCGCCGCGTAATCTTTTTGCGAGAGCTTTTGTCTGGCTTCTTCCAGCGTGTTGGCATGCGCCATGCCACAGATCAACATGCCTGCGATGAACAATCGAATATGCATCATATGGGCCTCTGGAAATGTTTGCTAGTTAACGCTGCCTTTAATCGCGAGAGCGCAGCCATCACATTGGCTTTTGGGGTGCCGATGTTCATGCGCATAAAGCCTTCGCCACCGTTGCCGAATATGGCACCGGGGGATAAGCCCAGTTTTGCTTCTTCAACAAAAAAGCGGTTTAACGCAGCATCGTCCAATGGTAATGCACGGCAATCCAGCCACAACAAGTAAGTAGCTTGCGGACGCATGACGCGGATGGCGGGTAAATGCGCGTGGATAAACGCGATGGCTTCATCCCGCGACTCTTGCAGATAGGCCATTAACGCATGCCGCCATTCAGCGCCTTCGCGATAGGCGCCTTCAAACGCGGCCAGATTAAACGGGTGGGTGACTGAAACGCCCATGTGTTGCAGATGGGTCTGGATGGCGCGCCTATGTGTTTCGTTGGGAATAATTAGCGCAGACAGCCCAAGGCCGGGGATGTTAAAGGTTTTGCTGGGTGAGACGGCGGTGATGATACGATGCGAGACTGCTGAGTCAGTTTCCCGGCTCAAGCGGCTTAAAGGGATATGTTGCGCATCGCTATACACCAGGTCGGCATGGATCTCGTCGCTTAATATGGTCAGGTCATGCTTGTCCGCTATCGCCAGCAACGCGTGCAGTTCGTCTTTTTGCCAGACGCGGCCCACCGGATTATGCGGCGAGCAGAGTAGTAGCAGCTCGGCGTCTTTGGCACACTCTTCCAGATGCTGCATGTCCATTTGGTAGCAGAGCTCACCATTGTCCGTTAACCGCAAGGGGTTTTGGATCAAACGCCGGTTGTGGTTGGTGACGGCAGAAAAAAATGGGAAATACACTGGCGGCTGCACGATCACACCGGCCTGTTCGGCCGTCAACGCGGCCACCACCAGGTTGAGCGAAGGCACCACGCCGGGGGTGAGTACGATCCACTCACGCTGCACTTGCCAATCATGCGTGGCAAGCAACCAATCTATCAGTGCCTGATACAGGCTTTCCGGCGCGATGGAATAGCCAAACACCGGATGGGCGGCGCGGGTTTGCAGCGCTTTGCTGATGGCTTCCGGCACTGCAAAATCCATATCGGCTACCCACATCGGCAGCACATCTTCGGTGCCAAAGGTGGCTGCACGGCCATCATACTTCAGTGACTGCGTATGCTCACGGGCGACGGGCTGATCAAAAAGGGCGGTCAACTTGTGCGTTCCCACAACGTCACTTCCGACAGCGTATGCTGGAATTTGTGATTGGTTTCACGGATCACAAACGGGATATCCACCGGTGGCTGCATCAGCGAGAAGTGCTGGCCCAGTATGGCTTTCAGGCCGTCCAGCGTGGTCACGTTTTCACCATCTTTTTTATAGCCACCTATCCACTCCTCGCGCGGGGTGTGTTCTTCCAGCCAGGTGTAGGGCGAGGCAATCATCAGCACTCCGCCGATATTGAGGCGCTCATGGATGGCACTGAGGAACTGGCGCGGGCTGTAGAGCCTGTCTATCAGGTTTGCCGCGAGAATAAAATCGTAGCCGGTGAATTGTGGCTTGAGGTTGCAGGCGTCACCTTGCCAGAAGTCGACTTTATCTACTACCTCGTTCAAGCCAAGCGCAGCCAGGCTGCGCTCCTGGTAGCTGACCAGATCACCTTCGGTGGCCATGGTATAACGCACCACGCCTTGCTGCGCCAGCTTCAGCGCCAGGCCGATAAAGCGGGCAGAAAAATCAATGCCGGTGACGTGATCAAAATGCCTGGCCAGTTCGAACGTCGCTCGCCCGGTCGCACAGCCCAGATCCAGTGCCTTTCCGGCGGGCCTGGATTGCAGGTGCTGGATCGCATAGTCGCTCAATGCCTTGGAAAAGTTAGGCACGCCAAAATAGCTGTCGCCATAATGGAACTCGGCATACTCGGAAAGCAGTTTATCTGACTCATAGTGCGAGGCGTTTTCTGCAATCGGGGTGTCAGTCACCATATAGCGGAATCCGGCATGTTGAAAAAAATGTCTCCTGAATGCATAACGGGCACTTTTCAGCGCCTCGTTGCCTGTGGAAATCCACGAGCCGCCCTTGATCAGATTATGCCGGCCATCAAATGTTGGGGTCGTGAAATCATCGTATAAAGGATGCACTTGAAAACCATCAAAAGGGAATATGGGCGTTTCCGTCCATTGCCAGACGTTGCCTACCACATCAAACAGCTCGCCGTGTGCAAACTGGTCCACCGGGCAGGAGGACGCAAAATGATCAAGGAACAGGTTGGCATTCATGCTACCCGCTACCTTTTCATCTGACAAGCCGGCATGTTCATAGAGACTGACCCATTCATGTTCGGTGGGCAAGCGCACCGGTTTGCCGGTTTGCTCAGACAGCCAGTGACAAAAGGCTTTTGCCTCGTGGTAATTGACTTCAACCGGCCAACTCCACGGCATGTCGACCTCTTCCGTCATCAGCCGCAGTTTCCAGCCATCGTCTTGTTTCAGCCAGAATGTCGGATGTTCGGCTTGCGCGTATTTCCGCCAGGCCAGGCCTTCTTCCAGCCAGTATTCCTCTTTCTGGTAACCGCCTGCTTCTACAAAGTGCAAGAATTCAGCATTCGAGGTCAGGTATTTCGCGGCCTCAAATGCCGGACTATGCGCCTTGAATTGGCCGTATTCGTTATCCCAGCCGTAATGATCGGTAGATTTGGTGAGTTGTATATCCCTGGCCGGAATGGCGACCAGGCTATTTGGTGGCGCGGGTACATCCTGCCTAGGCCAGGGCGCCCAGTCCGGGTGTGGTTGCACATACTGCAACGCGTGTTGCCGGATCAATACCGAGCTGGTCTCCAGGTGGATGCGTTCATGCTCTATGCCCATCAGGACAGGCCACCACGGGCTATTCCAGTCTATCGGCAGATGAAACGGCAATGTGCTGATCAGGTCATCCACTACCTGGCGCACACGGGCACGATAGGCCCTGACTTCGGCCGGGGTCGGCCAGGTGTAATTACTCTCGTTGACATCATCCCAACCCATTTCATCGACGCCCACCGCAAACATCGATTCGAATTGCGGATTGACACGTTGCGGAATCAACCCCGCCAGCACCAGTTTATTGATAAAGAAGGTATTGGTATGGCCGTAATAAAAGATCAGCGGATGCCTTAACGGATTAGGTTTTACATAATAAGCCTCGTCGCTGGTCAGCACTTCAAACAGGGATTCATACACATCCGCAGTCTCGTGAAAATAAGCGCGTACATGCTCTCGCGTGAGCAATGTTTGATGATGGTGGTGATGGTGGTGTATAGCGAGGCTACGGTTAAGGGGCTTATTCATATTCGTCAGTGTTTGTTGTTCGTCTGTAACGCCTATACCTGCGCTTTTGAAAATGCCTGAACATGTTTGTAATGTAAAGCCTGACAACGCCGATGATGCGGCTGCAGCGTGTATCAAAAGCTCTTCTTTGTTCAGTTTTCCACATCATTAGTTCACTGACTATCGCTAAAAAAATGCATACCTGCATGTCTGGTTTCAGGGAGGCACCGTCTGAAAACTCCCACAACACAATCAGACTCTTTCTGATAAATATTGGCAACCAAGTTCACTATCCTTTTTACTTGGTTAATAGGAGATAGGAAATGGCTAGCGATCCTAAGAATCCTCCCGATGTGGATCCTGAATCAGAGTCGGTGGTGGACGGTGATCATGACACCGTCATCGATCCAGATGACGACGCTTACGACGAAGCGGTGGAGAAGCCGCTAAAGGATTCAGAAAACTTTATTCCGTCTGAAGAGTTATAAGGAAGTGATCCCTTAATCATAAAACTGGAATTGGAGAGAATAATGGCATTTGATTCAGCAGTGCCTGTAGAAGGCGTAGAAGAAAAATCCACGGTGGTGAAAAACGTGGATAAAGACACCAGGCAGCAGGAAGATGTGAAGGACAATCTGGGCAACCTGGCTAAAAACCGTGCGATTGACCGCAAAACGCCGCCAGATGTCGAGCCGGGTAAATTACCTGAAAATAATAAATAATTTAAAGGCTGCAATTAGCAGCCTTTTATTTTTAGTCTATTTTTCTACGTTTCAGATATAACAAACTGAGGCCCGCAAATAACATGGCAGGCGTAAAGGGCTCAGGAACGTTTGATGGTGGCCCGTCAGGGAATGGCTCAGGTACCGGATTAGCGGTAGAAATAAATTGTGTTGCCAGGCCAAAGCTCCCTTGAAAGAAGATATTCGGGGTGCCGCCTAGAGCGCCATTTACAAACCTGCTCATTAGAGAAGTATCCCCTGCGGCCAATCCCATCCGCTCGATCCCTCCGCTGATATCCGTAATCCCGATAAGAAGGTTGCCGACATGCGGGTCGTACAGGTAAGGGGTGATGAATGGAATCGTGATGTCGAAAACATCGCCACCACTGGAAGATAAGGAGATGGGGCCAGAAAACACTGTTACGGTGTTCACGCCAAGATTGCCGGCAAATGAGGTTGCAGGTGCCTGGGTGGCGTAATCCCCATAAACGGACCCTACCCTTGTGAGCGTGGTGGATAATGTCAGTGTGAAACTCAGGGGAGTGGAATCAAACGCTCCGCTTCCGCCTTGTTCTGGCTTGAACCTGATGCCGGTGATTTCTAAAGGATCAGTGCCAAACTGGTAGTGTGAATAGAGCTGCTGGTATTCGATCATTTCATTGACGGGGCAACTGCCAAACGGAAAGCAATTGCTGCTGCTGTCATAATCAAAGGTGATGTCGGCATATACCGGTTTAATTACCGCTACAGATAGCAGCAGGGCCGGAACCAGCGAGTAGACCGAAAACTGTGTGTAGACTCGAAACAGCGAGTAAGTAAGTGCGCCGGATTTCTTGGAGAGCTTCATTGTATTTTCCTTTTCAAAAAAATACCCCACTTCAACCAAACTTAAAATCAACTGCACCAGTTATAAACGCATGCCCATACTTGGTGTATGACTACATTAAACCTGTTTGAATCAATTGGATATAGCAGTCATGCCAATTCCAAATAAATTTACACTAATCAATTTTTCTACCGTGTTTTATTTCTTGTGCAACCTGACATTCAATTGATCCACCACTTCCGCCCAGTCCGCGTCTTTTAATATCTCCTCACGCAAGAAGGCGGCTTGCGCCGGTGTCCAGTAAGGCGCTTCAGCCAGGGAGATATAGCCCGCCAGATGGCTATGGGTACGGATGAAATTTTCGATATCTTCATCGCTTGATGGCAAGCCCAGCTGGGCGAACAGGTTGTTAAGGGTATGTAGTGAAGCTTCCATGGTGCTGACTCCTGTTTATTGTTAAATCATTCTTCCATATGTGTTGGACGATGAGAAGTCATTTCTGACTGTGGCTAATGGTGGATGCCAGTTGCTGAATGCGAATAGGGCCTTTGAACTGATTTTGCATCGCGGTGATCCAGGATGCCTGATATCCGCCTCCTGCTTGTGCATGCAAGGTGGATAACTGCCACCACGGGCTATGCGGGTTCAAATGATGTACGCCATGCAGGTTGAAGTTCAGCATCAGGCGGGCAGCCCAGGCTGGCAGGTAAACGTTACTGGCATACCTGGGTTGTTCCAGCGGTGTTTCATAATGGAATAGATTATCTACCAGGCTGATCAGGCATGCCCTGGCTAACATCGCGCACACCAGCATCCAGGCATGTTCTGCATAAAGATAAAAAGCAATGCCATAGACGATCAGGATCAACAGGGCATCTGTTCTGGCGGAGGTGAGCGTACGCTTCTCCAACACTTTCTGGTAAAGCGGCGCTACAACATTGTCTGCACTTTCGATACGGCTAATCACGCTTTGGATCAAGCGCCTGGGGAGTAACAGCAGTAGGCCGCCCAGCACTTCAAACAGGTATAACCCGCCTGATAAACGGAAGTAATAATGGAATCTGAACCAGGCAAACGAAGTGGTGCCTGGTGTAAATACTTCCGACCTTTCCCGTTTTGTTCTGCTGTAGGCATGATGCAGAAGATGGCCCCAGCGCAACAGGTCAAACGGCGAGCCGAACAGGATGGCATTGAGCCGCCCGGCGGCGCGGTTGAGGCGCTTTTCTTCAAACATGCAGCCGTGAATAGCTTCGTGGATAAATGCCCACCACGGGTTTGAAAGTAACACCGGTATCAGCAGCAGATATCCCCAAGCCGGGCTTTGCGGAAGTAACAGCATGGGTAATACGAACAGTTGCAAGACCTGGAGCAGCAGAAAAAATACAAGCAACACTAGATTGATCGGATACTGCTTCATCTGTTTTATCTTTCGTGAAAAACCGCCTTACACTAGGCGGGCTTATGATAGTTTTATCCTGGCGATGGGTAAATCAGCGTCGGCTTACAAAGTCTGACATGCCTTCTAACAATGCGTCATGTAGAGAATTCCTACAGCCTTTTAAGCACAGACTGATGGCCGGTCAAGTCCGTGTCGCGAATACTGTCATTTCATTTGTTCAGACCAAAAGGAGATTAAAAATGGTTGATAACAATGATGTCATCGCCGTATTGAACGAATTGATTGAAACCTCGAAAGACGGCGAGGAAGGGTTCCGCAGTTCTGCCGAAAATGCGGACGACGCACGCCTTAAGGACTTTTTCATGCGCCGCTCAAAAGAAGTAGGTGACGGTGTGCGTGAATTGCAGTCGCTGGTGCGCTCTCTAGGGGGGGAACCCGTCAACTCCACCTCGATTGGCGGCGCGTTGCACAGGCGCTGGATGGATATCAAGTCCGCGCTGGCCATGAATGACAATACCGCCGTGCTGAATGAAACCGAACGCGGCGAAAAAGTGGCGATGGAGGCTTACCAGGATGCATTGGAAATCGATTTGCCACGCGCCATCAAGGAAGTGGTGATGCGGCAGCTCGAGGGCGTCAAACGTAACTACCATCTGGTGAAAGAGTTGCGCCATATCTATGAAGCGGAAGCAGCCATTCATTAGTCACTAACACAAAGGAGATCACCATGAATACGAATCAGATTGTTCCGGAAATGCCAGTAGTGTGTTCACAAGGTGGCCAGTTTGCCACCGTGGATCATATGGAAGGTAGCGATACCATCAAGTTGAACAAGGATGACAAAGGCCAGCATCATTACATTCCCGCCAGCTGGGTGACCGGCATCGAGGATGGCAAGCTGGTGATAGACCGGCCGGGTGAGCAGGCGATGCAACAATGGAGCAATGCACCTATGCATTAAGCTTGCTGAATACTTACAACAGCTTCAAAAAGACTCAAGGAGTATGCCTTGAGTCTTTTTTATATATAGCGTTAACGCGTCTTATATATGCGTTTAAATGCGCAGCTTGTGCTTGAACCTGCTGTTCAGCATTTTGCTCTTCAGCATCGGTTTGACGCTGATGCCATGCACCAGGATGGATAACGCCACCACGACCAGCGTCATCTCGATCAGCTCTTTGGCAATGCTTTCTGGCAGGCCATGCTGTATCGCATACATGAGATAGTAAATGGAACCTATGCCGCGCACGCCGAACCATCCTACCGCGGCCTGTATGCTCCACGGCGTTCTGGTGAACAATAACCCTAGCAAGACACTGATCGGCCGTGCAATCAGGAATACAAACAATGCCAAGCTGACGGTGCGCCAGTTCCAGAAATCCAGCATCAGCATGCCACCCACCAGCAGTACCAGCATCAGTTCAGAAAGTCTTTCCAGGTGTTCCTTAAACACCAGCGCTTCGGCGCTGACGATGGCAGGCACTTCCGTATCCTCACTTTCGATCACCGGTTGTTCTACGCCAGCCCCCAGCTGCTCCGGTTTCACGCCCACCGCTTGTGCCAGCTTCAGTTCGGTATGCCGCAATGCTACGGCTGCAAAGAACACTGCCAGGAATCCCCAGGCACTCACTAACAGGCTGAAACCATAGACGATGGCGATCAGGCCCAGGCCGACCAGGTCATCCAGCACATCGTGCTTGTGCCGCCCCCGCAAGGTCCACACCAGTTTACCGACGGCAATGCCCCCTGCAATGCCGATGGCGACAGCGATCGTTGTTGCCCAAAGCACATCTTTGAACAGCCATAACCAGCCGGTGTCGCCCAGTTCATGGAATCCCATCAATCCCAGGCCGAGCATGACGAAAGGAAAGGCGGTGCCGTCGTTCATGCCGGCTTCGCAGGTGAGAGTGAATCTGAGTTTATCCTGGTCGCCGGGGTAGCGTGATTGCGCATCTGTGGCGAGCACCGGGTCGGTAGAGGCCAGCATGGCACCCAGTAATACGCCAACACCTACAGGCAGCTTGAGTACAAAATAGGCAAACGCAGCGATCAGCCCTATGGTGATCACCATGGATAAAGATGCCAGCCGCAACGGTAAGTGCCATTGCCTGAATTTAAACGGCACTGGCATTTTAACCCCGGCGGAAAACAGGGAGATCAGCACGGCAATTTCGGTCAGCGATTCCAGCAGGGCGGATTGCCTGATCGGGTCAAAATAAAACAGGTGCAGGACGGAAGGGCCCATCAAGAAGCCGATGGCCAGGTAGACGATGGCCGGGGTGAACGGAAGTTTTTGCAAAGAAGTCTTGCTCAACCCCCTGGTTAACATTAAAACCCCAATGAGTAAGTACCACAGGGCATATGTCATCGTAGTCTTTGTTATATGTTTAGATGCGCTCTAGTGTAATGCGTGTACAGGCATTCAGATAGGGGCAGCACACAAAAATCATCGATATAAAAACGGAGGCAAAATAAAACCCGACGGAGAGTAACTCGCGTCGGGAAATTTACAGGTCATGAACTATGCGTTCTTATGACTTGGATTTGCTTGATTTAGCACGGCTGGCTGAGCTGCCTTTTGAAGAGTCAGCATTGCTGCCTTGGTTTTTGTGGCTTTGGCTGCCAGCTTTTGCATGTTGCTCACTTGAACCACCACGTGTTTTGTTTTGGGTTGTAGCCATAACGTTCTCCTTATCAGACCTCCGTCACATTGCACCGAACATCTGAATTTAGTTAGTTGATTAATTAAGCAATGTGTAGGGTGTAGATTAAAGTCACAGAGGGCAGGCGTTTATCGGAACGGTTCTGAAAGCCGTGTCAGAATACGTTCCCCTCTCTGTCGGTCAGTGATGCATCTCCCGGCCGCCGCTGCCATGGATGTTGCCGCCACCACTGGGATGATATAAAGCGCCATCCGGGTTTCGTGGCATTTCATCGTATTGCTGTTTGTCTGCATATTTGGCGGACATTTTTTCTGCCAGAGAGGGCAGCAGGTTTTGCATACTGGTATTGATCTTTGCCATCATGCCCACCTTGATGTGATGCGTGGTGCTGGTGGCGGCTTCAATGATCGCGTTCGCCACATCGCCAGGGTCGATCTGCGGTGTCGGCAGTTTGGGTTCTTTATCCATATAGTTTTTGGCATGCTGCGGGAAGGGCGTATTCACTGCCGTCGGCTGGATTAAGGTGATCGAGACAGGTGACTGGTCGACTTCTTGCACTTCCACGCGCAGGGCATCGGTAAAGCCTTTGACCGCGTGCTTGGTGGCGGAATACATGCCCTGCAATGGCACTACCGCTTCGGATACTTCGCTGCCGACATTGATCAAGGTACCCTGGCTGTTGATCAGATAAGGCAGCGCCACCAGCGAGCCATGCACCACGCCCCAGAAATTGATATCGAACAGTCGTCGATGGTCTTCTTCATTCACTTCATCCAGGCGGCCATAAATCGATAAACCGGCGTTGTTGACCCAGGTATCGATACGGCCGAAAGTCTCTACGGCGATGCGGGCTACCCTGGCGACCTCGTCGCGTTCGCTGACATCGGCCACTACATGGATAGCCTGGCCGCCGCTTTCATTGATCAGTTCTTCAATCGTGATCAGGGTATCTTCGCTGCGGGCGACCAGCACCAGCCTGGCGCCCTGTTCGGCCGCCGTGTAAGCGGTAGCAAGGCCAATCCCGCTGGAAGCGCCGGTGATCACCATCACTTGTTCATTGATAGGGGTAATAGATCTGTCCATGGTTTACTTCTCCTTGGGTTAGTTAAAGAACTACATAAAAGGACTATGCACATGCAGAATAAAGGCGGGAGAATAATGAAGTAATCCGTTTAACACTGATAGCAGCGTCGGAATTACAAGCCGGCCAGTCCGATTAGGCTGGCAGATACTCAGCCCGGCACGCCCGGCCAGGGTATTCAATATCTGCAAGGCATGGTTGCAAAGGGCCTGGATCTATCAATTATCCAACCGACAGCAGAACGAATATAAAACCACCTGCATCCGCGTAAGTCTAACTCTGACAAAGTAATCAGAAATTGCCTGATTATCGGCTAAAGGCAGACCATTTATGATGCAGCCATTCACTTTAGAAGGAGATGATGATGGCGATCAACCTGATCAGTATTAATGAAGCCTCTGGCTATATCAACGATGAATATTTAGGCAGCAATGCCAATAGCAGCAGTGACAATTATGCAAAAACACTCACCAATAACCCTGAAACGGAATACAAATTCAGGGAAGACCGCCAGAGCCGTCCGAACCTGGAACTGTGAATAAAAAAAGCCGCTGAATGCGGCTTTTTTTGTGGATACTTTTTACAGTAATTCTTCAACGTGCTTCTGGATATTGGAGGCGATCTTCGCGGTTGGCAGGTCATTCGCATCGCTGCCGAACGGGTCCTCGATTTCTTCGGCGATCAGTTCCAGGCTGGCGAGCACGTAGAAGATGAACACCACCACCGGCACTACGTAATAACCCAGGTTGAACACAAAGCCGAACGGTAACGTCATCACATAAAAGAAGATGAATTTTTTGATGAAGGCGCTGTAAGAGTAGGGAATGGGCGTGTTCTTGATACGCTCGCAAGCACCGCAGATATCGGTGAATGATTGCAGCTCGGCGTTGATAATGAACAACTGCTCGCCGCTGATCTTGCCAGAGGTATACAGCTCATTCGCTCTCTGGAAGATGTGCTGGGCGATCTGGTTAGGGTGGTGTTCGTGGTGGTCTATTTCGAGGTCCAGGCCATCGAACAGCATTTTGCTGACTTCTTCATTCATCAGGTGCCGGGACAATACAGAAGCGTAAGTCGGGATGATCTTCCTGAAGAATTCCCTGTCGTTCTCATCCGATAAGTAAGCCGACAGTTTGATCGCCAGGTTACGGCTGTTGTTGACCAGTGCCCCCCACAGTTTCCTGCCTTCCCACCAGCGGTCGTAAGCGGTGTTGGTGCGGTACGCCAGCAGCAATGACAGTACAAAACCGACGGTCGTGTGGATCAGCGACAAGTTTTTGACATGGCTGCTATCCGACAGTTTCAGGTATTGCAACTCGAGGTAGGCAATGGCTGCTGCATAAATGCCGATAAACACCATCATCGGGAATAGCCGGCGGAAGGTGTCCGACTCGTGAAAGCGGAAGATGAAAATAATCCATTCTTTGGGATTGTATTGAATCATGGTCGTTGTTGCTTTTAGTGATGAGTGAGAATGTGTCGCGAGTTTAGCATGTCGGGCGGGCAAGGCTGAGTAAGTATGTTTCGCAATTGCACGAGGACAGAACTTCTACCCTGATTTATAAACAAATCCATTATGAAAGGGCATATCCGAATCGGTATCTCAGGCTGGCGTTATGCGCCCTGGCGACAGGTCTTTTACCCCAAAGGCCTCGCCCAGAAGCGTGAGCTGGAGTTCGCGTCGCGTGCGCTGCCGACCATAGAGCTGAATGGCTCCTTCTATGCGTTGCAACGGCCGGGCAGTTACCTGAGCTGGTATGAGCAAACGCCGCCGGAGTTTGTATTCAGTATCAAAGCCAACCGTTATATCACGCACATTCTGCGGCTGGAAGGAATAGAGTCTGCGATGGCCAATTTTTTTGCTTCCGGCCTGCTGGCGCTGAAGGAAAAGCTGGGACCCATATTGTGGCAGTTCCCGCCCAGTTTCCGGTTTGATGCCGAGCTGTTTGAAAGCTTCCTCAGGCAATTGCCGCACGACACAACTGCAGCAGTGAAACTGGCGGAAAATCGGGAAGCGAACATGCACAGCCGTGAATATATCAAAACAGATGAAAAGCGCCCGCTGCGGCATGCGGTAGAGATACGAAACAAGAGTTTTGAAACGCCTGAATTCATTGCATTGCTGCGTAAATACAAGGTTGCGCTGGTGATCGCCGATACTGCCGGCAAGTGGCCATATAAAGAAGATATCACCGCCGATTTCACCTATTTACGATTGCACGGTGCAGAAGAGCTATATGCCAGCGGCTATACCGAGCAAGCGCTGGATAACTGGGCGTCACGCATTGACGCGTGGAGCAAGGGTAGCCAGCCTGACGATGCGCAGCGGATCTCTGCGCAGGCACCTGCGTCACGCAAATCACGCGATGTATTCTGCTATTTTGATAACGATATCAAGGTGAAAGCGCCGTTCGATGCGCGCAAGCTGTTACGGCGGCTGGGCCTGGAAGCGGGGTTGAGCGAACTGGACTGGTCCCATGCGGATGAGCCAGGAGAGCTGAACCCGACCAAGGCGCGGGGTAAAACGAAGCCAGCAAAGTAGGCGTTTAAGTTGATTGATTAAGGAATGCCGATAATCTTCAGATACTCCTCCAGTGTCAGCGTCATTGTCTGCAACGAGTTATTCACTTCATCCAGATGCTGGTTACCATTCAAATGCAATTTCTCCAGCAACGCCTTGTGGTTTTCTACCGCATCCAGATGCGCTTCCAGTTTGGCTTCTTTTAGTTCTTTCGTCATCGTGTTTCTCCTTCACTAGTCTCTGCATGCATTCCGGCATAGCCAGATTGTTTAACAGTTGGAGTGATGGCTAGCCCACAAAGTTTGAAGCTGTGAGCGATCCGGTTTGTAAATTCATGTATATTAGCTGGCGTTTGACGGCTTGCTGTTAAACGTGTCACAGGGTCATTCAATCATTTAAAAACAAGAAAGAATAATAATGAATAACAAAACGTTGTTAGTTGCCTTAAGCGCTTTTCTGGTCGTGGGTTGTGCTTCGGTACCCATGGAATCTTCACAAAAAACCATTGATGCCAAGAAATTCCAGCCGCCTGCACAGGGCAAGTCTGGTCTATATGTTTACCGTTATGGTTCGTTTGGCGGTGCATTGAAAAAAGATGTATGGGTGGATGGAAAATGTCTGGGCGAAACAGCGCCTAACATATTCTTTTTCCAGGAAATCAGCGCCAATCAGGAGCACAAAATTTCCACGGAATCCGAATTTTCTCCTAACGATTTACTGTTGAAAACTGAAAGTGGCAAGAATTACTTTATCCAGCAATACATCAAGTTTGGTGTAGCGGTAGGCGGTGCAGGACTGAAGCTGGTAGATGAAGCAGAAGGCCAGAAGCAAATATCCGGGCTGGGTTTGGCTAGTCCGGGACATTGCAGTCAGTAGCAAGCATTACATTCAAGAAAAAAAGCCGCGTGATGCGGCTTTTTAATATGAAAAATCAGGCAATTAACTATTTATCTAGTTAAATCTGCTATTTATCCTGCGTATAAATCAGGCAGGCATACGCGCCTATGGTGATGGGTGCTGAAAAACCCAAACCATCGTGGCCTTCTGCATTTGCCGTGATATCCCCGGATGGCGTCTCATCCATTTCTTCGTTGTAGAGTGTGGCGTCGCTGTTGAAGCGCAATTTCCACTCACCGCCCTGCGGCAGGCCGATCACGTAGTTCTCTTTACGGCCTTCGGCAAAGTTGAATACCACCACCACATCATCACCAGCGCCACCTTCTTTCCAGCGGTGCATGGCGATCAGCTTGTCGGTGTCATTCACATGGTAGACCGCAGTATGCTGTCCGGTAAGGCCTGCCGAATGGCCTGCACGGTTCAGGCGCAGGTTAATCAGGTCGCGATACATGGTAGTGATGTCGGCATATTCTTCAGCACGGTGCCAGTCGATCGGCCTGTCATCGCGGAACCACTGGTCGCGCAGGAATTCCTGGCCCTGGAATAGCATGGGAATACCAGGGGCGGTGAGTACCAGTGCCGCGCCCAGGCTGGAGCGTTTAATCGCATAACGGTTGGGGTGCTCGCTTGGGTCAATCTCTGACACCAGACGCTGCTTGCCATTGGCGACTTCATCATGGGACTCGGTATAAATCACGCGCTGGAAGACATCCTGGTTGTACTGGTTAAGCAGGGCATCGCGTACGGCCGCCATTGAGCGCTTGGCATCGTCGGGTTCTATGAGCGCCTCACGGACAGGGTGGACAAATCCTGCATCCCACTGGCTGCTGAAATTGGCACCGCCATGTTCTTTCTGCAGGGTCAGTTCGGCACTGTTCTGCAGGTCTTCGGCGATGGTGATTTTACCCGGATGGCGCGCCTGCACTTCGCTGTTGATCCATTGCAGCATGCTCCAGCCTTCAGCGATCAAATCCTTCGCACTGGCTTCCACACTGCGGATATACAGGGTCATGTCATAACGCAGTCCATCGGCCTGGTAGTCTTCCAGCCACATCATGGCATTATTGAAAATATACTGTCGTACTTCACCACGGCCATAGTCGGGTCTTGTATCGCCCCACGGCGTAGATGAGCGCCAGTCGTTGTAAAAATAAATGCCGCCTTTATCGTTCTCGCTCCAGCCGTCGAACTGCCACAAGCTCATATCCGATGGACCGAAATGGTTATAGACCACATCGACAATCACGGCAATGCCCGCTTCGTGCGCAGCGGTCAGAAAACGTTTGAACCCTTCTGCACCGCCGTAGGCACTTTCGATGGCATATGGATGTGCCGGGTTGTAACCCCAGGAATAATCGCCGGCAAACTCGGCAATCGGCATAATCTCCACCGCGTTGATGCCCAGCGCTTTGAGGTGTGGCAGGCGTTCAATCGCAGAGTCAAAAGTGCCGACTTTTCCCTCCTCGCCATTAAATGTACCGATATGCAGTTCGTAGATCACCAGCTCATTCCATGCCGGCATCTGGAAACCGGTTTCTACCGGTTCGAACAGATCCAGTGAAGGGATCACGCCACTCCCTATCGAGTTGGTGACGATCTTGGCATAAGGGTCTATGCGTTCCAGTTGCTGTTCTCCATTGACCAGGTGGAACTTGTACTCATCACCGGGTTTGGCGTGGGAAAGGTCGGCATACCAGAACCCGTTTTCTTCATGGATACAGGCATCGGTATTTGCCTGCCAGTCGTTGAATGTGCCGATCACGGAGACTTGCTGCGCATTCGGTGCCCATACGCGAAAGGCGACACCATTGGCATGCGGGATGGCGCCCATACCGGGCAGAGGGATGATTTCAGGTTGTGGCAGGGCAGACATTGATGACTCCAAAGTGTTAGTTGTTTAATGGCCGTCTTTAATTGCAAACTCTGAAAATAAAGCCTGGCGATGGCTGGCAATATAAATAATCGAAATATTTCAAAAAAGCCGCAATATTCTTATATTTCTGTAAGTATTTTCTGTCAGAAAAGTCTGACTCAAGAATCAGCGTTTTCCTTGCACTTTTTAATTGTTATCCCTCCTAGAATGGCTGACATCGTGATGGATTGAAATCGAAAGATAGAAATCGCAAAAATGCACACTAAACGTGTTCGAAATCAGAGGGTCACGAATGATTAATGCTGGCTTATGGGATTTACGGTGAGAAACATGCTGACGCCAATTGAATTTGCAAATGAGATTTTTGAAGAACTGAAAACTGCCATAGACCGGGCATGCAGGGAAAGATACTGGTTCACCGCGTGCCGTAATGCGCGTGTGTTAGGCTTCAGCCAGACAGATGTCAGTTCCTCATTTGCATACGCCCAGCGTTTTGACCTGGAAATCGAACCGGATATTTACATAAGCCTGACATACCGCTCTTTTGAGCCGTCCGGGGCTTTCCTGACATTGCCGGGCATCACCAAGTTCGAGTTGAGCCTGATGCACAACAATGAGCTGGTGGATACCTACCAGAATGAATTTGAAGAAATCTCTGTCAGCAATAGCAGAGCTGCAGGCAATGGCGCTTACTCGTTGGGTTTGTAATCCGCGAGATTGCAGTAGTTTCCTGTAAGGTGTAGTTGTAGTAGCGGTTGTGATCAAGGTGATAACGCACTTAATGTTAGAGGGCACTAAATGCTAGAGGGTAAATGATAGTTCGCCAGGGTGTTTGTTCGAAGCTGTGATTCCAAAGGTGTTGTTGCAGAGTTTACATATACTAGGATAGTTGTTTTTTAAAGCCGGGTTCTCCCGGCTTTTTCTTTTTTAGCCCCTTTCAGAGCAATATCGGTTATCGGACAGCCATTGATCTCCGGTGGAACACAATGGAGTGCTTGTAAAGAAGGTGGCGGGCGCGCTATCGTTATTATTTCTACTGTTTTGGCATACGCATGCGCATTGTTTTGTAAGAATGGCTTACCATGCTGAACCAGGCGGCGAGTGGCTTCCATTAGCCGCTCAAATGAGAACAGAACGGAAAATATGCCTATTTCCCAGCGATTAAAATAAATTGACGACAATTAGTATCAGTCAATCAGAAATGAAGTTGAAACATGCCTTTTTCCAAAACAACAAGTGCTGAGCTTTTACTGGCAAGATATCGCAGCCTGATGGCCGATGTGCCGGTAGTGATTTTTGCTGCGTTGAGCGCAACCGCTATCCAGATCATTGCTTTTCACGATGGCATAGACTGGCGCGTGTCGGTGGGCTTGCCGCTGCTAAGGATCACCCTGGCTGCGATGTTGTTTATGTACTGGTACCGGCACCGTGAAGATAGCCCGGACATAGACAAAGTCCGCTGGCGATTGCAGGCGGCATCTGTGGTACTGATCATATCCGGCGTCGTCACTTTTTTCCGCAGCCTGTACCTCTTCAGCCATACCGATAGTTTCGGGCATTATTTCCTGATCAGTTATATCACCCTGTTCGGTTTGTGCTTCGCTTTTATCCTCAGCAAAATCGGCATTGCCGCCTTCATCTATAATTTCCTGCTGATTTCGGCCGCGCTGGTGTGCATTTTCATGGGCGATTTTGAGCAGCCTTACCTGCTGGCTGCGCTGGTGCTGGTGTTTGAAGTCGGCATGCTATTCGCCATGCACGCCAGCAGCAATGTGTTTGACCGCCTGGTGAATGCCACTTATGAGACACATAGCCTGCTGGAAGAGAACCAGCGCCTGGCTAACCTGGATGCATTGACGCATTTGCCCAACCGCCGCCAGTTTTTCATGCATGTAGAGCAGCAACTGGCACGCGCCAAAAAAACCGAAGAACGTTTTGCGGTAGGCATTGTGGACCTGGATAACTTCAAACCGGTCAATGATGTGTATGGTCACCATATCGGTGACCTGGTGTTGACCCAGGTCGGTGAACGCCTGGCGCGTATCAAGATCGCCGGCGTGCAGTTTTACCGCCTGGGCGGTGATGAATTCGCTTTCCAGGTAGTCAGCGATGCGCAACATACGATACTGCGGCAGATAGGCAAAGAGATCAACCGCGTGATCTCCCAGCCTATGAATATGGACGGCATCCCGATCAGCATCAAAGCCTCGATAGGCGCCTGCGTGTTCTGCGATAGCGAAGATACTGCGCAGGAACTGTATGAGCATGCCGATTTTGCGCTGTATCATGTCAAACGCACCGGCCGCGGCAACATGGAAATCTATTCACAGGCCCTGGAAGAAGAGCGCAGTCAAATGAACCGTGTGGATCAGGCCTTGCGCGCAGCCGATCTGGAGGCAGAGCTGTTCCCGGTGTTCCAGCCCATCATCAACGTCCATAACGGTGTGATCAGCTCATTCGAGAGCCTGGCGCGCTGGAACAGCCCCAGCATTGGGATCGTGCCGCCGGCGGTGTTCATCAATGTGGCGGAAAGCCTGGGCATGATTTCAGAGCTGACACGCCTGATGTTCAAGAAATCGATCATTGCCATGGCGGCCTGGCCTGGGCATATCCGCCTCTCCTTCAATCTGTCAGCCTACGACGTGACCAATAAGGCGGTCATCGAAGAGCTGATCTACATGGTGGCACAAAGCCGCTTGCAACCGTCCCGCTTTATTTTTGAAGTCACTGAAACCGCGTTGCTGCAGGACTTTACGACTGCCAAGGACAATATCGAATTGCTGCGCCAGGCTGGTGCGCGCATTGCGCTGGATGATTTCGGTACCGGCTATTCCAGCCTCAGTCATGTGCAGAACCTGCCGCTGGATAAACTGAAGATCGACCGCAGCTTTATCAAAGATATTGAAACCAGCGCCACCAGCCAGACCATCGTACGTTCTATCCTTGCGCTGTGCCAGGGCATGCAGGTGGAGTGCGTGGCTGAAGGTGCCGAAACCGTGAGTCAGGTGCAGTTCTTGCAGCAGATGGGCTGCCAGCTGGTGCAGGGTTATGTTTATTCCAAGCCAATGGCGCAGGAACATGTCCAGCCTTACCTCGCTGAATTCAGCGAGGCACAGGGCCAGGTCGCATGATGACGGTCTCATCATGGGTAGTCGCATAATGCATTTGTCTAAAGCTGCGCATTCCAGAAAGAATGCCTGATTTGAAATAGTCGCATGTCCTTGCAGCTGATCCAGCAATACTTGCCAAGTTATCCCGCGCATTTGCACGCGCAGATTGCGCAATTACATAGGGAAGGAAAACTGGGCCATTACATCAGCCAGCGTTATCCGCAAGCGCATCATATCCAAAGCGATAAAGCCCTGTATGATTTTTGCATCGCGCTCAAACAACGCTACCTGAAAAATGCACCGCTACCGGACAAAGTGCATTTTGATAACCGCCTGACGGTTGAAAAGCAGACACTGGGCTTGAACACCGCCATTTCGCGCGTGCAGGGCGGCAACCTCAAGGCCAAAAAAGAAATCCGCATCTCGGCTTTTTTCAAAACCACCCCTGCCGAATTCCTGACCATGATAGTGGTACATGAACTGGCGCACCTGAAAGAGCGTAATCACGATAAAGCCTTTTACCAGCTGTGTTTGCATATGGAACCCAACTATATGCAATATGAGTTCGACTGCCGGGTGCACCTGTTATGGCTGGCATTGGGCAAAATGGAGACTGAGTTGAAGCAGGCCTCAACGTTGCAAAGAGGATCTCAGGAAAAGTGAGTGCATGCTTACGGTTCCGCCACCGTGCTAATCAACTGCAGCAGATTGTCAGCTTCGAGCGTAGGGCGGCTGACCAGTAGCCACACGGCAGCAATCCTGTCGGCCCGTGCGTAGGCTTCGGTGTTGAGTTCTTCACTGAAGATATCCGGATCAATTTCGGTATATTGATAGGTGCAGCCCGCGGATTTGGTCTTCTGTTTGACCTCCTCCAGGAACGGGTCATGACCTTCGACAATAGCCACGCCGGTATACAGCATCAGGGTGCCACCAGGCGCCAGGCGAGAGATGGCTGCATCGACAATATCCAGCGAAAGTTGCGCCCCCAGCGGGCCGCTGCCATGCCGGTAAGCCCTGGCGGAAGGGTCCACCAGGTAGGGCGGGTTGGCAATGATCAGTTCAAACTCGCCTTGCAGATCCTGCAACAGGTTGCTGTACTGGAAATGCACATTGGCAATACTGCTGGCTTTGGCATTGGTGGCAGAAAAAGCCAGCGCCTTTTCATTGATATCCACGCCGTAGATATTTGCATACGGCAATGCTTCCGCCAGCAATATCGCCGCCACACCCGAACCGGTGCCTATATCGACGCAGCGCTGGACTTTGCCTTGCAGTGTGGCCAGTGAACTATACATGGCATTAATGTAACGGTAGGTATCGGGGCCAAAAAACACCGCATCCTGTGCATCGGTCGGGAAGCCCGAATGGACAAACAGTTTGTCCGCTACACTGGAGACTCGCACCAGTGATTGCCAGCCTTGGTCAACCGCACGCAAAATGCCGGAGGCATGCATCAAACCGAAAATGTCGGCGTCTACCGTCTCCTGCGTAAATGGGCGGTTCCAGCCAAATACGTCATGCAGGTTCTTTGCCCATTCATTGCCAGGCCGCTGGTTAACCAGCGTATGCGTAGTCGGGGTCACGGTTACAAAACGGTAACCATGCTCGTACAAAGCCAACAGCAGTTTTTCCAGCGGATCATATTCCTGTGCCTTGTGGGAGGGTGGATTATCGACTTTCTTGATCACTTTGACACCTTCTGACATGCCTTGATTTTTGGTATACCAGCTTAACAGAACTCTACGATTGTTTTAATAAGCGCATTCCTACATGTTTCTCCATGATTGTCTGATATTGAATCTGACGCTAACTGCGTAACTTACTTACTTCATGAATCAGAGGCTGTAACTATGTCTGGTGTGCGTATTGGAATCGATAGAGAAGTGGCAGGAGCCCAGGTTGTAAGCCAACCGCAGCGAACAAAAGGTCAATGGACTTCCCAGTCTGTGTATTTTTCATTGCTGGAGTCTGAATATTCAGCCGAAACAAAAGCAAATAGTGCTGAGTTTCTGGCTGATAAGTTAAAAGAAACAGATAGCCACCTGACCACCATGCCAGCAAATATCCATGAACTGGATGCCTGGCTTGCAGAACACAATGAAGTCGTAGGCCGCCAGTATGGCGAATACCTGGCCGCCCGCAAGGCAGGCAAACCCAGATGGTATTTCAGCAACAAGTCCCATGCATTGTTTTTCCTGAGGGCCGTTGCGCCGACCAAACTGGTTGATGGTTCGTGGCTATACGGTTTGATGAACCACTGGCATGATCCAAGGCTGGCATCCCTGATCAAGATTTACCTGGAAGAACTCGGTGATGGTGTTGAAGCCATGAACCATGTGGTGCTTTACCGAAAATTATTGAAACTCAATGCCTGCGAGGATTGGAAATCCCTGGATGACCAGTTTTTTACACAAGGTGCGATCCAGCTGGCCTTATCCGCCCATACCGATAGCCACCTGCCGGAAGTGATAGGTTTCAATTTAGGCTACGAGCAGTTACCTCTGCATCTGCTGATCACCGCTTATGAGTTGAAAGAGCTCAATATCGACCCTTACTACTTTACCTTGCATACCACTATCGACAATGCGCAATCCGGTCATGCCCGCTCAGCTATCGATGCTGTCGGCGAAGCGATGCCTATGTTCAGTGATACCCGCGAATTCATGCAACGCGTGATCGCCGGTGTGAAGTTGAACGATGTAGGCCTCAGCACACTGGATATCATCAACAGTTTCGACCTGCAAGGCGAAGTAGTGCGTATCCTGCAAAACAAGGCGCACATCGGCCAGTTCATGCATTCTGACCGCTGCGTGATCGGCGGCAAAACCGTCAATGAATGGTTGCGTGATAACGATCAGGTAGCTGTGTTTTTATACGAAATGGAAAAAACCGGCTGGGTGAAACGTCACCAGGACCCGGAGCAAAGCCCGTTCTGGAAAGTGATTGCCGGTGACAAAGCAGCCATGTTTGGCGTATTTACCGGCTATGAGCAACAGGTGATCTATGACTGGATCGCCGGAGATGCCCTCGAAAATATGCCCATGCTCAAACGCCTGGGCCGACCATGGCGCATGGTGGAGCGTCAGTCACAGGAGCAGGAACACGCGAAAAGCCACCGCTATGGTAATGTCTATGACTTCCATTCCGGTCACCGCATCGGCCAGAAATTGCCAGAGAATGATTTTAACCAGGATCAGTTAACGTTCGAGCGCTATGTGCAGAGTATGGACAATGAGCAAACACTGATGGATTTCCTGGTGGACTGGATGTCGCCAGCCAAGCACCATACGCCATTAGGCTTGTGCGCTACGCGTTATTTCAAATCGCACATGGATTCACTGTTTTAAGTAACTCCTGGTTTAAGTGAATCTCTATAGACAGTGATCAAAAAGCCGCATGGATATGCGGCTTTTTCTATGGAATGTTACGGGAAGAGAAATCAACACGACCCGCCGTGTTTGCAACCACAGGCTTTACCGCTAGGTTTCAGGGTTTTCTTTTGCCAGGCTTGCTCAAATGCCTGCCTGCTCATCGGTTTCAGGTTTAAGGATTGCTGCAACTCGTCATCGGCAGACTGTGCCTGGTAACGGTGGAAGTGCGTGAGATATCTGGCGTAGGCGCGGTCTGTGCCTAACAGTTTTTGCCATTGTGTCCACAGCCATTTTTTGAATTTAAACATGTGTGCTCCTTGCTTACTGCTGGTTTGATAACGCATTGTACAGAATGGTTCTGGATGTGGATGATCTAAATAAGTCATTGTTACAGGTGAAAATTGGAGCAGGCTTTTCAGCGCATGCGCTTAGCCTGTGGGATTGATGAATGCAGAATTAGTGCACCCTGCGAACAGGGCGTCATTCTGGCGGCGGCCAGAATCCAGGCGTAGTTGAGACTTGGCTTGGATACAATCGAAGAGCGTGTGTCGCACTTGCTCAAGCCTTGAATTAGGTATTTCTTTAACACTCCACCATTTTCTTTCGCCCCTAGGCGAGTTACTTTTCTTTGCTTGCCCAAAGAATAAGTAACCAAAAGAAAGGGCACCCTAGCTTCCGCTTATTTCCTGTGTTGCTCATCAGCGTGGGCGGCCAACTAAACTCGCCCTAGCGGCTTGCACAAGACGCAAGCCACCGCGGAACTCGAACAGACGCTGGCCGAAAACTCCCCCGCTGACTGCGCTACTCGGCGCGTCAGATAGGGGCCCGTGAAAGGCACACGCTTTTCACTTAAGTGTAATTCTTTGGATTGCATCACGCTCAACCGCGGCAAACTACCTAAAGAATTAGACATACTGGAATTTGAATTTTGTCTTCGAAGTTTAAAACTTGCTTAGCGCCCACGGTCTTTTATGTATTAGCACTATTTCATCGTGGTGGTTTTAACCGGGTCCCTATCTGACGCGCCGAGTAGCGCAGGCAAAATAAGGAAAAAGGGAGCGACTGTTCGAATCCCGCAGTAGCTCACGTTCTGTGTGAGCTACCAGGTTGAGTTTCGTGACCGCTTATTTTGACGAGCAACGCAGGAAACAAGCGGATGCTAGGGTGCCTTTTACTTTGGTGACTTTGCTTTGGGCAAGCAAAGGAAAGACACTCGCCGACGGGCGAAATAGAACGGTCCAAGATTCTGAGAAATTAGCTATTTAAGATATACATCAAGCGCAGAACTAGCTTTCGATTTCACCAAGCTAAAGATTAACCTCGCCTGGATTCTGGCCTTCGCCAGAATGACGAAGGAGGCAGGTCCGCTGGCTTATGCATAAACCAGCCGTTTCGCAAGCGAAAAGCATGCTCTGCTAAATCGCTTCTACACCCAACGCAATAACAACAACCTTTTGGTAAATCAGGGCTGAGTAAGCTAAGGCTTTCTATCAGAACGAACCGGCACATTCAGCGCACGCACTTCAAACGTATGCGTATCCAGCAACTTGCCATCCGTATCGGTCAGTGTCAGCGCATGCTTTCCAGGCAACGGCAGCGGCACTAGCGCTTTGGTTTTGCCACATGCAGCCACCGGGTGATTATCCAATAGCAGGCAGGATTTACCGGTACCCCCCGATTGCAGCAGCAATGCCTGCCGCTGCTGCGGTATATCCGGGTCGGGAGCGATGATCGCGGAATCTGGCGGTGCGATCAGCATGGCTGAAGCGGGAGTGACATTGATATCGATGATATGGGAAACGCTTTGTGTTGCCCGGCTGCTCTCAATGACCCAGTCCTGCCGCGGCGATTCGATCGGTGGCTGGTAGCGTACCTGCTGCTGCACAACTCCGGCAGGTGGCACGGGTTGACGGCTGTGATGCCGCCCGTGAAGATGCTCAATGATGTCGCGCCATACCGGTGCCGCGCCGGTAATGCCGGACACATCCCACATCGGCGCGCCGGAAAAATTACCTACCCAGACGCCTACGGTGTAACGATCGCTATAACCGATGGCCCAGTTATCCCGCATCGCTTTGCTGGTGCCGGTTTTTACTGCCGCCCAGGTGCGGGTGGAAAGCGGGCTGGAAAGCCCGAAGGTGATGGTGCGTGCGCCTGGGTCTGAAAGTATATCGCCTATGATAAAGCTGGCTTGCGGGCTGAATACCTGGCTGATCTCATTGTGGACTTTTGATGAGCTGGCGGGAATGAAACTGACCGCTTGCCACTGCCCGCCATTGGCCAGAGCGCGATAAGCATTGCTTAATTGCAGTAACGTGGTTTCCGCGCCGCCGAGCGCCAGGCCAAAGCCATAATGATTTGCATCTCGGGTCAGGCTGCTTAGGCCCAATCCCCTGAGTTTGTCCAGAAAAGGGTCAACGCCGACCAGTGTCAGCGTACGGATCGCCGGTACATTCAACGACGCGCCTAATGCCGTACGCACACTGACGGCGCCCTGAAAATGCCTGTCATAATCCTGGGGGATATAAAGGCCGGAAGGCGTGGTCAGGGCCAGCGGCGAATCATCCAGTACCGAGCTGGCATTCAGCCAGCCCTGATCTATTGCCAGCGCATACAAAAACGGCTTCAGGGTAGAGCCAGGCTGGCGCAATGCCGCGACACCATCCACTTCTGCCGCGCCGGATAGGTCACCGCTGGAACCGACATAGGCCAGCACCTCGCCGCTCTGGTTATCCAGCACCACAACGGCGCCATCTTCCACATTCTGGTCTGCCAGTTGCGCCAGGTGCGTGCGCAGAGTGTTGCGGGCAAAGCGTTGCACACTGGCGTCTATGCTGCTTTTAAATTGTTCACCATGTTTACTCAGTAAATGCCGTGCCAGATGCGGCGCATCGTCCATGCCAGCGATAGGGAACGGACGCGATGGCAATATGGCCGTGCGCAAGGTCACCTGCATGCAACTATCCGGTTTGGATTTGTTGGCTGTGAAAGAAGGCATGGCCTGCAGCGTCGCGCAGGCACGTTTCGCCAACCGGCTGCGCGAGGCCCCGGGTGACTTGATCAATGAAGCGAGTATCGCCGCATCGATGTTGTCCAGTCCATTCGGACCTTTGGCCAGCAGGCCTCTGGCAGCGGCATCTATACCGACCAGCTCTCCGCGGAAGGTGACGCGGTTCAGGTAGGCTTCCAGGATCTGCGGTTTGCTCCAGTGTAGCTCCAGCGCCAGTGCATAACGGATCTGTTTAAGCTTGGCCAGCAAGTTGTTTTGTGAAGTGCCGTCGACGGGTGTATTTAACAGTTTGGCTAATTGCATGGTGATGGTACTTGCACCGCGGGCGCGTGAACGGTGCAGGTTGTCCAATAAGGCTGAACCGGCTGCCAGTAAATCGATGCCGGAGTGGCTGTAAAACCGTTTGTCTTCAGCGACCAATACAGCCTGTTGCAATGTTGGGGAGATTTCCTGCAAAGGTACCCATGCCAGCATGCGGCGTTGCCTATCAAGGCGCAGGCGTTGCAATACCTGGCCGTCCCTGTCCAGCAAAGTCGCTTCAGAGCTATGGGTAGCTGACCTGGCTTGTTCAAACGATGGTACAGGCGTGAGAAACACCCAGGCACTGATAACAATGACAGATACGGTCATTGTTATAAGCACGATGCGTTTGCTGGACACTGCGGTTCTTTCCTTAACTGGAATTGAATTCTTTGTCTAAAGACGCATCAGGTTCCAGGTTTTACCTCTATCGCAGCCACAGGGATTTCGGCGAATATTTCCGGCGCATACATGGCCTCCACCCGGCTGGCTGGCATGGCAAAGCGGCCGGCGTTATTCAGGTGCATGCTATATTCAATGCTGAATTTGCCTTTGGGAACATAAGAATAATAAGCACGGAAGCCATCAAATGCGCGTTCTTCGAACGCAGGGCGTTGCCAGCCCTGTTGCTTTTCTCCTGCTGCCAACAGGCTGGAATCGCCACCAAGGCCGCTACCTAAAATCGTCGCACCCGCCGGTACCGGATCGTTGACCACTACCCAGGTCATATCGGTCTGTGCATCGATTTCCAGTTGCACACGGTAGGTATCACCGCGTTGCCATTGGCCACCGGATTTTTGCTCAATCGCCGTTACCGTGCGTTTGAGTTTGTAGCCGGCAAATAATGGTTTATCCAGCGGCAAAGCGGCTTTGGAAGTCACAAATGCCCATGGTTTACCATTGCCCAGATGCTGGATGGACAGTGGGGTGGCAGCTTTCGGCCAGGCGAAATGTGCAGCCAGTCCGGCGCCCATAGGCGTGCCTTTGACCGGGTCATGATGCCCGGTTTCTTCTGCAACTGTTTTTGCGCCAGACCAGTTCAGCGACTGTGATTGCTCGCCCAGTTTGACCTGGGTAGTACCTGCCACCGGTGTTTTCTCGAAATGGGTCTGGAAGTAACGCAAAGCGGTCGCGCCCCAGGCATTGGCAACGGTGGTGCTCCAGTGGCCGTTCACCTGGCGGGATATCGCACCACGGGCCAGGCGGCCTATGTCTGCCGCTTCCATGTCCGGGTCTTCTGCCAGCAGGCGCAACGCGCGCACCGCATTCAGGTCAGGCGACACCATCAGCCACCACAGGTAATCCTGTTTCTCGGTGGAGAAATTCATGGTGGTACCCGAGAATGTCAGCCGCGATTGCAGCACCTGGCGTGCCTGTTTCAGCTTGTCGTCATGCCCGGGAATCTCTGGCAAGCGTTGCAATACCGATACCCAGTCAATGACGCCAGAGCTTGGCCACAGGGTAGGGCTGATCTCCAGTGGTTCCAGCATGGCCGGGCGGGCGCGATCATACCTGGCCAATGCATCGATTGCCGCCAGTTTGCGCAAAGTTAAGTCAGCCGTTTGCAGGCTGCCATAACGGTGGATACGCCCTGCAACAAAATCTTCCAGGCCTTTCAGCATGCGCTCGCGCGGTCCTTCCGGAATTGTGTAATGCGCTTCGTCAGCGATACGCAGCAAATAGCTGGTGAGCGTATCGTCGCCCTGCAACCAGTCGATGGCAAAGTACCTGGCGAGGCCATCCTGGTCCAGGTGCGCAGGCAGGCTGTTCATGACCTGGTTCCAGCCGCCTTCGCTTTCCAGCGTGACCGCGACTGAAGCGCGCTGTTCCAGGCAAACGTATGGATATTTGCTCATCCATTCGCGTAGCGCATCCTGGTTGCCAGCCAGTGAGCGCGTCAGCTGGATATCGATACCGCCACGTCCGGCAATCGCACCTGCCGGTTGCTTAACGGAGAACGTCCACGGTGCGTCAGTTTGTGCTTCTGCGCCTGATTGCTGTCCTGAATTTAGCTGCTGTAGCGTTTGCTGGTAAACACGCACCGGGTACGCGGCACCGACTTGCTGTGAAATTTTCAGCAGGTCCTGCGCCGGTTTTAAATTGTTAGCGCTGACCACTTCTTTCGCGCTGATCGTCCAGTTAAGACGCGTTACATTTAATGGAACAGTTGCCGGGAATGACAAGGTAGAACCCAGCCCCTGTTTCAGGATAACGCGCTGTGTGTGCGGCGTTTTGCTGACGTCATCTGCCACCGTCACATCGAGGGTCAGAGGCCGCTCGGCGCCGTTGCGTACGGTGACCATGGCATTGAACTGGTCGCCTTCGCGCACGAACGGCGGCAAGCCGGAGAACAGCATGACCTCCTGGCCGCTCCGGATAAGGGTGGAGCTAGTGCCAAAACGCATGGCACCGGCGTGGGCAATTGCCGCAATGCGGAATGAAGTTAAAGAGTCATTCAACGGCACATCCACCACCGCCTGGCCATGCTTATCCAGTTTCAGGCTGGGTTTCCATAACAGCAAGGTATCGAACAGCTCACGTGCATTGGCACCCTGACCGCCACCACCGCCAGGCGCAACGGCTTTCTTGCCAAAATGGCGTTTACCTATCACCTGTGATTGCGCGGTGGAAGTACGCACTTCTATTGGCCGCCGCTCCATCATCGCTTCCAGCAGATTCCAGGATTGCGGTTTCGCCAGTTGCAGCAGGCCTTCATCCACCGCTGCCAGGGCCACTTCAGCATTGGCGGCAGGTTTTCCGGCCGGTTCAGTCACCGTCAGTTTGACGCGTGCTTTATCGCGCACATGGTAAGCCTGGCGGTCAGGTGCTACGTTGACTTTCAGGCTATAGGCCTGCCAGCCGACACGGATTTGCGTCATGCCCAGCTTGAAAGCCGGTTTGGTTAAATCAACTAACGCCGTGGGCCGGGTATCTATTTCCACCGGCATTTTCTTGACCAGGCCGAAGAACATGCCTATGCGGTAAACCATGCGTTTCAGCCATGAAAACTGGCCGGATACTTCCGGGTCTACGCGGCCACGTACCACCATCACCGACACATAGGCGTTAGGGCCATAATTGCTGGCAATCGGCACTTTTACAAACGGCGAGCTGGCGCTGACCGGTACTACGAAAGAATCGAGAATGCCTTCGCGTTCAACCGTCACCAGGGCAGTCGCTTTGCGGAATGGCATGCGCACTTCAAAACGGGCGGTTTCCCCAGGCTCGTAGGCGCGTTTATCTGCCAGCAAGTCTATGCGGTCACTTTGCGAAGCATCAAACCAGGCATTGTCGTCAGCTACATACACTTCATTGCTGGCGATGGCGATATTGCCCTGCTTATCCTGGGCGGTGGCCACCAGTATGATTTCGCCGGATTCCGGTGCCGGGCCATCGCAAATCAGCATGCCACGCTTATCAGTAGTGCCGCCACACACACTACCTGCGTTTTTCACTTCCGCGGTTTGCTCATAAGCATAAAACCCGCCCAGCATGCGCTTGCGGTAAGCATACGTTTTGCGTGTATACGCCTCGATATTCACTTTGCGGTCGGCCCACGGTTTACCGGCCGCATCCAGTGCCAGCACCTTGAATGCCAGCCGTTCCCTGGTCGCAAAAAAGCCTTCTATCTTCATACCTAGCGATAATGCCGAAGGCAGGATGATGGCCTGCGTGGCGGCATTTAAAATCTGGCCATTGGGGTCGGTGTATTCCATTTCCACTTCAAGTGCATGAGATTCCTGCACACGGGGTAATTTATCAAACGTGACCCTTGCACCGCCATTGCCATCCAGCGACATATTCACGGTTTTCGCCGGGTAGCCTTTTACTTGCGAGTCACCGGCATCATTCTCGATACCTTCTTCCATTTCCGGGTCGTAGGAATAAGGTTGTACTGCTTCTATGCCCTCTTTGGGGATGCTGCCGCCAAAGCTGAAATCTTCAAACTGGCTGTATTGCAGCGGGTAGCGCACCAGGCGGCTGCGGAATTTGACCGGCGCGCCGGCAGCGGCACCCCCTGCCAGGTAATTCAGTTGAGCATCCACTGCTAATTGATTGCCGTTGATCAATGGCTGCGCAGGTGGCTTGAGCACTGCTTTCATCAATGGCACCCGGTATTGCTCCACGCGGAACGCGCCTGAATTCAGCATGAATTGCCCGGCCATCAACGACACCGAGTAAGTCCCCAGCTTGGCTTCTTTAGGGATTTGCCAGGTTGAAACACCAGCCGTATTTGACCAGCTTACCGGCACATCGTATTTCTCGCCGCTGCCTTCATGTACTACGGAAATAGTATCTGGCTGGTTATCGGCAAGCTCAAAGCCTTTGCCGGTACGTACACGGATAAAGTGCTTCATGGACACTTTTTCACCGGCACGGAACAGGGGCCGGTCAAATACAGTATGTGCGATTAGCGGCGTGCCGGAAGAACCGCCACCCAGGTTGAATTGCCATGGGCTGATGCCATCATCCCAGGATGAAAATACGAAGGACATATCGTCATCCTTGCGTGCCGTGGCCAGCAAACCCGAGCAATGGTTGTAATAGGCGTCCGGCAGCGTTTCTTCAATATGCGCCATGCCTTTGCTATCGGTTTTACCTTCCCATAAGCTGCGGCCTTCGCAGGTGGAAACCCGCACTGCAGCATTGGCGACCGGTTGTGCATTATCCAGGCGTGTTACCCATACCAGTGAAGACTCGCGACCTTGCTTCAGGTGCACCGCCATATTGGTGACCAGCGCGCTGGAGGAAACGTAATACGGCTTTTGCTCGCCATGTAGAGTCGCACCCAGGCGGTCGCTGGCGAATTCCACCACATAAAAACCGGGCTTTTTCAGCGGGATGCCTATCAGCTCGAAAGTTTTGTCGCCATGTGCGCGGGGCAATTGCAGGGGACTGGTCTTAAAACCCGAATCCCTGGCTGAATCCATCAGTAACGGGATCTCGCCTTCGCGTGGATAACGGTCATGCTCGCGGGAAAACTGCTGGTCAAGATGGTTATCGTAAGGGTGGCGGGTGACACGGAAAAACCATTCCGCCAGTGCCGCATCATTGTCCAGCGCCAGCCTGCCGACTACGCCTTTGCTGGTGGCTGGGAAACCAGGCTGGACTTGCACCCCTTTCAGTGTCGCTTCCACATTCCGTACGCTGACGGGAAGGGCAGGCTGCGCGTGTTGCTCCAGGATACCGAAGCGCGACGGGAATTTGATCAGTGGCGGGTCTTCGTCAATGCTCAGTTTCAGCGGGAACGATGCGCTGTTTACCGGTGAACGATCCGCATCATCCTTGAAGCCGTAAGGAAGCGACAGGCTGACAGAGGTTTTTTCAGTGAAGGGCCCACGGAAAGAAACTGACTCTACTGTTTTACCGTTATCATTTTTGGCGATCACTGGCGCGATCTGCTTGCCATCGGCAGTCTTCAGCAATAACTTGTTCGCCACATCCCTTTCTACCGGGGCACTGAACTGCACCGTGATCGGCAATACTGGTACGCAGCCTGCCTTCGGGTTGGTGCGCGTACAATTCACGCTGACTTTAAACGCCTCACGCACGGTAAAGTGCAGGGTCTGGCCTTGTGAAGTGGCTATGCCTGAAGTGGAGGTAATGCCTTTATCCCACCACAAGGTGACCTGGCTGCCGGCAGGTAATTTGCGGTCACACTGGGCCACCAGCACATGGTCATTTTTCAAGCGGTTATCTTTGACTTCCAGAATACCCTGTTTTGCTTTTTTGGTGATGACCAGGAAGAAATTGCTGGCGCGGTTAGCCTGCTCGGCCAGTATCTTGTCGCGCTGGCTGCCTTCGATGATGCGCAGCGGGATACGGTTACCCACCCCCTTAATGCTACAGGCAGCATACTTTTTTACTGAGTCGATATCGACAGGCGCATCGAGCCCCAGCAGAAACACCTGCTCTTCATCAATGGACTCATTACCCTCGTAAGGATGGGAAAGCTGGATGGCCGGACCACCGGTATTGAAGCTGAACGATTTACGTTCCAGCGGGGCACCACTCAGGCTTTTGCTGGCGGATTTTGGCGTAAAAGTACATTTGAGTCCGGCGGGCATGTCATTATCAAAATCGTAGACCCAATTGCGTGCATCAGCCCAATGACCGTTGCCAGCAACCGGGCAGTTGATATCAAAAGGAGATTCCAGCCTGGGGTCACCGAAAGCCACCATGGCTTCCGAGAAGCGGGCACTTACTTGGCGGGCAGCCTTTATTTCTCCTTGAGGCGAAAATGATTGTACCGTGACGGCAGCTGCTGCAGATTCGGGTTCGGCAACAGCAATATTCGAAAGCAACAGGATGCTTAACAATACAATCTTCAACGCGCTCATGAAAATCCTCTTCGATATTTTTATGTCAGGCGGGGTTTACTGAGGCATGGCCCGCCTGGTTTTGCGACATAGTGGGAGTGATGGCGTCACCATGTGCTGGATGGTTTAAGTGTAACGAGCTTTGGTGACAGTTGCCATACCGGGTGGGTATTCTTTAGTCCGTCATTCTGGCGGAGGGGGTAGCAGGGGTTTCGTACGGCATGCTGTACGCCTGCGGAACGGCTGGATTATGCAGAAGCCAGTGCGCCCTGCAAGAGAGAATCCAGGCAAGGTAGATGCCTAACCTGGTTGCAATAAAGAACAAGTGCCGCCCTTTTTGTAAGTCTTTGTAGATGTTTCTTTGGGTAATCACCATTTTATTTCGCCACTCGGCGAGTTACTTTTCTTTGCTTGCCCAAAGAAAATGTAACCAAAAGAAATGCACCCTAGCTTCCGCTTTGATCCTGCGTTGCTCATCACCGTGGGCGGCCAACGAAACTCGCCCTAGCGGCTTGCAAAGAGCGCAAGCCACCGCGGAACTCGAACAGACGCTGGCCGAAGGCTCCCACGCTGCCTGCGCTACTCGGCGCGTCAGATAGGGGCCCGTGAAAGGCACACGCCTTTTCACTTGAGTGTCATTCTTTGCATTGCAGCACGCTCAATCACTGTGGAAAAAGAATCAAAGAATTAGAGTTATTTGAATTTGAATTTGCTTTTTAAACTTCAAAACTCACTGAGCGTCCGCCAACCTTCATGCTCAAAATACTGTTTCATAGTGGTGGTTTTAAAACGGGCCCCTATCTGACGCGCCGAGTAGCGGAGTCAAAATAAGGAGGAAGGGAGCGATTGTCTGAATCCCGCGGTGGCCTGCGCAGTGTGCAGGCCGCTAGGATGAGTTTCGTGACCGCTTATTTTGACGAGCAACGCAGGAAACAAGCGGAAGCTAGGGTGCATTTCTTTTGGTTACTTATTCTTTGTGCAAGCAAAGAAAAGTAACTCGCCTAGGGGCGAAAAAGAAAAGTTAGATAATTTATAAGCTGTGTTCAAATCGCGCCTGATCTATATTTAGACTTGCATCTCACATCGGTTTCGCAAAGCGAGTAACTGCCCGTAAACCTATATTGAAATTTCCTCGGCAGCACAATGTGCACGCCAACCTAAACACCTGAAATTAATTGTAATATCTACTATGTCATTGTGCTAACAGCAGTTTTCCAACATAGAAAACATTATGAGCAACGAATTCTATTTCAACCTGATTCTTTTCTTCCTGGTCGCGATCATCTGCCTCGAACTGGCAGCAAAGAAATTGCGGCTGCCGCCTGCAGTCGCTCAACTTATCGGTGGCGCCGTGATCGCGTTCCTGCCCGGCTTGCCGGCCTTCGAGATCGATCCGGCGCTGGTGCTGGTGGTATTTCTGCCGCCGTTGCTGATGGACGGCGCTTACTTTACCGTCTGGCATGAATTCCGCCGCCATCTGTCTGGCATCCTGCTACTCGCCATAGGCGCGGTATTATTCACCACATTGGCGGTAGGTCTGGCACTACATACCTTGAGTCCCGGCTTGCCATGGGCTGCCTGCTTTGCGCTGGGAGCTATCGTTTCGCCGCCGGATGCGATAGCCGCCAAAGCTGTGTTGCAGCGCGTCGCCTTGCCGCGCAAATTACTGGTGCTGCTGGAAGGGGAGAGCCTGCTGAATGATGCCACCGGCCTGGTGCTGTACAAGTTTTCAATCGCGGTGCTGCTGACTGGTATATTTTCAATGCAGCAGGCGCTGGGTGAGTTCGTATGGTTGAGTATAGGCGGTGTGATGCTGGGAGCCACTTTCGGCTATCTGGTATATAAACTGTTGCGTTATCTGGAAGATACATCATTGATCATCCTGGCCTCTGCACTACCGGGGTGGATCTGTTATGTGGTTGGCGAACACCTTGGCGTTTCGGGGGTGATCGCTACGGTGACTTACGGCATGATGCTGGGCTGGTTCCAGCATGAAATAATGACGGCCACCGCCCGCCGGCGCGGCAGTGCGTTCTGGGAGATCATGATATTCATCATGGAATCGCTGGTATTTATCCTGATCGGCCTGTCGCTGCGCGGGGTATGGGAGCGGATAGCCCATGCCGAAAAATCATGGGTGGCTTACACGACGGAAGTGTTGCTGGTGCTGGCCGTGGTGATTGCATCGCGCTTCCTGTGGATATTTACCGTGGATGCCTTGGCAAGACTGTTCAAAGGGACAGCAGCGCAACCGCAGGCGCAGACTTACTGGCGCGAGTCTTTCGTTAAAAGCTGGGCCGGTATGCGCGGCGTGGTCACCTTGGCGGCCGCACTCGCCGTGCCGGCGGAAGTGCCAGGGCGTGACCTGATGTTGCTGAGCGCCTTTGCCGTGATCCTGGTCACCGTGCTGTTCCAGGGTACGACCATAGGCTGGCTGATCCGCGTACTCGGTATCAAACGTACCACGCATGAACATGTCTACCTGAACGAGCCGCAGACCTGGGCAAGGCTGGAAGCCGCGCAATTTGCGGTGGTCAGGAAACTGGCGCATGACGAGAGTGGCAACGTCATCCACCCGAGGTTGCTGGAACAATACGGCTACCGTGCGGATTTATCGGATAGCCTGAAAGATGCGCATACGCTGCCTGAGGATATACGCAAGGCGCACTTTAACGTTGTACTGGCGGCCGTTGCCGCCGGGCGCGAGGAACTGCTCAAATTGCACCGCTCCGGTCAGATCCACGACGAACTGCTGCACATGATGGAACGTGACCTGGATATCCAGGAAATTGCCGCGCTGCATACCCGCGGTTAGATTTCATGCATGGTCAGCCGTGAATCCACATTTTTTGTGGATAACATTTATGATGGCCTGTGGGTGAAAACCGTAACACGCTGATAGAAAAAGAAAATTCAGGGGTGATTAAAATACGGGCGATACCTGGTTCTTGCCTATACAATCGCCTGACAGATGCGTGTGTATTGTCGTCCTGCCCAACCCGGCGTAGGATAGAGTGACCATATGCAAGGTTAGGAGGCGGTGATGAAAAAGCTTTTTTATATCGACTATCCACAAGAGCATTTTGAAGGGCATGCACATCGTTACCGTTGTGCATTCTGCAAACAGGAGACCACCAAGATCAACGGTCGCCTGGAAGGCCACCTGCCGGATTGCGAGTATCGTCTTTTGCTGGAAAAAGCCGGCTTTGAATGCAACACCACAAAATTCAAGTCTAATCTGGATACCACAGACGAAGAAGATTAGCGCTGGCGTTCAAGATACTGCCAAGAACAATACTAATCACAAAGGCTTGCACGATGACTACGTTTACCCCCTGGCAATCGCTGATCGGCGGATTGCTGATCGGTTTTTCCACCCTGTTATTGATCCGCTGGCTCGGTAAGGTCGCCGGCATCAGCAGTATTGTCGGGCAGTTATGGACAGGGAAACCAGCTGACCGGACCTGGCGGCTGGCATTTGTCGCAGGCCTGCTGGTATCGCCATTGCTTTACCGGTTATTCGCTCCGTTGCCGGCCATGCAGATCGAAGCTGGTCTACCGGTGCTGGTAGTGGCCGGTTTGCTGGTGGGGTTTGGCACACGCCTGGGTTCAGGCTGCACCAGCGGCCACGGCGTCTGCGGGTTATCGCGATTGTCATTGCGTTCACTGGTCGCCACGCTGACGTTTATGCTGGTGGCCGGGATCGTGGTCTGGCTTACCCGCCACTTTTTTAACGCTTAGGGAATCCATATGGTGAATTTGATTGCATTGTTGGCGGGGCTGATATTCGGGCTGGGCCTGCTCATTGGCGGCATGACCAACCCGGCCAAAGTATTGGGCTTCCTCGATATCGCCGGTGACTGGGATCCTTCACTCGCTTTTGTCATGATAGGTGCGATTGCCGTCGGCTTCTTTGCGTTCCGCGAAGCCAGGCAGCGTAATTGGAGTGTGCTGGGCTTGTCTATCGATTTGCCTGAGCGCACCAATATCGACCGGCCATTAGTCATAGGCGCGCTGCTGTTTGGAATCGGCTGGGGCCTGTCGGGTTTTTGTCCCGGCCCGGCAGTGGCGGCCGTGCTGATTGGCGGCAGTGCGATCTGGATATTTGTCGCCAGTATGCTGGCCGGCATGGGCCTGTACACGCTGGCGGTAAAGCTGGGCTGGTTATAATCTGGCAGTCTTAAAAGATAGTTAATCAAAGCTTTCCAAACCCTGTGCGCTAGTGGCGGGGATTGCGTTGTGGTTACACCTGGTGTGCTCTGTTGCCAATACGGACAGTGGTTAACACAGTTAAATTTTCCTGTTTGTCATCTCCAGGCTATTCATACATACACCCATGTATGTTAGGATGTTTTCGACAAAGATAAAGCCCCATTGCAGGGTTTTGCACATCAGCCGCATTTCTGTGGCTTCCAGCTAGTTACAAAGGAACCTTACCAGATGAAACTCAATATCAATGGCAAAGAAACAGAATTGAATGTCAGCGATGATATGCCTATCTTGTGGGCAATCCGCGACGTCGCTGGGCTGACCGGCACCAAATTCGGTTGCGGTATGGCGATGTGCGGGGCCTGTACCGTCCACCTGGATGGGCAAGCCATCCGCTCATGCGTGACGCCGGTGAGCGCAGCCGTAGGCAAAAAAATCACCACCATTGAAGCGATGCAGGAAGACAAGGTCGGGCAGGCCGTACAGACCGCCTGGCAAAAGATTGATGTCGTGCAATGCGGATATTGCCAGTCTGGGCAGATCATGTCCGCCACTTCATTGCTCAGGCAGAACCCGAAACCCAGCGATGCCGATATCGATGCTGCGATGAGCGGCAATATCTGCCGTTGCGGCACCTACCAGCGTATCCGCACCGCGATACACGAAGCTGCCGAAAAACTGGCTTAAGGAGAGCATGATGAACGATATGAACATTAACCTCTCCCGCCGTGGATTCATCAAAAACACTGCCCTGGTTGCAGGTGGCCTGGTCATCGCATTCAGTATCCCGCAGGCCAAACGTTTCATGGGTGTGGCCAATGCCGCCGAGGCACTAACATTGCCCGAGCCGAATGCATTTTTGCGCATAGGTGCAGACGACAGTATCACCGTGATGCTGGCCCATAGCGAAATGGGGCAGGGGATATGGACCACATTGCCCATGCTGATCGCTGACGAACTGGATGCGGACTGGAGCAAGATCAAGGTGGAGCATGCACCGGCCGCGCCTTCCTATATTCATACTGCCTATGGCATACAGATTACCGGCGGCTCTTCTACCACCTGGTCTGAGTTCGAGCGTTACCGCCAGGCGGGCGCGTTGACCCGTGCGCTTTTGCTGCAAGCGGCAGCCAAACAATGGAATGTGCCGGTCGCAGGTTTGCGCACGGAAAATGGTTACGTGATCAATGGCGCGCAGAAACTGAGTTATGGTCAACTGGTGGACACCGCCAGCCAGCTGGAGACGCCTAAGAATTTCACGCTGAAAAAACCGGAACAGTGGAAATACATAGGCAAACCGACCAAGCGCCTGGATAGTGCAGACAAGATCAACGGCACCGCCAAGTTCGGCCAGGATGTGCAGTTTGATGGACTGAAGATCGCCATGGTCGCACGTGCGCCCGTGTTCGGTACAAAACTCAAATCGGTTGATGACAGCGCCGCGCGCAAGATTCCCGGTGTGATCAAGGTGGTGCAGGTGCCTTCGGGTGCAGCCGTGGTCGCCGAAAACTACTGGGCAGCCAAACAGGGTCGCGAAGCACTGAAACTGGTGTGGGACGAAGCGGCCCATGACAGGCCGGATACTGCGCAAATGCTCAAGCAATACCAGGCACTGTCACAGAAGCCTGGCGTGCAGGCGGCCAAGGCCGGCGATATCGCCAGTGCCAGCAAACAGGCTGCCCAAACAATCAGTGCAGAGTATGTGCTGCCATTCCTGTCGCATGCGCCTATGGAGCCGCTGAACTGTGCAGTCAAAATCTCGGGCGATGGTTGTGAGATCTGGACCGGTACCCAGATGCAGACGACCGACCAGGCGTCAGCAGCAAAAATCCTGGGCCTGAAACCTGAGCAGGTCAAAATTCATACCCAGTTCCTGGGTGGCGGGTTCGGCCGTCGTGCCAATCCGCGTGCGGATTTTGTTTCCGAAGCCGTGGAAGTGGCCAAAGCGGCGAATATGCCGGTAAAAACCGTATGGAGCCGTGAGGATGACATCAAAGGTGGTTTTTACCGCCCGATGTTCTTACACCGCGCCAGTATTGCGCTGGATAAACAGGGCAGGCCATTGTCATGGCAGCATACACTGGTAGGCCAGTCCATCATCAAAGGCACGCCGTTCGAGGGTGTCATGATCAAGGATGGCATTGATGCGACGTCGGTAGAAGGGGTCGCCGATTCACCCTATGTCAAAGGCACTGCCAATCACCAGGTACACCTGCATTCGGTGCAAAGTGATATCCCGGTATTGTGGTGGCGTTCGGTAGGCCATAGCCATTCCGGGTTTGTCATGGAAAGCCTGATCGATGAACTGGCGCATGCCGCCAAGCAGGATCCTCTCGCTTACCGGCGCCAGTTATTGAAAGATCATCCTCGCCACCTGGCGGCTTTGAACATGGCTGCAGACAAGGCCGGCTGGGGCAAACCATTGCCTGCTGGCGTGTTCCGCGGCATTGCCGTGCATGAATCGTTTGGCAGCTATGTGGCGCAAGTCGCTGAAGTCTCGGTCAAAGAAGGCGAGGTCAAAGTGCACCGTGTGGTAGTCGCCATTGATTGTGGCCTGGCGGTCAACCCCGATGGCGTGCAAGCACAGATGGAATCCTCGGTCGCCTATGCATTGGGTGCAGCACTGACCAGCGAGATCAGTTTTAAAGACGGCCAGGTAGCTCAATCTAACTTTCATGATTACCAGGTGCTGCGTATGAAAGATATGCCTAAAGTGGAAGTGCACCTCGTCAAGAGTAACGAGAAGATGGGTGGGGTCGGTGAGCCTGGCGTGCCACCGCTGGCGCCTGCAGTAGCCAATGCAGTGTTTGCCGCGACCGGCAAACGCATACGCCGCCTGCCTATCGGTGACCAGCTGGCATAACAGACATGCAATCTTCGGATCATGAAGTCCTGCAACGCGCCAGCGACTGGCTGCAACAGGGTCATAGGGCGCATCTGTTCACGGTGATCCAGACCTGGGGTTCAGCGCCACGTTTGCCGGGCGCTATCCTGGTAGTACGTGAAGACGGGCACCTGGTGGGGTCGGTGTCCGGTGGCTGCATCGAGGATGACCTGGCCGATAAGGCCAGGCATCAGGAATTACCTGTGCAACCCTCAGTGATGGAGTACGGCGTCAACCAGGCGGAAGCCCAGCGTTTCGGTATTCCCTGTGGCGGCCAGATCAGGATTTTTTGCGAACCGCTCCGCGATGCTTCGCAGCTGGCGCCGATGCTGGAAAGCCTGGCGCAAAGGCGTCTGCTGAAACGCTCTGTGCATTTGACGAGTGGCGAGGTCCGCAACGCATACGTGTTACCGGAAGGGCAGCCGCGCCTGCAGGATGACTGGTTCCACAGTTATTTTGGTCCGCAATGGCGCCTGCTGATCATAGGCGCCAACCAGCTGGGTTCAGTGCTCGCAGCGATGGCACAGGCGCTGGACTTCCATGTGATGATTTGTGACCCACGCGATGAAATGCGTGAAGAATGGCACGTGGAAGGCGCTGACTGGTTGCCAGGGATGCCGGATGATGTGGTACTGGATATTGCACCCGACCCGCATACGGCGATCGTCGCAGTGACGCATGACCCGAAACTCGACGATATGGCCTTGCTGGAAGCATTGAAATCCCGGGCTTTTTACATAGGTGCGCTGGGTGCGGTGAAAAACCAGGAAAAACGCAAACAGCGTTTGCGCAGTTTTGACCTGAGCGAAGAAGAAGTCAACCGTCTGCATGGCCCGGTCGGCCTGCGTATCGGCAGTCGCACACCTGCCGAAATAGCCGTATCCATATTGGCAGAATTAATCCAGGAGCGTTCCCAGCTGCAGCAAGCTGGCGTTCAGGCGAATGGAGAAACGCGCGCGGTGGCTTGAGTATAGTCCTTAACCGGGCAAATCTGCCACGGTATCAATATCACGCAAAATACCTTCATCGTCACAAGGCATTCTTAAAACCTCATGTGGATGCGCCCGCAGGACTTCGCGCGCGCCCTGGTCGCCTTCAATGGTCAGCAGTTCCTCTGCAAAATTCTGGCAAAAGCCGACTGGATTCCCCGGTTGCCCGTTAAACGTCGGTTGCACGATGGCAGCAGACGCCAAATGTTCCGCGATCTGTTGAATGGTTGATGGGCGGAGAAAAGGCATATCCGCCAGTGCGATGATAAAACCGGTTGTGTGCGGAAACACCGCTTTTGCCGCCAGAATGCCCTGTTTAAGACTATCTGCCATCACCGCATCGTGGGCCGTGCTTAGCGCCACGTGTAACCCCCGGGCTGCCAGCATGGTTTGCAGCACTGTGTTCTCCTCACGCACGACTGCCACCGAGTGAGGCAAGGCTTCTATCAACGCCTGGGCGGAAGTTTCTGCTACGGTTAAACCCCCATTGATCTGACCAGGACTTGCCTGATGCGTTAGCAGATGCATTAATTTATCCTGGGCACCGAACCGGCGCGAGAATCCGGCAGCCAGCAAAATGCCAACCACGCCAGCGTATTGAGTAACCTTAGTCATCCCTGTCTTCTTGTTATAAGTTTTCTTATGTATGTTCTCGTCTGGCATCAACGCCATTTACGTGAATAGCCACGCATCAACCAATCCTGATGTTTAATTTTGTTCAATTCGTCTGGGCTGACTACCCTGCTTGAGCTGGGTGATCTGCTGGCTGATCAGGTCGCCTTGCGCCTTGTCCAGTGCAGAAACGGCAGGCTGCAATATTTCCAGTGCATTCAGGTTCTTCTGCACGAATGCGATGCGGGATAAAGCCAGCATCGCATCCAGGTCACGCGGATTGATGGCATAGGCTTTTTTGAAATCGCTTTCGGCCTTTGCCAGTTCGAGCAGTCCTTCTTCAGCCAGGCCTAGGAAATACCAGGCATCCGCTGACTCGGGTTCCTTGCTTGTCCACTGGCTGGCTATCGATTTCAAGTTAGCCCACTCCTCGTTCTGGTAAGGGATGACCACCTGCATGAAAAACGGTCTTTCTTCCATAGGCAAGGCCCAGAAAGGCACCTCCAGCGTTTTCAGTGAAACCACGTCTGGGGTATCCATCAGTTCCCTGATCCACTCCACCGGCAGGCTGTAGAAAAAGGCGTGATGGCCGGGACTTTTGAATGTCGTCAGGCCGATCAGGTTGAAATTCTGGTCAAAAAGCGCACCGCCGCTGGAGCCCATGGCGAAAGAAGCGCTGGAACGTACGATCAGGCTGCCATCATAAGGATAAATGCCCTTGATCGAACCATAAGAAGGTTGTGGCACAGGCGAACCGGCAGGAAAGCTCAGTGTGAATACTTCTTCTTCATATTTGAGCGTCTTGCTGTCGCGCATGGGTACCGGCTTGAACGGCAGGGGAGTGAATTTAAGCAGGCATAAATCCCGCCGCCAGTTGGCTTTGAGGCCGATAGGCTGGTAACCATCACGGAATTTGGCAATATTGGCGCCATTGCTGTTGGCGATCACATGGCAATTGGTGGCGACATATTCAGGGCTGACCACGACGCCCGAACCACGGCCATTGGAACCGCCAGGCATGTCGGTGGTGACCATGACGATAGAGTGCCCCAGTTCCAGTGTATCGACGATGTCCGGCTGCGCGTTCGCCACTGTGATATTTGAAGCTAACCCTATTGTCATACATAAAAACGCCACGATCGGTTTCATGCGAATCCTCGCCTTTGTTTAATGAATGCTGCCTGTCAGTGTCCTTGAGACCATCACACTTAACAAACGTTTTGTCATTCGTGCAGTTCGCTGCATTTTGCTATGACTGTAAGGAAATTCTTACAGGCAAATAGGAGTTATCCTTCTTAAGACTACAAGATTGCCCCACTACCATTTCACCTTTAAGAATTAAAAACGAGTGATTCAAGATGCACAATGCTAAATCTTACATGGTTCCCAAAATGATTTTTGCCAACGTTCTGGCTGTAATTATGATGACTTTTGAGCAACATGCACCGGCAGATATCAAAGAAAAACCGCAAAAAGTGATTGGCGACCAGCCAAGCCAAAATAATATTCAGTCTGGTAACGTACAAGCTGGTGGCCTGATGAATGTGTCAGATACACGCCCTGCGCAAGCTGCTGACCAGGCAAGTTCCCAAAAAGCGCCTGCGGCTGCCAAAAAACGCATGCATCACACCCCGCACGCAAAATTGCCACGTGCCCAGTTTATCCACGCCAAGTCAGCCCCGGTTGATTGCTGCTTCCGTGGCTACAGAAGCTAGTTAGCTCAAATCCTAACGGTTCAATTATCCATTGATCCTCCAAAAGCCTCCCAGTGAGGCTTTTTTCTTGCCTGCTTTTCCTGCTGCAGGCCTTTCTTCTTGCAGGCATGCCGCAGAGGCAATACACTGGCAAAAAATCCATAAAGAAAGCCGCTATGTTTAAATCCTTTTTCCCTGACTCCCGCTGGTTCTGGCCTTCTGTGATCATCTGGTCGGTGATCAGCTGCGGCATCTGGTTTGAGTTTTCAACCGCTATCGGAACCGCACTGGGTCTGGATATGGTGGAAAAAGAACCGGTGATAGGCCTGGGCCATTTCGTCACGGATTCATTCAAATTGTTTTACGGCTATTACCTGCTTAGCGTCGCTATTTTCGCAGCGCTGTGGTTCACCCTGAAGCCCAGCCGCTGGCAGGGATGGTCTATCCTGGGGTCAGCATTCATCCTGTTCTCCACCTATTATTCGGTGCAGGTGTCAGTGGCGATCAACAACTGGCGCCGGCCGTTCTTTGATGCGGTGCAGGCAGCCCTTTCACCCAACTCAAAAGTCACTACCGCTGAACTGTATATACTGATGCTGCAGTTCGCCGAGATCGCATTCGTTGCGATTTTCATTTATGTGATCACGCGCTTTTTCGTCAGCCACTATATCTTCCGCTGGCGTACGGCCATGAATGATTTTTACACCAGCCAATGGCCGCAGGTACGCAAAATCGAAGGTGCTTCGCAGCGGGTGCAGGAAGACACCATGCGTTTTGCCACCATCATGGAAGGCCTGGGCGTATCCATGGTAGAAGCCATCATGACGCTGGTGGCCTTCCTGCCGGTATTGTGGAGTCTCTCTTCGTATGTCAGCGAATTGCCGGTGTTTGGAGCAGTGCCTGCACCGCTGTTCACTGCTGCGATCGCCTGGTCACTGTTTGGTACATTACTGCTGGCGGCGGTGGGTATCAAGTTGCCGGGACTGGAGTTCAGGAACCAGCGCGTGGAGGCGGCTTACCGTAAAGAGCTGGTCTATGGTGAGGATAATGCCGAGCGGGCACAGCCAGCCACGCTGAAATCGCTATTCCAGGATGTGCGTACCAATTACTTCCGTTTGTATTTCCACTACATGTATTTTAATGTGGCACGCAGTTTATATCTGCAGGCGGACAATATCTTTGCTTACCTGATCCTGGTGCCTACCATTGCGGCAGGCAAGATCACTTTTGGTATCCTGCAGCAGATACTGACTGCTTTCTCGCAAGTCAGTAACTCGTTCCAGTATCTGGTGAATTCATGGACGACGATTGTGGAGTTGTTATCGGTGTATAAACGGTTGACGGCGTTTGAGGCAGCGATCAAGCATGAGGAATTGCCGGAGATAGAGCATACGAATTGATGAGGTGATATCAGGCCAGAGTTCTTGGGAAGCGATAGGCTTGTGCTGAAGCCAGTGTGGCCTACAAAAGGGTTGTCATTCTGGCGTAGGGTGTAGCAGGGGTTTCGTACAGCATGCTGTACGCCTGCGGAACGGTTGGCTTATGCAAAAGCCAACGCGCCCTGCAAGGGAGAATCCAGGCAAGGTTAATCTTTAGATTGGTTACCATCGAAGAGAGACTGTCTCGATCGTAGTAGGTATTTGTCGGTATTTCTTTGGATATTTCACCATTTTCTTTCGCCCCTCGGCGAGTGTCTTTCCTTTGCTTGCCCAAAGCAAAGGCACCAAAGTAAAGGGCACCCTAGCTTCCGCTTTTTCCCTGCGTTGCTCGTCAACGTGGGCGTCCAACGAAACTCGCCCTAGCGGCTTGCACAAGACGCAAGCCACCGCGGAACTCGAACAGACGCTGGCCGAAGACTCCCACGCTGACTGCGCTACTCGGCGCGTCAGATAGGGGCCCGTGAAAAGCACACGCTTTCAGTTGAGTGTAATTCTTTGGATTGCATCACGCACAAGCACTGTGGAAAAAGAAGAATAGAGTTATTTAGAAATTGAATTACTTTTCGAACTTCAAAATTCACTTAGCGCCCGCCAACCTTCCTGCTCAAAATACTGTCTCATCGTGGTGGTTTTAATGGGCCCCTATCTGACGCGCCGAGTAGCGCAGTCAAAACAAGAGATAAGGGAGCGTTTGTTTGAGTCCCGCAGCAGCTCACGCTCTGTGTGAGCTGCCAGGTCGAGTTTCGCGACCGCTTGGCCTAAGTCCGGCAAAGCAACGGACGAAAGTCCTAGGTCGAGCAACGCAGGAAACAAGCGGAAGCTAGGGTGCATTTCTTTTGGTTACATTTT
>VFQP010000641.1_pt1 | contig 60539 bp, 59 predicted proteins | sample 3512351 | NCBI WGS metagenome assembly VFQP01 (sample SAMN10412372, study PRJNA504923) | tailings metagenome | isolation source: Relicate 1 Philex TSF1 revegetated site | place: Philippines: Tuba, Benguet | collected 2017-08-29 | reverse complement strand
ACGCTCGGCTCGATCTACGGGCTCATCGCCATCGGCTACACGATGGTCTTCGGCATCATCGGCATGGTGAACTTCTCCCATGGCGACGTGTTCATGGTGTCGACCTTCATCGCCCTGATCGCGCTGATGATCCTCACCACCTGGCTCGGCGTCTCGTCGGTGCTGCTGGCGCTGCTGGTCGTGCTGATCGTCGCCATGGTCTTCACCTCGCTGGTGAGCTGGACCATCGAGCGGGTCGCCTACCGGCCCCTGCGCGGTTCCTTCCGCCTCGCCCCGCTCATTTCGGCCATCGGCATGTCGATCGTGCTGTCGAACTTCGTGCAGATCTCGCAGGGGCCGCGCAACAAGGCCATCGATCCGATCCTCAACAACGTCATCACCCTCTATAGCGGCGGCAATTACGCCGTGACGCTGTCCTACAAGCAGATCCTGATCATCGTCGTGACCGCGATCCTGCTCACCATCTTCTGGTGGGTCGTCGCCCATACCGCGCTCGGCCGGGCGCAGCGCGCCTGCGAGCAGGACCGCCGCATGGCCGCCCTCCTCGGCGTCGATGTCGACCGCACCATCTCCATCACCTTCGTCATCGGCGCGGCGCTGGCGGCCGTCGCCGGCACGCTCTTCCTCGTCTATTACGGCGTGGTGAACTTCGCCGACGGCTTCACGCCGGGCGTGAAGGCCTTCACCGCCGCCGTGCTCGGCGGCATAGGCTCGCTGCCGGGCGCCGTGCTCGGCGGGCTGCTGATCGGCCTCATCGAGACCTTCTGGTCGGCCTATTTCTCGGTCGAGTACAAGGACGTGGCCGCCTTCTCCATCCTCGCCATCGTGCTGATCTTCATGCCGCAGGGCATCCTCGGCCGTCCCGACGTCGAGAAGGTGTGACGCAAGTGACGACCGCACCAGCCGCCGCCGAATCCGCCCGTCCCTCGCTCGCCGAGGCCATGCCCGCCGCCGTCAGGGACGCGCTCTTCGCGGGCCTCATCGCGCTCGGCGTGTTCGGGCCGCTGATCGGCTTCAAGACCGCGCAGGACATGCAGAACCGGCTGATCATCGAGACCCGGCTCGGCCTGCTCGTCGCCATCGTGCTGGCGGTCGCCGCCGGCCGGCTCGCCATTTCGCTGTGGCTGGGCACGCGCACCCGCTACGCCGCCGCGCCGAAATTCACATGGCGCCTGCCGCCGGTGCTGACCACCGCCCTGCCCCCGGCCGCCCTCGTCGCCGTCCTCGTCTATCCCCTGATGATCTACACCCTCGTCGGCGGCTCCGGCGCGCTGAAATGGATCGACAATTTCGGCATCCAGATCCTGATCTACATCATGCTCGCCTGGGGGCTGAACATCGTCGTCGGCCTCGCAGGCCTCCTCGACCTCGGCTATGTCGCCTTCTACGCCGTCGGCGCCTATGCCTATGCCCTGCTGGCCACGCAGGTCATCCCCGCGACCTTCCCCACCCTCGGCGTCTGGGCCTTCTGGATCTGCCTGCCGCTGGCGGGCATCCTCGCCGCCTTCTGGGGCGTCCTTTTGGGCTTCCCGGTCTTGCGATTGCGAGGCGACTATCTCGCCATCGTCACACTCGCCTTCGGCGAGATCATCCGCCTCGTCCTGATCAACTGGAAGGAATTTTCCAACGGCTACGAGGGCATCTCGTCCATCCCGAGGCCCTCCTTCTTCGGCACGCCGTTCACCGCCGCGCCGACCGGCTTCTCGGCGCAGTGGGGCCTGCCCTTCTCGCCGGTCTACCGCACGATCTTCCTGTTCTACGTGATCGTCGCATTGGCCCTGCTGACCGCCTGGGTGACCAACCGGCTGCGCAAGCTGCCCGTCGGCCGGGCCTGGGAGGCGCTGCGCGAGGATGAGATCGCCTGCCGCTCGCTCGGCATCAACACGGTCAACACCAAGCTCACCGCCTTCGCCATCGGCGCCATGTTCGGCGGCTTCGCCGGCTCCTTCTTCGCGGCCCGGCAGGGCTTCATCTCGCCGGAGAGCTTCACCTTCATGGAATCGGCGACGATCCTCGCCATCGTCGTGCTCGGCGGCATGGGCTCGCTTGTCGGCATCGCGGTCGCCGCCGTGGCGATGATCGGCGGCACCGAGCTGCTGCGGGAACTCGACTGGATGAAGGCGATCTTCGGCAGCGCCTTCGACCCGGTCCAGTACCGCATGCTGATCTTCGGCCTCGCCATGGTCGCCATCATGATCTGGAAGCCGCGCGGCTTCGTCTCGACGCGCATGCCGACCGCCTTCCTCAAGACGCGGCGCGCCGTCTCCGGCGCCCTCGTCAAGGAGGGCCACGGATGAGCGGCGACACCATCCTCAGCGTCGAGCACCTCACCATGCGGTTCGGCGGCCTCGTCGCCGTCAACGACCTGTCGTTCGAGGCGCGGCGCGGCGAGATCACCGCCGTCATCGGCCCGAACGGCGCCGGCAAGACCACGGTCTTCAACTGCATCACCGGCTTCTACAAGCCGACGCAGGGGCGCATCGTCATGAACGGCGCGGGCGGCGGCCAGCACCTGCTCGAACGCCTCCCCGACTACCGCATCGCCAGCGAAGCGAAGGTCGGGCGGACCTTCCAGAACATCCGCCTGTTCTCGGGCATGACCGCGCTGGAGAACCTTCTTGTCGCCCAGCACAACCCGCTGATGCAGGCCTCCGGCTGGTCCATCGGCGGCATCCTCGGCCTGCCCTCCTATGGCCGCGCCGAGAAGGCCGCCGTCGAGAAGGCCGCCTACTGGCTGGACAAATGCGGCCTCACCGACCGCGCCGACGATCCCGCGGGCGACCTGCCCTACGGCCCGCAGCGCGCGCTGGAAATCGCCCGCGCCATGTGCACGGAGCCGGAGCTGCTCTGCCTCGACGAACCGGCCGCCGGCCTCAACCCGCGCGAGTCGCTGGTTCTCAACGGCCTCCTGCGCTCCATTCGCCAGGAGCACGGCACGTCGCTGCTGCTGATCGAACACGACATGAGCGTGGTCATGGAGATTTCCGACCACGTCGTTGTGCTCGACTACGGCACCAAGATTTCCGACGGCACGCCGGCGGAGGTCCGCCAGGACCCCAAGGTCATCGCCGCCTATCTCGGCGTCGACGATTCCGAAGTCGAGAAGGTCGAAGCGGAGGTCGGGCTGTGACCGCGCTGCTGACCGTCCGGGGCGTGGAGACCTATTACGGCGCCATCCAGGCCTTGAAGGGCATCGACCTCGACGTCGCCTCCGGGGAGATCGTCACGCTGATCGGGGCCAACGGCGCCGGCAAGTCGACCTTGATGATGACCATCTGCGGCAGCCCCCAGGCCCGACGCGGCACGGTCGTCTATGACGGCGACGACATCACCCGCCTGCCGACGCACAAGATCATGCGGCGCGGCATCGCCCAGTCGCCCGAGGGCAGGCGCATCTTCCCGCGCATGTCGGTCTATGAAAACCTCCAGATGGGGGCCTCCCTCACCGATCCCGCCTATTTCGCCGACGATCTCGACAAGGTCTTCGCCCTCTTCCCGCGCCTGAAGGAACGGCGCGAGCAGCGCGGCGGCACGCTCTCCGGCGGCGAGCAGCAGATGCTCGCCATCGCCCGCGCGCTGATGAGCCGGCCGAAGCTGCTACTGCTCGACGAGCCCTCGCTCGGCCTCGCTCCCCTCATCGTCGCCGGCATCTTCAACGCCATCCGCGAGCTCAACCGGCAGGAGGGCCTCACCGTGTTCCTGGTCGAGCAGAACGCCTATCACGCGCTGCGGCTCGCCCATCGCGGCTACGTGCTGGTCAACGGCGCGGTCACCATGACCGGCACCGGCGCCGAGCTTCTCTCCCGCGAGGAGGTCAAGGCGGCCTATCTCGAAGGCGGCCGCCATTGACCCCCGGCCGCGCCACCGGCCCGACGCCAACCCGGCTTGAAGAAGGCGGCTGACATGCAGGGCATTCTCTACGAGGAACCCTCGATCTGGCTGTTTCTGCTGGTCACCGTCGTTCTGGGCGGCGGCCTCGCCTATCTCACCGGCAGGGCCTGCGCGGAGACCTGGCGCGACCTCGGGCGCACCGCCGTCTTCCTGCTGCTGCTCGGCGGCGGCGTCCGCTTCGCCCATTTCGCCCTGTTCGAGGGCACGCTCCTGTCGCTGCGCTACTACATCGTGGATACGCTGGTGATCGGCGCCATCGGCCTTGCGGCATGGCGCATGACCCGCGCGCGCCAGATGGCCCAGCAATACTGGTGGCTCTACGAGCGCGACGGCCTGTTCTCCTGGAAGGAGCGGGCAGCCCCGCTCGCCGCCGATACGGAAAAACCCTGATGCGCCATCAAGTCCGCCCGGACGGGCTGACAAGCGGCGCGAAAGCGTGTTCGATCCCCTTCAAGGGCTGCCTTGGCGGCCCTCACGGGGGCTCATCGGGCTACATCGTGAACTCTCTTGGGAAGGATGAGAGATGAAGACCAAACTCCTCGCCGGGCTTGCGCTCGGCATGGGTCTCGCAATGGCGGTTCCCGCCAGCGCTCAGATCCGGATCGGCGTCGGCGGGCCGATCACCGGTCCCAACGCCTCCTTCGGCGCGCAGCTCCGGCACGGTGCCGAGCAAGCCGTGGAAGACATCAACGCAGCCGGCGGCGTCCTCGGCCAGCGGCTGGCTCTCTCCGTCGGCGACGACGTGTCCGATCCCCGCCAGGGCGTCAGCGTCGCCAACAAGTTCGTCGGCGACGGCGTCAAATGGGTCGTCGGCCACTTCAACTCGGGCGTCTCGATCCCGGCCTCCGAGGTCTATGCCGAGAACGGCGTCGTCGCGATCTCGCCGGCCTCGACCAATCCGCGCCTGACCGAGCGCGGCCTGTGGAACACCTTCCGCACCTGCGGCCGTGACGACCAGCAGGGCGCCGTCGCCGGTGCCTTCCTCGCTCGCCAGTATGCCGGCAAGCGCGTGGCGATCGTCCACGACAAGACCACCTACGGGAAGGGCCTGGCCGACGAGACCCAGCGGACCATGAATGCCGCCGGCCTCAAGGAAGTGCTCTATGAAGCGGTCAACACCGGCGAGAAGGACTTCTCGGCGCTGATCTCCAAGCTGAAGGCGGCCAACGTGGACGTCGTCTACTGGGGCGGCCTGCATACCGAGGGCGGCCTGATCGTCCGCCAGATGCGCGACCAGGGCGTCCAGGCGCCGCTTATGTCGGGCGACGGCATTGCCGACGACGAGTTCGCCGCGATCGCCGGTCCGGGCGCCGTCGGCACGCTGATGACCTTCCCGCCTGACCCGCGCAACCGTCCGGAAGCGCGCGCCATCGTCGAGAAGTTCCGCGCAGCGCGCCGCTTCGAGCCGCAGGCTTACACGCTCTACAGCTACGCGGCCGTGCAGATCCTCGCCCAGGCGGCGGTCGGCGCGAACTCCGTGGACCCGCAGAAGATGGCGGAGTTCATGCGCACCGGCCACGTCTTCAAGACGGTGATCGGCGACATCTCCTACGACAAGAAGGGCGACATCACCCGCGCCGACTACGTGACCTATACGTGGCGCCGCGGCGCCGACGGCAAGATCACCTATGTCGAGGATCGCGCCTCCAACTGACGCCCGAGGCCGCGCCGCGGCCTCTCTTCCGAGAACGACGAAGCCCCGCCCGAGACCATCGGGCGGGGCTTTTGCTTTGCCGGTTCGACGACCAGAGCCCCAATTGTGACCGCGACGCCTCCCGCCTCTCCTCGGCAGGGACACCGCCCACCCACCTCTCCCCGGCAGGGACGCCACCCACCTCTCCCCGGCGGGGAGAGGTCGATCCGAGTGCAACGAGGATCGGGAGAGGGGGAGAGCGCTTGCAGGATAGGGCCGAGCCCCCTCTCCCGGCTGCTGACGCAGCCGACCTCTCCCCGCCGGGGAGAGGTGTCGCGCCGATCACCGCGCCTCATCCACTGGGCAGAAGGCGCTAACCCCCACGACCCGACGTTCCTCACCCGATCGTGCCGAGGACCGGGAAGGTCTCGAGGATCCAGAAGGCCATCGCGCTCATCTTGCCAGTCAGGAAGGCGATGCCGGTCACCACCAGCAACAGCCCCATCGCCATCTCCACCGCCCGCATCCGATGGCGCACGGCGGCAGCGAATTTCAGGAACGGCTTGATCGCCACCGCCGCGATCAGGAACGGCACGCCGAGCCCGGCCGAATAGACCGCCAGCAGCAGCGCGCCCTTGTGGACGGTCATTTCCGACGCGGCGACCGCCAGGATCGCCGCCAGCACCGGCCCGATGCAGGGCGTCCAGCCGAAGGCGAAGGCGAGCCCCATCACATAGGCCCCGACGGGCCCCGCCTTCGGCGGCGCCATGTCCATCTTCGCCTGCCGGTAGAGCAGCGGGATGCGGAACAGGCCGAGGAAATGCAGGCCCATGACGATGATCACGATGCCGGCGACCATGGCCAGCTTGTCCGAATAGACCCGGACCAGATGCCCCATCGCCGAGGCCGATGCGCCCAGCAGCACGAAAACGGTGGTGAAGCCCGCGACGAAGACCAGCGCCAGCATCACGGCACGGCGCACGAGGCCCGGCCGCTCCTGCGCCTCGGCGAGGTCGTCGAGCGTCGCGCCCGTCAGATAGACGAGATAGGGCGGCACCAGCGGCAGCACGCAGGGCGACAGGAAACTGACGAGACCCGCAAGGAAGGCCGCCGTTATGGTCACATCGGGCATTCGGGTTCCGCCAGCGGATGCCGCGGCACATCAACGCGTGCCGTCCTTTTTGATCTATCCGTCTCCGCCGCCAAGCGAAAGCGCCCCGGGCGGCATATCGCATAGGCGTGATCGGTCGTGATCGCAGCGGTTCCCACATTCGCGATTCAGACTTCCTCAACCACGCGCGCCATCGGAAGTACCGTTGCGGAAACGTCCGGCGCTATAGTTGCCTTGGGGAAGGGAGGCATCGAACCGACAGGCGCACCATGATCGAGATGATCAACGGCTATCCCTGCGCGGATTACGCCGACGTTTCGCTGGCGCGCCGCGGCCTCAACCCCGAGAATCCGTCCAGCGACCCCGCCAGGGCCGACGACATCGCAGCGAGCGTCGGCCGCGCCGTCATGCCGGCCGTGGTCTTCGACGGCGTCCTCGCGCCCTTCGAGGCCGACCGCATCCGCTCGTCTGAAAGTGACCGCATCCGCTCTTCCGCCAAGGCGGGCCCCATTGCCGCACCCCAATGGCGGCTTGTCGACATCACGGCTTGAGCGCGTCGGCGGCGCGCTGGGACACCTCGCGCCGCTGCGCCAGAAAAGGCGCGAGAACCGCCCTCACCGCCTCCACCGTCTCCTTCGGCGCGGTGGAGGGCGTGCCGCCCGCGAAAGGCGGAGCCGGATCGTATTCCATGCCGAGCTGGGCCTGCCGCGCCCGCTCCTCGCCGAACAGCATCGCCGCCAGCGTCAGCCCGAAATCGATGCCCGACGTCACGCCCGCTCCGGTGACGCGGTTGCGATCCACCACCACGCGCTCGGCCACCGGCTCCGCGCCGAACAGGGCGAGCTGGTCGATGGACGACCAGTGGCAGGTCGCGCGATAGCCGGTCATCAGGCCAGCGGCCGCCAGCACCAGCGAGCCCGTGCAGACCGAGGTGATCCAGGTCGCGCCCACCGCCTGCCGGCGCAGGAAGTCCAGCGTCTCGGCATCTTCCATCAGGCCCATCTGGCCCGGTCCTCCCGGCACGAACAGGATGTCGGCCTGCGGGCAGTCGGCAAAGGTCTTCGACGGCAGCAGCCTGAGGCCCGAGGCGTCGGTGACCGGGTCGGCGGTCTTCCAGACGAGGTCGACCTTCAGCTCCCTGAAGCGCGTGAACACCTCGAACGGCCCGGTCAGGTCGAGCTGCGTCATCTTCGGAAAGGCGAGCATCGCGACCTGCATCGTGCGTCAGCTCCAGCGTTCGATGCGGTAGGGCGAAAGGTCGATATGCGAGGGCTCGCCCGCCATGGCGCTCGCCAGCGCCTTGCCGGTCGCAGGCCCCAGCGTGAAACCCCAATGGCCGTGGCCGAAAGCGAACCATAGGCCCTCGTGGCGCGGCGCCGCGCCGATCACCGGCCGCGAATCCGGCGTTGCCGGCCGACGGCCCATCCACGGCTCGGCCTCCACAGGCTCGCCGAGGTCGAACAGGTCGGCCGCCGCGCGGAAAGCCCGGTCGACCTGAACAGGGGTCGAGGGCGCATCGCGCAGTGCGATCTCGACGCCCGTCGTCAGCCGCACGCCCTGCTCCATCGGACAGAGCACGTAGCCGACATCCTCGTCGCAGACCTGCCGGTTGAGGAAGGCATTGCCCTTCGGGGCGTAGTGCCGGTGATAGCCGCGCTTCACGCCGAGCGGCACGCGGTAACCGAACTTCGCGACAAGGTCGCCGGCCCAGGCGCCGAGCGCGACCACCACCTGCCGGGCCTTGATCGTACCCTCGGCGGTCTCGACCTCGTAGCCGCCCAGCACCTTCTTCAGCGTCATGGCGTCGCCGATGACGATGCGCCCGCCCGCCTTCGCAAAGGCTTCCGCATAGGCCTTGGTGACCCCGCCGGGGCTCGACACCGTATCGGCGTCCTGGCACCAGATCGCACCCGCGAAAGCCGGCTTCAGATGCGGTTCGAGGCCCAGCGTCTCGTCGCGCGTCAGCTTGACGTTGCGGATGCCGAACTCCTTCGACATTTCCAGCCGACGGTCCTGCGCGGCAAGGCTCTGCGGCAGGCGATAGAGCTCCAGCCAGCCATCCTGCCGGAAGTAGCGCTCCGCGCCTGCGATCTTCATCAGTTCGCGATGCGCGCCGACGGCGTCGGCGAAGAACGGCCGCATGACGCGCGCCGTCTCCTCCAGCTTGGTCGGGGCCGACCAGCGCCAGTAGTCCAGCATCCACCTGGCGACCTTCGGCAGTGCCGCCGGGTGGTAGTGCGAGGCCGTCTGCCGGTTCAGCGCATGCTTGAACAGCGTCGGCACGTCGCGCGGCATGGCGACGGGATAGAGATTGCCGCCGTCGATCACGCCGGAATTGCCGTAGCTCGTCTCCTCGCCCGGTCCTCGCCGGTCGACCAGCACCACGTGAAGCCCGCGCATCCGCGCATGCAGCGCCGTGGAGACGCCGACCATGCCGGCGCCGAGCACGAGAATGTCCTGAATGTCCGTCATCGCCTGCCAATCCCTGAAACCCGACAATGCCGCCGGCCCGGCAGGCCCGCAAGCGATGGCGGCCATGCAGAGGATGGGCGGTCCGAGGCCTCGCCCTGTCTCGCACAAGCTCCACCGTCATCCCCGGCCGAGCGAGCGCAGTGAGCGAGGGGAAGGGGATCCAGGGGCTGCAGGGAAGCAACCTCGGCTATGACCTCCCCAATTCCGGACCCCCTTCCCTCGCCCTTCGGCTCGCCGGGGGTGACGGGCGGAGGAGATTCGCGACGGCCGGCGGGCGTTGCCGCACCGCCCTCCCCGTGCTACGCGCGCCGCCAACGGAGCCCGCCATGACCCGCCCCATCCTCATCGCCCCCTCGATCCTCGCGGCCGATTTCGCCAAGCTCGGCGAGGAAGTGCGCGCCGTCGACGCGGCCGGCGCCGACTGGCTGCATCTCGACGTGATGGACGGCCATTTCGTGCCGAACATCACCTTCGGCCCGGATGTCATCAAGGCGATGCGCCCGCATTCGAAGAAGGTCTTCGACGTCCACCTGATGATCGCCCCGGCCGATCCTTACCTCGAAGCCTTCGCCAAGGCGGGTTCGGACGTGATCACCGTCCATGCCGAGGCCGGCCCCCACCTCCACCGCTCGCTGCAGGCCATCCGCGCGCTCGGCAGGAAGGCCGGCGTCTCGCTCAACCCGGGAACGCCCGAGAGTGCCATCGAGTATGTCCTCGATCTCGTCGATCTCGTCCTCGTCATGAGCGTCAATCCCGGCTTCGGCGGGCAGGCCTTCATCGAATCGCAGGTCGAGAAGGTCGCGCGCATCCGCCAGATGGCGGCCGGCCGCGACATCCTGATCGAGGTCGACGGCGGGGTGACGCCGCAGACGGCTCCCCCGCTGGCCGCAGCCGGCGCGGACGTGCTGGTCGCCGGCTCGGCGGTCTTCAAGGGCGGCGCGGCCGGCTATGCCGACCGCATCGCGGCGATCCGCGAGGCGGCCGAGGCCGCGCGCGGCACGATGGTCTGACACCTCCATCTCACTGCCTCCCGAGGATACGGGCCGCGACGCTCCTGAGCGGAAAGGCCGGCCCGGGATCGACCTTCCGGCGCGGCGCGATGTCCTCGTGTCCCAGCACGTCGCGGAAGCCGTAGGCCGCCTGCAACGCCGTGCCGATCTCGACCACGGCGGCGATCTGCGCGCGCGTATAGGCGTGCCAGCCGGCCTCCGCCGTCTCGTTGCGATGTCTTGCGACGACCACCTCGCCATCCGGAATCGCCTCCCCCGTCCAGGTCTGCCAGCGCCCGCCCGGTCCCTTCGCGAGCTTGCCGGCATTGACGATCTCGATGCCGATGGAGTGCCCGTTGAGCCCGTCCAGCCCCTTCCACGCGCTCTGTCCTGCATGCCAGCAGGTCCGGTCGAAACCCATAAGCTGGGTCGCCGCCCCCTGCCGGCCGATGACCAGATGGGCGGACGCCTTGGCGCGAGGGTCGAGGAACCAGTTCACCGCCGAGGTCGCCGACAGGCCGGCCGTGTAGTGGATCACGAGGTAGAGCGGCTTCATGCGTGCGCCGCCATGGGGCGACTGGCGGAACGGCACGGGCGCGCCGCCGATCGTCAGCCGATGCGCCCGCACGCCAAAGGCCTGCTCCGTCTCGATGACTGCTTCCACCACGTCCGCCATGCCCGTCTCCCTCATCCCCCCGCGGCCCGGATGGCCGACGGTGAGCGACAGGATGAGGCAGTTTCGGACCCTGGGGATAAGTCCGTCGCGGATTCAGCCATCGTCAACGGCCCGGGCGTAAAACTATCCCCATGTCAGCACGCGGCGCAGCACTGGACCGGAAGGAAGCGGGTTCCCCCGCCGGCAAGCTGCGCCGTACCGGCAAGTCATCCGCCAGGGCAGCGCCGAAGCGGAACAGCCCGCCGCCCGGGGATCAGGCCGGCGCCTGGGCGCGGTCATGGCGCGCCGGCATCGTCGCCATGCTGCTGGCGGGCCTCGCCGCCGGCATCGGCGTCCACCTCGCGGGCCACGCGCCGTCATGGCGCAGCCTCACCGTCATCGCCCTGCAATCCCTGCCGCTCCTGCCGGGCATGACGCTGTTCTGGCGCGCGATGGAATGGCTGAAGGCGCGCCGGCCCGGCCTTCCCATGGCCCTCTGGTTCGGCATCGTCTTCGTCGGCGCGATTGCCACCATGCTCGGCGCCTGCGGCATCGCCTTCGCCGTCCACAACCGCGTCCTGGCCTTCGGCGAGGACCATGACGGGCAGATGCAGCTCATTCACCACCTCATGGGGGTCGCCGGCGCGCTCTACCTCTACCTCACCACGGCCTTCCGCCTCTGGTGGCCCTTCGGCGTCGCCGTTCCCGCCGTCATGAGCCTCATGTTCTGGCAGGCGCACCGCCGCTGAACCCCGCTCGGATTGTCCCGAACCGCCATCCCTGCTAAGCCGCGCCTCGTTCCTGAACCGCCGAGGCCCACGATGATCCCGCGCTATTCCCGCGCCGAAATGACCGCCATCTGGGACCCGCAGACCAAGTTCCGGATCTGGTTCGAGATCGAGGCCCATGCCTGCGACGCGCTCGCCGAACTCGGCGTCATTCCGAAGGAATCCGCCGCCAACATCTGGGCCAAGGCCAGGGACGTGACCTTCGATGTCGCGCGGATCGATGCCATCGAGCGCGAGGTGAAGCACGACGTCATCGCCTTCCTGACCCATCTCGCCGAGTTCATCGGCCCGGATTCCCGCTTCGTCCATCAGGGCATGACCTCGTCGGACGTGCTGGACACCTGTTTCAACGTCCAGCTCGTCCGGGCAAGCGACCTGCTGATCGCCGACGTGAAGGGCCTGCTCGCGGCCCTCAGGCGCCGCGCCTTCGAGCACAAGCTGACCCCGACCATCGGCCGCTCCCACGGCATCCACGCCGAGCCGACCACCTTCGGCGTCAAGCTGGCGCAGGCCTATGCCGAGTTCGACCGCTGCCTCGCCCGCCTCGAAGCCGCCCGCGAGGAGGTCCGCACCTGCGCCATTTCCGGCGCGGTCGGCACCTTCGCGCAGATCGACCCGCGGGTTGAGGAGCATGTCGCGAAGGCCATGGGCCTGAAGGTCGAGCCGGTCTCGACGCAGGTCATCCCGCGCGACCGCCACGCCATGTTCTTCGCCACCCTCGGCGTCGTCGCCTCCTGCATCGAGCGGCTCGCCACCGAAATCCGCCATCTCCAGCGCACCGAGGTTCTGGAGGCCGAGGAATTCTTCTCCGAGGGCCAGAAGGGCTCCTCAGCCATGCCGCACAAGCGCAATCCCGTGCTGACCGAGAACCTCACCGGCCTTGCCCGCCTCGTCCGCGGCATGGCGCTGCCGGCCATGGAGAACGTCGCGCTCTGGCACGAGCGCGACATCTCGCACTCCTCTGTCGAGCGGATGATCGGCCCCGACGCGACGGTCACCCTCGACTTCGCGCTCGTCCGCCTCGCCGGCGTCATCGACAAGCTGCTGGTCTACCCCGCCAACATGCAGAAGAACCTCGACCGGCTCGGCGGCCTCGTCCATTCGCAGCGCGTGCTGCTGGCGCTCACTCAGAAGGGCGTTTCGCGCGAGGATTCCTACCGGCTGGTCCAGCGCAACGCCATGCCGGTCTGGCGCGGCGAAGGCGACTTCCTCACCCTCCTGAAGGCCGATGCCGAGGTGCGCGCCGCGCTGTCCGAGGCCGAACTAGAGGAGAAGTTCGACCTCGGCTACCACCTCAAGCACGTCGACACGATCTTCCGCCGGGTGTTCGGGGAGGCGTAGCCCATGCGCACTGCCGACGCCGACATCCTGATCGTGCCGGGCCTCTCGGACCCGAGCGAGGACCATTGGCAGTCGCGCTGGGTGGCGAAGCTGCCGACCGCGCGCCGGGTCGATCTCGGCGACTGGCAGAGCCCCAGGAAGGACCGCTGGGTCGACAATCTCGCGACCGCCGTCGCGTCTTGCACGCGGCCGGTCGTTCTGGTCGGTCACTCGCTGGGCGTCGTGACCATTGTCCATGCCGCGCCGCTGTTCCCGAAAGGCCTCGTCTCCGGCGCCTTCCTCGTCAGCCCGCACGATGTGGAGAAGGGCGAGGATATTCCGGAGGCCGAACTCGCCTTCGCGCCGATCCCGAGGGATCCCCTGCCCTTTCCCTCGGTGCTGGTAGCCAGTCGTTCAGATCCGCACTGCGCCTATGAGCGGGCGGAGGATCTCAGCTACGCCTGGGGTTCGGCCCTGTCGGATGCCGGCGATGCCGGACGCATCAATCAGTCCTCCGGACACGGGCCCTGGCCGGAGGGACTGATGCGCTTCGCGGGCTTCCTGAAGACGCTCGGATAGGTCGCAGAGCGGCGGCTGTGGGCCGCCCGCTCAAATGAACTCAGCCACGCACGACCTTCAGCGCGTTCTGCGCGCCGCCGCGCACCATCAGGCTGTCGTTGATCAGCGTGATGAAGCCCCAGCCCTCGGCCGCCAGTTCCTTCGCCCGCTCCGGGCTCGGCGCGTAGCAGCCGGTGAGCTTGCCGGCCTTCTTGGCGGCCGTCATGATCTTGGCGAAGGCGTCCTTCACCACCTGGTTGTTCGGGTCGAGCTTCTCGCCCTTGAGCAGCGTGATCGACAGGTCCGAGGGGCCGGCGAAGACGCCGTCGATGCCCGGCACCGCGAGGATGTCGTCCACGGCAGCCAGCGCCGCCGTCGTCTCGATCATGGCGAGCGTCACGGTCAGCTCGTTGGCCTGCCTGAGATAGTCCTGCGGGTTCATGCCGGTGAGCTGCTGGAACCGGTTGCCGCCCCAGGAGCGGTCGCCGAGCGGCGGGTATTTCACGGCGGAAGCGAACTTCTTGGCGTCCGCGACCGAGTTGATCATCGGCGCGATGATGATCTCGGCGCCGACATCGAGCAGCCGCGCGCCGTCGCCAAAGGCGTCGAGCGCGATGCGGACGCCCGCCGGCTTGCCCGCATGGTTGACCGCCGAGATGCCGCGCATGGCCGACAGGAGGTCGATGGAGGAGTGCTGCATGTCGAAGGTGACGGCGTCGAAGCCCTCGCGCGCCACGTGATCGGCGATCAGCGGCTCGGGCATGCTCATCCAGGCGGTGAACAGGCTCTCGCCCGCGCGCAGGCGCTTGGCAAGTTCATACGGCTTCGGCGTCTGGTGCATGCTGGTCCTCCCGGGATTTGAACGATTGAATGGCCGGGAATCCCGCCTTCCGTCAACGCCAGATCGGCGCGTGGCAGCGTTGCCGCACAAGCCCTTGGGCAAGCCTTTGGAGAGACTCGCGAAACCTTAACGCTTTGCCGCCAGAATTCCGCCGTTTGTTGCGTGAAGGTGCGTGATGCAAGCCGCATTCGATCAAGTCGCATTCGATCCTCTGGCCGGCATGAAACAGCCCCTGCACCCGCGCGCCGACCTCGCATCGCGCCCACCGACCATCCTCGTCTTCGATTCCGGCCTCGGCGGCCTCACCGTCCATCGCGAGCTCACCAAGGCGCGGCCCGATGCCCGCTTCGTCTACTGCGCCGACGATGCCGCCTTTCCCTATGGCGATCTCTCCGAGGACCATCTCGTCGCCCGTGTCGTCGCCGTGATGGAGCGGCTGATCGCCGCCTGGCGGCCGGACTGCGTGGTCATCGCCTGTAACACCGCCTCGACTCTCGTGCTCCCGCACCTGCGCGCGCGCTTCGACCTGCCCTTCGTCGGCACGGTGCCTGCCATCAAGCCGGCCTGCGAAATGTCCGAGAGCCGGATGGTCAGCGTGCTCGCCACGCCCGGCACCGTCGCCCGCGACTATACCAGGGCGCTGATCGCCCGGTTCGGCGGCGGATGCGCGGTGACGCTGGTGGGCTCGGCCCGTCTCGCCGCGCTAGCAGAGGCCACGATGAGGGGCGCGGCCCCCGACATGGATACGATCGCCGCCGAAATCGCGCCGTGCTTTGTCGCGGACGGCGAACGGCGCACCGACACGGTGGCCCTCGCCTGCACGCACTATCCGCTGCTGGCCGATGCCTTCCGGCGGCTCGCCCCCTGGCTGGTCCACTGGCTGGACCCGGCCCCGGCCATCGCCCGGCGGGTCACGCAGATTCTCGGTCCCGGCACGAGTGCCCTTGCACCATCGGCAACCGCCCTGATGACCGGAGGCGGCGCCCTTGCCAGCCTTTCCGGCGTCTTTTCGCGCTTCGGGCTCGCCGAAACGCGCGTCGAACCGCTCCCGCTTCATTGACAGGACAAGCCGTCGCGGCTAAGGACGCCGCTTCCTGACGGATCGCTACCCGCGATGCGGCAGGTTTCACGCACCCGCGATCGGCTCATGCAGCAGGTCTGTCGTGTCTCCCGGTTCCGACCGGCTGACAAGAGGAGGGCGCGTCTCCTATCGATGATAACGACAAGGGACACGCGATGTCGAAGCGTCATAATGCCAAGTACAAGATCGATCGCCGTATGGGCGAGAACATCTGGGGTCGCCCGAAGAGCCCGGTGAACCGCCGCGAATACGGCCCCGGCCAGCACGGCCAGCGCCGCAAGCAGAAGCTCTCCGACTTCGGCACCCAGCTGAAGGCCAAGCAGAAGCTGAAGGGCTATTACGGCAACATTTCCGAGAAGCAGTTCCGCGCAACCTACACCGAGGCCGTCCGCGTGAAGGGCGATACCGGCGAGAACCTGGTCGGCCTGCTGGAGCGCCGTCTCGACGCGGTCGTCTACCGCGCCAAGTTCGTGCCGACCGTTTTCGCCGCGCGCCAGTTCGTCAACCACGGCCACGTCAAGGTCAACGGCCGCCGCGTCAACATCCCCTCCTACTGCGTGAAGGTCGGTGACGTTGTCGAGGTGAAGGAATCCTCGCGCCAGATGATCCTCTACATGGAGGCCATCCAGTCAGGCGAGCGCGACGTGCCGGACTACATCAGCGCCGACCATCACAAGGGCACCGCCACCCTCGCCCGCGTCCCGACGCTGTCCGAGGTCCCCTACGCGACCCAGATGGAGCCCTCGCTGGTCGTCGAGTTCTATTCGCGCTGATCTGAAGCGCATTCCAGAATTGGAAAAGGCCGCCCGGCGGGCGGCCTTTTTCGTTGCAGGACACGCGCCACGCCTCACGGACTCTCGCGGTCGATCGGCCAGTGCCTGAACACATCCGTCGCCTCGCAGCGCGCGGCATGGGCGGCAAGCGCCGGGAAGGCGTCGGCCGGCACCGCATCCGCAATGGTGAAGCGGATGAAGCCCCAGGCCACCGCCGCGCCGATCGCGCCATGCGTCCAGGTCTCGGGCAGCTTCTTCCAGTGATCGCAGGCGACCATGTCGAGCGCCGCCAGCGCCTCCTGAAGCTGGTCCGCCACGCGCTCAAGCCAGGGCTGGTAGCGGATCGCGTCCGGCCGCTTGCGCTCGTACTCGATGGCGATCGCCTTCTCGCAGGTGACGACGGCAAGGCCCGTGGCGCGCAGGTCGTGCAGGCGCGCGGCAGGATCGGCGGGCCTCAGGCTGCGCCCGGCCACGTCCTCGATGTGCTGGATGATGAGCTGCGATTCCATCAGCACCGTGCCGTCGTCGGCCACCAGCGAGGGCGCCTTGATCAGCGGGTTGATGGCCCGGAACCGGTCCATGTGGCGGAACACCGAGACGGACTGGTGTTCGAAATCGGCCCCCAGAATAGTCCCCGCGATGGCCGCGCGGCGCACATAGGGACTGTCGAGCATGCCGACGAGTAGCATCGTGTTCTCCTGCCTTGGCGCGGCAAGTTGGCCGAGAACAGAGCTTGCGACAAATTCAGGAAAATGATGTCCCGATCAGGACGCTTGATCGGTCTGACGTGTCGCTACGCTACCAGCTGCGGCGCGGGCCGTTGTCGATGTGGAACAGGCCGTTACGGTAGCGCTTGACGCCGCCCAGTTCATGGCGCGCGCGCAGGAAGGCGAGAACCGCGGCGGGATTGCCCGAGACCCGGAAGTCGGCCGCCCGGCAGTCGCGGTGATAGGAGCCGCGCCAGGCGTCGGTGCGCACGAACGAGCCACTGCCGCGATGGGTCGAGCGCACCAGCACCGGCCCGAAGCGCAGGGCGACGTCGTTGAGGGCGCGCCGCACGGGCGCGGGCAGGCACGCGAGCGGCACGCCGGGATCGGGGGTCACCCGCTCGCCCGCGATGCCGAGGTTTCGATCCTCGCCGCGCGCGCCGGGCACGTAGCGCGGCCAGTCGCGCGCGCCCCCGTCCGGTGGCAAGGCAGCAAGGACCGGTCCCCTCGCCGGGGTCGGCGTCGTGATGACCGCCTGCTGCGCGCCCGGGAAACTGCCGGCCGGCGGCGTCGCCATGGTCGTCGTCGTGGCCGTGCCTTGAGTCGAGAGAATCACCGGCGCCGAGGACGCGGAGGCGAGCACCGGCGCGGCGATGGCGGGCGTACCGGAAACGGCTGCAACGACTGTCGTGCCGCCGCCGGGACGCGCTGCCGGAACGGGCGCTGCGAAAGCCACGGCGCGGGTCGGAACCTCGGGCGAGGCCTGCTGCTGAGGCGCTGCCGCCGCGATGGCCTCCACGGCGCTCGCGGGCGCGGCCTGCTGGCGCACATAGGCGCCGGGAATGATCACACGGCTCGGATCGTCGTCCCGCGGCCACTCGTCCATGCTCGGCCGCAGGAGCGGCGGCTGCGGCGCTTCCGCCGGAGCGGGCTGGGCCTGCTGGACCACGCCGGCCGCGACCGGAGCCGGCGCATTCTGGGCGGTGATGACGGCGCGCGGCGCGCCGGCGGGACGCGGCAGCGGCACGGGGGCGGCCATCATCGGAGCGGAAGCTGCCGGCGCTACCTGCACGTTCGGTGCAGGATCGGCAGCGCCGCCGCGCGGCACGGCCGCGCGCGGGGCCGGCGCGATGAAGGTCGGCGAGAGAAGATTGAGCGGACCTCCGGCGCCCGAACCGCCGCCACGCCCCGTGCCGGCCTGGAAGGCGGCGGCTGGATTCACCGCGATGACCGCCCCGCTCCCAAGGATGACACCGAGGGTGGCGATGAGGGCTCGCGAACGTGTGGCGGGTCTGGGCATGCGGGGCGACGCGATCCGGGCTTGCGACCGCGAAACGCGCGGTCATGGGCTGGCCAAATCTGACCTTGGCTGCGCGGCCTTCTGGCCGCGCGACGGAATGGGAGCATCGCCCCCGCTTGGGAAAAAACCTCTCGCAGCGGAGTGTGGCAACTTCCGGGCAGAAAAGGCAAGAGCGCGGCAATCCTGCCGCGCGCCGGCAGGCCGGAATCAGCCGGCCGCGACCTCACGCACCGGAATGCCGTTGGTCTTCATCAGCTCGATCAGCTCGCCGGACTGGAACATCTCGCGGGTGATGTCGCAGCCGCCGATGAACTCGCCCTTCACGTAGAGCTGCGGAATGGTCGGCCAGTTGGAATAATCCTTGATACCCTGGCGGATGTCGTCGGCGTCGAGGACGTTCACGCCTTTGAACGGCACGCCGAGGTAGTCGAGAATCTGGACCACCTGGCCGGAAAAGCCGCACATCGGGAACTGCGGGGTGCCCTTCATGAAGAGCACCACGTCGCTGCTCTTCACTTCGGCATCGATCTTGTCGTGGGCTGCATTGCTCATCGGGTTTCTCTCGTTCGGCGGGTTCCAAATCTACCCAGGTTCACGGCCCGCCCAGTGCTTTCAGGTGGGTGCGCCGGTGGTCAGCGCAAGGGCATGCAGGACGCCGCCCATCTTGCCCTTGAGGGCGGCATAGACGAGCTGATGTTGTTGCACGCGCGACTTGCCGCGAAAAGTCTCGGATATGACGGTCGCGGCGTAGTGATCGCCGTCGCCTGCCAGATCCTTGATCTCGACGCGCGCGTCGGGCAGCGCTTCCTTGATCATCCGCTCGATATCGGCGGCGGCCATAGGCATGGGAAAGTCTCCGAAATTCAGGCGGCGCGGGCCATATAGGCCGGCAGCCACGACTCGAACGTCTCGCTCAAGTCCTTCACGAGTATGGGTTCCTCGCCCGGCACGGTCAACGAATCCCCGCCCGTCGCGCCAAGCCGCGTCAGCGTGACGCCGGCCCCGGCCGCGTGGGTGACGAGCCGGTCGCGGTCGGCGGCATTGATGGTGACCACATAGCGCGCCTGATCCTCGCCGAACCAGAAGGCATGGGCCGGCACCTCATGATCGAGCGGCTCGACGGTCAGGCCGCGGCCCGACGCAATCGCCATTTCGGCCAGCGCCACCAGCAGGCCGCCGTCGGACACGTCGTGACAGGCGGAGATCAGCCCCTCCGCGATCATGGCGCGCACGAACTCGCCGTGCCGGCGCTCCTGCGTCAGGTCGACCGGGGGCGGCGCCCCCTCCTCCCGGCCGCAGACGTCGCGCAGCCAGAGCGACTGGCCGAGCCAGCCCTTCGTCTCGCCGACGACGAAGATGTCCTCGCCGTCCGCCTTCGGCGCGATCGCGACGCTCGATGCGAAATCATCCAGCACGCCGACGCCGCCGATGGTCGGGGTCGGCAGGATCGCCCGGCCGTTGGTCTCGTTGTAGAGCGAGACATTGCCCGAGACGACCGGGAAATCGAGCGCCCGGCAGGCCTCGCCTATGCCACGGATGCAGCCGACGAGCTGGCCCATGATCTCCGGCCGCTCGGGATTGCCGAAATTGAGGTTGTCGGTGATGGCGAGCGGCGTCGCGCCCACCGCCGAGATGTTGCGATAGACCTCGGCCACTGCCTGCTTGCCGCCCTCGACCGGATCGGCCTCGCAATAGCGGGGCGTCACGTCGCAGGTCATGGCGAGGCCCTTCGGCCCCTGCTCGACGCGGATGACGGCGGCATCGCCGCCCGGGCGCTGCACCGTGTTGCCGAGAATGATCGAGTCGTACTGCTCGTAGACCCAGCGCTTGGAAGCGATATCCGGCGTTGCCATCAGCTTCATGAGGGCGTCGCGGCTGGACACGGGCGCGGTCACGGCAGCAGCCTCGATGACCGGCAGCTTCGGGCTCGGCACATGCGGGCGGTCGTAGAGCGGAGCCTCGTCGCCGAGTTCCTTGATCGGCAGATCGGCCTTGACCTCGCCGTTGTGCTTGATGACGAAGCGCAGCGTGTCCGTGGTGTGGCCGATGACCGCGAAATCGAGGCCCCATTTACGGAAGATGGCCTTGGCCTCCTCCTCCTTCTCGGGCTTCAGCACCATGAGCATGCGCTCCTGGCTCTCCGACAGCATCATCTCGTAGGCGGTCATGCCGGCCTCGCGGGTCGGCACGTCCTCAAGATGCAGCTCGACGCCGAGGTCGCCCTTGGCGCCCATCTCGACCGCCGAACAGGTCAGACCCGCCGCTCCCATGTCCTGAATCGCGATGACGCAATCCCTGGCCATGATCTCGAGACAGGCTTCGAGCAGCAGCTTCTCGGCAAAGGGGTCGCCGACCTGCACGGTCGGGCGCTTCTCCTCCGCGCCCTCGCCGAACTCGGCCGAGGCCATGGTGGCGCCGTGAATGCCGTCGCGGCCGGTCTTGGAGCCGAGATAGACGATGGGCATGCCGACGCCGGTCGCCTTGGCGTAGAAGATGCCATCCGTGCGCGCCAGGCCGACCGCCATGGCGTTGACGAGGCAGTTGCCGTCATAGCGCGTATGGAAGCCGACGAGGCCGCCGACGGTCGGCACGCCGAAGGAATTGCCGTAGCCGCCGACGCCCGCGACGACACCGGAGACGAGGTGGCGGGTCTTCGGATGCTCGGGATCGCCGAAGCGGAGCGCGTTCAGCGCCGCGATGGGCCGCGCGCCCATGGTGAACACGTCGCGCAGGATGCCGCCGACGCCCGTCGCCGCGCCCTGATAGGGCTCGATATAGGACGGATGGTTGTGGCTCTCCATCTTGAAGACGGCCGCCAGCCCGTCGCCGATGTCGATGACGCCGGCATTCTCGCCCGGGCCCTGGATCACCCATGGCGCCTTGGTCGGCAGCGTCTTCAGGTGCAGGCGGCTCGACTTGTACGAGCAGTGCTCGTTCCACATGGCCGAGAAGATGCCGAGCTCGGTGAAGGTCGGTTCGCGCCCGATCAGGTCGAGGATGCGCTGATACTCGTCCGGCTTCAGGCCATGGCTCGCGACGAGCTCCGGCGTGATCTTGGGTTCGTTCGCGCTCATGCCGCTTCCGTTTCCAGCCGTCGGGATCGAAGCGATGCACTTAGACGCCGGGCCCCCTTTTCGCAACGGCGAAGGCCGGTTTTGTCGGCCCTTTCCTCAAACCGGCACGCGGTTTGAAGCCTCAGGGTCAGGATGACGGCCGGACGGGGCCGATGTCCCGGAGCGAAACACATGATTGGCCTTCTGTCCCGATTCCGCAGCGAGACCCGTGCCAATGTGGCCGTGCTCTTCTCGCTGGCGCTCGTTCCCCTGTTCGCCATGATTGGCGGCGCCGTCGACTATTCCCGCGCGACGAAGGTTCAGGCGCGGCTGCAGGCCGCCCTCGACGCCGCCTCGCTCGCGGTCGCCAAGGATTCGCGCCGGCTCGGCCAGGCGGATCTGCAGGCCGCTGCCAACCGCGCCTTCGCTGGCAATTTCACGGCCGATGGCGACACCGCCCTGAATGCGCTGCGCCTGATCAAGGACGGCAACACCATCCGCCTCGAGATCGACGGCCGGGTTCAGACTGCCATCGCCAGCGCCGTCGGCATCGACACCATCCCGATCTACGTCGTCTCCCAGACGACCTGGAACGAGCCGCGCATCGAGATCGCCCTCGTGCTCGACAATACCGGCTCCATGGGCTGGAGCGGCAAGATGGAGGCGCTCAAGAAGGCGGCGCGCGATCTGATCGACGAGCTGGAAGCAACCCGCGTCTCGACCGAGCAGGTGAAGATCGGCATCGTGCCCTTCGACACGCAGGTCAACATCGGCACGGGCTTCCGCAACGAGAACTGGCTGCGCTTCGACGGCACGGGCCTCGCATCCTCGGCCGTCACCACCCGCACCGCCTGGCAGGGCTGCCTCACCGACCGCGACCAGCCGGCCGACACCAACGATGCGACCCCCACCAGCGACCCGACCCGCTATCGCGGCGTGAAATGCGCCACGGGCTCGCTCGCGGCCGTCCAGCCGATGACCACCAATTTCGCGCCGCTGCGCACGACGATCAGCGCCATGCAGCCCTCGGGCAACACCAACCTGACCATCGGCGTCCAGATGGGCCTCGCCGTCATGTCGAAGGGCGTGCCGTTCAGCCAGACCGGCACCGAACCCGACATACTCCGCTACATGATCGTGCTGACCGACGGCGACAACACCCAGAGCCGCTATTCGACCAGCGCCTCGCAGATCGACGCGCGCTCGACCATGGCCTGCAACGCGGTCAAGGCGGCCGGCATCACCGTGTTCACGGTGCGCGTCATCGAGGGCAACCAGACGCTGCTGCGCAACTGCGCGTCCGACCCGTCCATGTATTTCAACGTGACGAGTTCGAGCGGCATCGGCGACGCCTTCAAGGCGATCACCAGCATGATCAAGCGGATGCGTCTGTCGGTGTAAGGCGGGACGCGCCCTCACCTCTCCCCAGCGGGGAGAGGTCGATCCGAGCATGGCGAGGATCGGGAGAGGGGGAGAGCGTTTGCCGGAGAGGCCTTAACCCCCTCTCCCGGCCAATAGCATCGAGCGAACGCGAGATGCGTTCGCATCTCGCTATGGGCCGACCTCTCCCCGCTGGGGAGAGGTGAGAACGGCGACCAACGCGGAAAGTTGGATCAGCGGCAAACGCGAAGGCGGAGCACCCGGCGGAACCAATGCCAGCGGACCCTCACGCCGTCTCCAGCGCCTCGGCGAGGCTCTCGAACAGCGCCCGCCCGTCGGTCGAGCCGATCTCCGGATCGACGTGATTCTCCGGGTGCGGCATCATGCCGAGCACCCGGCCGTTGTCGGACACGATGCCGGCAATGGCGTTCAGCGCGCCGTTGATATTGGCGGCCGGCGTGACGCTGCCCGCCGCGTCGCAGTAGCGGAACAGCACCTGCCCATCGCCTTCGAGCCGCTTGAGCGTCTCCTCGTCGGCGACGTAGTTGCCCTCGCCATGGGCGACCGGCACCTCGATGACCGCGCCGGCATTGTAGCGGCGGGTGAACGGCGAATTGGAGCTCTCGACGCGCAGGTGGACGTTCCGCGCAATGAACTTGAGCTGCGAATTGCGCATCAGCACGCCCGGCAGCAGGCCCGCCTCGCAGAGGATCTGGAAGCCGTTGCAGACGCCGAGCACCAGCCCGCCGCGCTCCGCATGCCGGCGCACCGGGTCCATGATCGCGGCGCGCGCGGCGATGGCCCCGCAGCGCAGGTAATCGCCGTAGGAGAAGCCGCCGGGCAGCACGACGAGATCGGTGCCGGCCGGCAGTTCGGTGTCGGCGTGCCAGACCAGCGACGGCTTCACGCCGGAGGTGAGTTCCAGCGCATAGGCGATGTCGCGCTCGCGGTTGGAGCCCGGAAAGACGAGGACGGCGGCCTTCATGGCGTCTCTCTCCGGCTCAGATGAGTTCGATGCGGTAGTTCTCGACCACCGTATTGGCGAGCAGCTTCTCGCAGGCCGCCTTGATCGCGACTTCCGCGGCAGCCTTGTCGTCGCCGGTAAGTTCCAGGTCGAAGACCTTGCCCTGCCTGACCGAGCCGAAGCCGTCGATGCCGAGGCTCTTCAGAGCGCCTTCGATGGCCTTGCCCTGGGGATCGAGGACGCCGTTCTTCAGCGTGACCGTGACACGGGCCTTCATGGCTTGCAGCTCTCCAGGCGGGATCGGCGGGATGGCGACCGTCTAGACCGGCCGGGCCGCGCGATCAATGGAAGATCGCGCTCATCGGCCCGATTCAGCGGGTCGGAGCAGGCTTGCCGTTCAGGTGGCCCGACAGCATGACCATCGGCAGGAAGGTCTGGAGATTGGTCTGCGCGGCGGCATGGTCGGGCGCCGTCGAGACGATGGAGAAATGCCGCGTGCCGTCCGAGACGATGCCGGTGGCCATGGCCTCGCGACGCCCGTCCGTGAACTCGATCATCTTGACGATGGTCTGCGACCGCGTGCCGGCAGAATCGCTTTCGCTGGCATCGACCGACTGGATGCGGGCGATGCGGCCCTGGCTCGCATCGATCATCCGCTGGTTGACCGTGTCGTGGTGGGCGCGGAAGGCGGCGAGTGGCGCGAACTGCACGCGTTCCTGCGGCCGATAACTGACCGTCGAGCCCGGCGCGCAGGTCGTCCCTCCGCAGCGATAGTAGATCGTGCCGGTGGCGGCGGTGGACCGCTGCCAGCCGTTGACCTCAATGGCCGCGCCCTGCGCACGGGCGCCAGCAACGCCTAAGGGCGCGGACAGAGCAAGGCCGATAGCGAAAGCGGAGAGGAGGCGGCGCATGGGCATCTCGCTGCGGGACTGCACGCTGCAGTGCTAGGCATTCCGTGTGTCGGTTTGGCGGCGCGGGGCGCCCGATCCGTTGCTTGGCGGGAGGCCGAGAGGTTGGCCAGGATTCTAGAGATTGGCCTCGGCCGCCGAGCGCGCCGCAGCCTCGACCTGCGCGGCGCGTGCGCCGATGACGACGACCACCCGCAATTCCGCTCCGCGCTGCCGCCCGAAGACGACGGCATGGGCGTCGCGCGCGCGGTCGCCCGCGCGGCGCATGGTCATCGTGAATCCGGAAAAATTGCGGTGGCGGATCGGACGCGCCGAGGCCGTGGTCCTGTGCAGCATGCGCCGCGCGGCGATAGCGGGCGGAGTTCTCCGCAACGCCGCAGCCACAAGCGCGCGGCGCCGCCGGTTGCCCTCGTCGAGCCGCGCGACCAGGCCGGAAGGCGCGGCGAGCGAGCGGGCCAGCGCCCGCGCCTCAGCGCCCCGCAGATCGACCACGGCCACGGCGATCTGGTTCGGGCAGACCCCATCGGCGCAGACGCCCACCGAAACGGGCGTCGCGCTCTCGCGCGTGATCCACGCGCCGACGGGAACGAAGATCCAGGGATTGTCGGCGGATTGCGCGCCCGCATCGGGGCGGCCCGCAATGCCGTCGACGGCGACGGGCATGTAGGCGCAGGACCCAAGCACGACGGTCGCGAAGACTGCGAGGAAGCCGGCACGCAGCAACTGCCACGCCTCCCCCGCCGCCTGCGGCCGGGAAACGCCGGCGCGGCCCCTAACGAGCCCCGCCGGATCGTCGTCCTGCCTTTGCACGGCTGCCGCCCTGCCCGGCGCTTGTTACTGGACGAGGACCGGCCCGGTCGGGCGCTCGTTCTCGCCCATCACGCCAAGCCGGCGCGCGACCTCGGTATAGGCCTCGATCAGGCCGCCCATGTCCTTGCGGAAGCGGTCCTTGTCCATCTTGTCGTTCGACTTGATGTCCCAGAGACGGCACGAATCCGGGGAGATCTCGTCGGCGACGACGATGCGCATGACATCGTTCTCCCAGAGCCGGCCGCACTCCATCTTGAAGTCGACGAGGCGGATGCCGGCGCCGAGGAACAGGCCCGACAGGAAGTCGTTAACGCGGATCGCCAGCGCGATGATGTCGTCGATCTCCTGCGGCGTCGCCCAGCCGAAGGCCGTGACATGCTCTTCGGAGACCAGCGGGTCGTTCAGCGCGTCGTTCTTGTAGTAGAACTCGATGATCGAGCGCGGCAGCTGCGTGCCTTCCTCGATGCCGAGGCGGGTCGACAGCGAGCCGGCGGCGACGTTCCGGACCACCACTTCGAGCGGAATGATCTCGACTTCGCGGATGAGCTGCTCGCGCATGTTCATCCGGCGGATGAAATGGGTGGGAACGCCGATGTCGTTCAGCTTCAGGAAGATGTACTCGGAAATGCGGTTGTTGAGCACGCCCTTGCCGTCGATCACCTCGTGCTTCTTGGCGTTGAAGGCGGTCGCATCGTCCTTGAAGTGCTGGATCAGGGTTCCCGGCTCCGGACCTTCATAGAGGACCTTGGCCTTGCCTTCGTAGATGCGGCGTCGGCGGCTCATGGGAATATACCGTGTCTTGAGGAAATCCATCTCTCACCAGGGTTCCGGGTTGCCGGTCTCCGGCGACGGTGCAGACGGGCGATCATCGCACGCGTCATGACAAGGGCAGAATCGCGCGCGCGGACGCCTTTGCCCGCACCTGTCTTCCTATCTGATCGTTCGCCATTGCACAATGAACCCGCGAGGGGCCGGAATCGCGTCGCTGCGACGCCTTTGCTCTCGCCAAAGTGGGGGCTGGCCGCCTATATGCAAGCCTGCCGGGGCCTCCCCGAACAGGCTTCAACGGTCCTCACGGGCCAGCGAAAAGACAGGACGAGACACGGATGAGCACCTTCGACAAGCGCGAGGAAGGGTTCGAGAAGAAGTTCGCCCATGACGAGGAGCTGCGCTTCAAGGCGACCGCCCGCCGCAACAAGCTGCTGGGCCTTTGGGCTGCCGAGAAGCTCGGCAAGACCGGCCCCGACGCCGATGCCTATGCCAAGGATGTCGTCATGTCGGACTTCGAGGAAGCCGGCGACCACGACGTGCTGAAGAAGGTGCTGGCGGATTTCCAGGCGGCCGGCGTCGCCCAGTCCGAGCACCAGATCCGCCGGACCATGGACGAGCTGATGGCGACCGCCATCGATCAGATCAAGGCGAACTGAGCCTTCCCCTCGCACTTGGGCGGGCGGGGCGACAAAGCCCCGCCGCCTGACACCCGTCTCACGCCACTCTTTTCGGCAGCGGGCCGATATAGCGGGACTGGGGCCGGATCAGCCGGCCGGTCTGTTCCTGCTCCATGACATGGGCGGCCCAGCCGGCGACCCGCCCGGCCGCGAAGACTGCCGTGAAGGCCTCGCGCGGCAATTCCAGCGCCTCCAGCACCAGCGCCGTATAGAACTCCACGTTGGTCTGCAGCGGCTTGGTCTGCTTGCGGACCTTCAGCAGGTCGAGCGCCGCCGCCTCCACGGCCTCGGCGAGGCGCACGCGGTTGCTGCCACCCTTGAGGTTTGCCGCGACCGCCTTCAGCACGTCGGCTCTGGGATCACGGACCTTGTAGACCCGGTGGCCGAAACCCATCAGCCGCTCGCCCCGGTCGAGCGCGTCCGAGAGCCAGGCACCCGCCGCGTTCTCCGTGCCGATGGCGTCGAACATGTCCAGCACCGGCCCCGGCGCGCCGCCGTGCAGCGGGCCCTTCAGCGCACAGAGCCCGGCCACCACCGACGAGGCCATGCCCGCGCGGGTCGCGGCCACGACGCGGGCAGCAAAGGTCGAGGCGTTGAGCCCGTGGTCGATCACCGTGACCATGTAGGTGTCAAGCGCGCGCGCGTGCGCGGGCGAAGCCGCCTCGCCCCTCACCATGCGCAGGAAATCCTCGGCCTGCCCGAGCGTCGCGTCCGGCGGCACGGGCGCGAGCCCCCGCCCCTGCCGGACGATGGCCGTCGCGAAGACCGGCACGGCCGCCGTCGCGAGCAGATGCGCGGGAAGAGGCGAGGCGTCGGGCAGCGCCGCCAGCATCAGCCGCAGCCCCTCCACCGGGGAGAGCGCCTTCGCCTGCGGCTGGAGCGCCAGCGCCGTGCCGAACGCCGCGACGCGCGCCCGGCCGAGGCCGGCGCGCACCGCTGCCTCTCCGTCTTCCGCAGCAAATCCGCTCCACAGCAGGCCGGCAACCGCCTCATAACTCCAGCGTCCCGCCAGTTCCTGCAGGTCGTAGCCGCGGATGATCAGCCGACCCGCCTCGCCATCGACGTGGCTCAGCACGGTTTCGGCGGCGACGACATCGTCGAGACCGGGGGAATTGGCGAGGGGCATGTTGATCACGGACGACATGGCTTCACTCCTTGATTGTCGCCCTGATCTTGATATGCAATAGTTGACCGTCAATCTTGATTCATATTATCAATATGAAAAGCACCACTACCACCACCGCCGGCCATATCGACGCCAGTGAGGCTTCCGAGCGCCTCGGCGTCAGCCGCGCGACGCTCTACGCCTATGTCAGCCGCGGCCTCATCCGCGCCGTCGCCGATGCCGACGACCCGCGCCGGAGCCTCTACAGCGCCGCCGATATTGCAGCGCTTGCCGACCGCAAAGGGCGCAGCCGCAAGCCGGAATCGGTCGCCAATGCCACGCTCGATTTCGGCCTGCCGGTGCTGACCTCCGGGATCACCCGCATCGCCGATGGCCGCCTTGCCTATCGCGGCCGCGACGCCGCCGAAATCGCCGCCAGCGCCAGCCTCGAAGAGGTCGCCTGTCTGCTCTGGGACTGCGGAGACGACGATCCCTTCGCCGATCCGCCGCCGGAGATCGACGCGGCCTGGCCGGAGCTTTCACTCTCCCTCAGTCACCTCTCCGTTTTCGAGCGGATGGCGGCGCTGCTGCCGCTGGTGCGCGGCGCGACGCGGATCACCTGGCAGCGCGAAACCCGCCTGCTCTGGCCGAGCGGCGCGGCGCTGGTGCGCGCCCTGGCCGCGGCGGCGACAGGCCGACTGCCCTCGTCCGAACCGGTCCACCGCCAGCTCGGCGCCGCCTGGGGCGTCGATGCGGCCGGCATGGAGACGCTGCGGGCGGCGCTGGTCCTGCTCGCCGATCACGAACTGAACGCCTCGACCTTCACGGTCCGGGTCGTCGCCTCGACCGGCGCATCCCTCGCCTCCGCCCTCTCCGCCGGCCTCGGGGCGCTCAGCGGACCGCTGCACGGCGGCCAGACGAGCCTCGTCGAAGCCCTGTTCGAGGAGGCCGAACGCGCGGGCGACGCCGCGGCGCTGGTCGACCGGCGGCTCTGGCGGGGCGACCGGCTGCCCGGCTTCGACCATCCTCTCTACCCGGACGGCGACCCGCGAGCGACGACCCTGCTCGCCCTGCTGCCTCCCGATCCTCTCCGCGCCGACCTGGTGGCGGCGCTGGACCGTCTCGGCAAGCGGCCGAACGTCGATTTCGCGACGGTGTCGATGCGGCGCGCGCTCGGCCTGCCGCCGGGTTCGGCGCTGGCCTTGTTCGCGGTCGGCCGTTCGGTCGGCTGGATCGCCCATGCGCTGGAACAGCGCGCCACGGGCAAGCTGATCCGCCCGCGCGCCCGCTACGACGCCGGCATGGAGCGGGACTGACTCAGCGGTAGACGAAGACGGGATCGCCGAGATCGATGGCCGGAAAGGCGTCCTTGTCGGTCCAGTAGTCCTGGCTGTGCTGCCAGTCGGGTCCGGGCCCGGCCTTGGGCAGAAGGTGCATGCCGCGCAGCAGGTAGCCCGGATTGAAGTTCTCCTCGTCCACCCATGGCGCCAGCGGGCCCTTTGCCTCGTCGGGCCGCAGCGCCGCCACCACGGCCGAAGCGCCCCTCGCCTTCATGTGCGGCAGCAGGCGGCAGACGAAATCCGCGACGAGATCGGTCCTGAGCGTCCAGCTCGCGCGGAAATAGCCGAAGACCCAGACGAGATTGGGTACGCCGGTGAACATCATGCCGCGATAGGTGACCGTCTCGGCGAAATCGACGGCCTTGCCGTCCACCGTGAAGGGGATGCCGCCCATGACGCTGAGGTGGAAGCCGGTGGCGGTGACGACGAGATCCGCCTCCAGCTCCTGCCCCGACCCGAGCCGGATTCCCGCCGGCGTGAATCGATCGATCGTGTCGGTGACGACGGAGGCCTCGCCGCGCCTGATCGCCTCGAACAGGTCGGCATCCGGCACGAAGGCGATGCGCTGGCGCCAGGGCCGGTAACTCGGCGTGAAATGGGTGTCGACGTCGTAGTCCGGCCCCATGATGGTGCGGATCACGCCGATCAGCTCGGCCCTGACCTTGTCCGGCTTCTCGAAGGTCTGGCGGGTGAAGGCATCCTGGTCGAACAGGATCTTCCGGCGGACGATCTCGTGAATCCAGCTCTCGTCCACCTGCAACTGGCGCAGCGTCTCCGCGAGGTCGATGGCATTGCGGCCCGTGCGGAAGTAGGTCGGCGAGCGCTGGAGCATGGTGACGTGGGCGCATCGGCCGGCAATGGCCGGCAGCAGCGTCGCGGCAGTCGCGCCCGAGCCGATCACGACCACGCGCTTGCCAGTCACATCCAGATCGTCGGGCCATGTCTGCGGATGCACGATCGACCCGCGGAAATCGGCCATGCCCGGCCATTCCGGCGCATAACCCTCGTCGTGACGGTAGTAGCCCTGGCACATCCACAGGAAGCCGGCGGTGAAGCGCACGGTCTCGCCGGTGTCGAGCCGCTCGGCGGTCACCGCCCAGCGGCTCTCGGCGCTGGACCAGTCGGCCGAGACCACGCGATGGCGGTAGCGGATGTGCCGGTCGAGCCCGGCCTCGGCGATGATCTCGCCCATATAGGCCTTGATCTCGGCCGCGGTGGCGATGGGCGGGCCGGTCCAGGGCTTGAAGCTGTAGCCGTAGGTATGCAGGTCGCTGTCCGAGCGGATGCCGGGATAGCGGTGGGTGACCCAGGTCCCGCCGAATGTGTCGAGCGCCTCCAGCACCACGAAGCGCGCATCCGGCATCTGCTTCCGGAGCTGCCAGGCGCTGCCGATGCCGGAGACCCCTGCCCCGATGATCAGCACGTCGACATGTTCGCTGGCATCCGGGGCGGGAGTCGGGTGACTGGCGGCGTCTGTCATGCGGCGCAGGCTCCGTGAACGACCGCGAGCATAGGCAGCCGGCGGCGAAAGCCATATCGGCGGAACGGGCGATGGTGGCGGGGCGGGCCGCCGCGCAGGAGCCTTGCGGCCACCCACCTTGCCGAGCGGCCCTGGCGCCGGGCATGTGATCGGCCCGCCCCGGCGACCCCAGAGACCCGCCCCGTGACCGATACGGCCGAGAAAGCTCCCGCCGATGTCGCCCCCGCCAGCACCGTTCGGGCGTCGGGCCCGCTGATCGGATTCGCCTGCGGGGCCGGCGCGGCGCTGATCTGGGGCGTGCAGGCCGTGGTCTCCCGCCAGTCGGCCATCGACGGGCTGACGGCCGGCGATGTCACGGTCCTGCGCTTCCTGACAGCCTCCTTCGCCCTCCTGCCGCTCGCCCTGATGCGGCTGAAGCCCTTCCCGGTCGGCCGGCTCGGCTGGCGCAAGTCCCTGACGCTCACGCTGTTCGCCGGCGCGCCGTTCAGTCTCGTCCTCGTCGGCGGCTCGACCTTCGCGCCAGCCTTGCATACGGCGGTGATCGGCCCGGGATTGATCCCGGTCATGTCCGCCGTGCTCGCCTATGCCGTGCTCGGCGAAAGGCCGCCGGTCATGCGCCTCGTCGGCCTTGCCCTGATCGTCGGGGGCATCGGCCTGTTCTTCTGGCACGCGACCTCTGCCGCCCCTGCCGGCGACGGCGCCTGGCGCGGCGACCTCATGTTCGTGCTGGCGGCGCTGATGTGGTCGCTGTTCGCGCTGCTCGCCCGCAAATGGCAGGCCGACGCCTTCGACCTGACCATCACGCTGTCGATGCTGTCGGTGCTGATCATGCCGCTGCTGGTTGTGGTCGTTCCGCTTCGCATGGGCGATGCAGCCCTCGGCGCCATCGCCCTGCAGGCGCTCTATCAGGGCCTGCTCGCCGGCGTGGTGTCGGTGTTCTTCTACGCCAAGGCCAATGCCATTCTCGGCTCGGCCCGCGCCGCGCTGTTCCTGCCCATGGTGCCGATCGTGACGCTCGCGGCCGGTGCGCTCCTGCTCGGCGAGTATCCGTCATGGCCCGAGATCGCCGGCATGACGATCGTCATGGCCGGCATGACCGTGGCGCTGCGCGCCGACAGGCCCGCGTAAATCAGCCCGTCGCCAGCTCCTGTTCGAGCAGGTCGAGCGCTGCCGGCGGGTCAGCCTCCACCGTCCGCGCCTCCATGACGATGATCCGGTAACCGCGCTCGGCGAGCCAGCGGCGCTTTTCCGTGCGGCGCTCGGCAGCCTCGTCCCCTTGCGTATGGGGCTCGAAATCGACCACCACCCGCAGCGGAAACGAGACGAGGTCGGCGACATGCGGGCCGATGGGCACGGCGCGCTTGAAGCCGCGGCCGGCGAAGCGCCGGTCCTTGGTCATGACGTCCCAGAGCGCCCGCTCCGCCTCGGTGGGATTGCGGCGGATGAGCCGGGAAATGCCGCGCACCGGCGCGGTGCCACCGGTCAGGTCCTTGGTGGAATCGGCGAGGAAGTTGCGCAGCGCCTCGGCGCCCTCGGCGGTGAAGGTGCCGCCGCGCGCCGGGCCCTTCGCGCCCTCCGAGATGGAGGTGATGACGCCGTGCAGCGTCGCCACATCCTGGCGGGTCGGCTGCATGCGCTGGAGGATGTTGCGGAGGTTGATGACCATGCCCTCGCGCTTCTCGGGCGGGCGGAAGAACTCGACGCGGTCGAGCTCGCGCTCCAGCGTCTCGAAGAGGGCCAGCATCTGCGCCTTGTTGGCGGGCTCCGACCGCTCCTCCGCGACGTGCGGCAGGGCCGCCCCATGGGCCTGCGAAAACCACTCGTAGCCGAGCACCAGCACGGCCTGCGCGAGGTTCAGCGAGGAAAAGGCCGGATTGACCGGATAGGTCAGGATGGCATTGGCGAGCGCCACCTCGCCGGCCAGGAGGCCGTTCCGCTCGCGCCCGAACACGACGCCGACCGCCTCTCCCGCCGCGATCTTCGGCACCAGCGCGCCGACCGCCTCGCGCGGGCCGACCACCGGCTTGACCTGATCGTGTGGGCGGGCCGTGGCGGCATAGGTAAAGGTCAGGTCCGCTATGGCCTCCTCCAGCGACCCGAACAATTCCGCCTCGTCGAGGATGCGGTTCGCGCCCGAGGCAGCCGGATAGGCGCGCGCATTCGGCCAGCCGTCGCGGGGGCTGACGAGCCGCATGCGGGTCAGGCCGAAATTCGCCATGGCGCGCGCCGTCGTGCCGATATTCTCGGCCATCTGCGGTTCGACGAGAATGACGATGGGGCTGCCCTTCATCTGCGCGGGCTGGGTGATATCGACGGTCATGGGCTCGAGGGTGTTGGCGGGGCGCGTGCCCGATTTGGCGTCTTCACGCGAAGCAGGCGAACGCTCTAGCGGGAAATGACCTTTGAGGGAATTGGCGGGCCGTCCGCCGACCGCCATGATGGCGCGAGCGGCGCACCAGACGCCCCGAATGAGGAACGTCCATGCGCCTGCCCTTCTTCTACGGCTGGGTCATCGTCGCGGTGACCTTCGTGACCATGGGCATCGGCGTGAATGCCCGCACGTCCTTCTCGCTGTTCTTCTCGCCGATCATCGACGAGTTCGGCTGGGATCGCGGCGTCACTGCCGGCGCGTTCTCGTTCGGCTTTCTCGTCTCCGCCGTGCTCTCCCCGCTCATGGGCAAGCTGATGGACCGCACCGGCCCGCGCACTGTGATGGAGCTCGGCGTCGTGCTGATGGGCATCGGCCTCCTGATCGCACCGCTCACCACCCAGCCGTGGCACCTCTACCTCACCATCGGCGTGCTGGTCGGCTCAGGGAGCGTCTGCCTCGGCTATTCCGGCCAGTCGCTGTTTCTGCCCAACTGGTTCGTCAGGCGGCGCGGCCTTGCGGTCGGCATCGCCTTTGCCGGCGTCGGCATCGGCTCGATCACCCTCCTGCCCTGGGTCCAGTCGATGATCGACGGCGCCGGCTGGCGGCAGGCGAGCCTCGCCATGGGCATCCTGATCCTCGTCGTGCTCGCGCCGCTCAACCTGCTGCTGCGCAAGCGCCCGGAGGATATCGGCCTCAGGCCCGACGGCGATGCGGCGCCGCTGCCCGGCGGCGCAACCGCTCCCTCGAACATCGTGGACGCGACATGGGCGGCCACCGACTGGACCCTGTCACGCGCACTCGGCACGGCGCGGTTCTGGTGGCTGGCGCTCGGCTATTTCTGCGGGCTCTACGTCTGGTACGCGGTGCAGGTCCACCAGACCAAGTACCTCGTCGAGATCGGCTTCGGCTCGACTGCCGCCGCCTGGGCGCTCGGCCTCGTCAGCCTGCTCGGCATTCCCGGCCAGATCGCCCTCGGCGCGCTGTCCGATAGGATCGGCCGCGAATGGATCTGGACCATTTCCTGTATCGGCTTCGCCGTCTGCTTCGCCGCGCTGATCGCGCTGGAGGCGGCTCCGACGCTGCTGCTGGTCTATCTGATGGTCGCCGTGCAGGGTTTCCTCGGCTACGGCCTGACCTCGGTCATGGGCGCGGTGGTCGCCGAAATCTTCGCGGGCAGGCATTTCGGCACGATCTTCGGCACGGTCATGTTCGTGGCGCTGGCGGGCGGCGCGGCGGGACCCTTCGTGACCGGCCTGCTGCACGACCTGCTCGGCAATTACCGCGCGGCGTTCATGATCGGCATTGTGCTGAGCGCCGTCTCGGCCGCGGCCATCTGGCTCGCCGGCCCGCGGCAGATCAGGGCTGTGGCAGGGCGGCTGAAGGCCGCCTGATCAGGGCCGCTCGGCCCTCGGCTGCGACGGCGTGAAGGCATAGACCAGCGTGCTCGCGATGAGCGCCGCCGCCAGCGCGCCGTGCATCTGGGCGAAGGCGCCGGCGGCGTCGAGGCCCTGCGCCTTGCCCCGGTCGATCAGCCAGCCCGATCCCGTCTGCACCGCTGCCGCGCCCGCGATGAAGATGAAGTTCATCAGCGTGATGCCGCGCCCGACGAGATCGTCGCGGAAAAACGGGCGGATATGGGCCATCAGGATCGTGTAGCTGAAGCCGCAGAAGCCGATCGCGACGAAGGCGAGCGCCGCCACGAGCGCGGACTGCACCCCGCTGACGGCAAGCGCGATGAGGATCGCCGCCATCGCGACATTGCCCATGAGCGTCGCGGTCTTGGCGAAGCCGAAGCGGCTTTCGACCCAGCCGATGAGGAAGGCGCTGGCCGCCATGGCCAGCGACATGAACAGCGCCACCTGCCCCTGTTCCCATGGCCCGAGGCCGATGACCTGCTCCAGATAGGGCGCGACCCACAGGCCTCTCAGCGCCACCATGATGGCGTAGCTGAAGAAGACGATGGGCACGAACATCCAGAAGACCGGCGTCCGGACGATCTCGCCGAGGCCGGACAGGACGCCGCCCTGCCCGCGCTGGGCGATGCGCGGCGGGTCCTTCAGGAAGGCGGCGGCCAGCACGAAGGCGACCGCATAGAGCCCCGCCAGCATCATCATCGTGCCACGCCAGCCGAACCGCTCGGCGGAGAGCACCAGCGGCGTCGTGCCGATCAGGTTGCCGATCGAGCCGAAGCCGATCAGCAGCGAGGCGAGGAAGCCGAAACGGTGCGGCGGATAGATGCGCGCGAACACGTAGAGCGCGCCCATATACATCGGCGAGCAGCCCACCCCAATCAGGCCCATGGCGAAGGCGCCGACCGTGGCGTTGGGCGCGAAGGGGAACAGGCAGACGCCGATGGCGCCGACCGCCATCAGCGGCAGAACCGTGCGCCTCGGCCCGTAGAAATCGAGCGCCCAGCCCACCGGAAACTGCATCAGCGCGAAGACGACGAACCAGGCCGAGCTCATCACCGCGAGCTCGGTCGCGCCGATGTTCATGTCGGCCATGATCCGCGTCGCCAGCACGCTGAGGAACGAGCGGAAGAAGATCGAGATGATGTAGGCGAGGAGAAGCGCGGCGAAGGTCTGCATGGTCGAGTTGGGCCAGGCTCGACCTTGGGGCGGCTATGCGGCGAGCCATCCGCCAATAGCGGATCGCGTGAAGTTCAGGCAGCCCGCGGGCGCGCGGCAGCATCCCGCCGCGACGCGCGATACCCCGCTCAGCCCGGCCTGCCGCCGCCGGGAACCGAGGACGTCGTGCCGGCGGGATTCGCGCCGGGCGTCTCGGTCGGGTAGCGCTCGCGATAGTTCTTCAGGAAGGCATCGAGCGTGTCGCGATCGGCGATGGACCGGGCGATCTCGCGATATTCGACGCCGCGCGCCTCGATCGGCGCGGTCACGACGTCGAAGGGGCGCTGGTCGGGCGTGTCCCTCATCGCCGCGCGCCAGCGCGTGCGCAGGCGGTCGAGGCCGAGATTATCGTCGCTCAGCGCATAGCCGATGCCGGCCCGCAGCAGGTGGCGGCGCTCCATCTCGGTGAGCGGCGCAGTACCGCGACGCCCCGAAACCCATCTTTCGCTCTGTTCGGCGGATTCGCGGTGGCGCTGGGCGCTCCAGAGGATGTCCGCGCGCATCATCTCCGCTTCCGGCGTCTTCACGTCGCCGATCAGCTCCAGCGCCTGGTCGGCCCGGCCGGAATCGGCATGCGCGCGCGCCTCCAGAAGATAGCGCTGGACGCGCAGTTCCTCCGGCAGGTCGGCAAGGCGGGTCTGGCGCAGCACCGCGAGTGCCGCAGCCGGCTTGCGGTTCATCAGGTGGACCAGCGCGAGGCGCGCCGCGACCTGGCTGCGGGCAGCGCCCGAGAGACGCCGGTCGATCTGGTGCTGGAGCAGCGAGGCTGCCTGATCGAGCAGGTCCATCGCCGCAAGACGCTCGGCAAGGCGGCGGATGATCTCGTCGCCGCGGCGCCCCTGCGGGGTCATGTCGCGGAAGTCGTAGTAGAGCGCCAGCGCGTCCACCGGCTTCATCTTGTCGGCATTGCCGTCGAGGAACAGCGCCTCGAAATATTTGGCGACGTCGTCCTGCATGCCGCGGACGACCTCTGAGCGCGGGTGCGCGCGCATGGCCGTGCGCATGGTCGAGAAGGCATCGCGGAAGCGATCCTGCTCGGCATAGAGCCTGGAGAGCAGAGCAAGGGTCCGGGCCTCGACGTCATCGCCGCGCCAGGCATAGCTCTGCGCTTCGAGTTCCTCGGTCGCGACCTTGCGGTCGACCTCGCCGAGACGGATGCGCACGGCGAGGTGCCGCTGCTCGGCATCGGCTCTGACCGGCAGGTCGTTGCCATTGGCCGCGCGGGCATAGGAGACGAGCGCGTCGCGATCCTGCCCCCTCGCCTCCGCCACGCGCCCGCGCAGCAGCGCGAACTGCTGCTCGGCCTCGTTCGGAATGCCCACCTCCTGCAACTCGGCGAGGTGCTGGGCAGCCTTCTCGACCGCTCCGGCATCGAGGGCAGACTGGACGGCATGAACGAGAATGGTGCGCGCCAGCGGACCCGGCAGCGTCGAAATCGCGGTGTCGGACGCCTCGAAGGCCTCATGCGCCTCGCGCGGCCGGCCGCCGAGCGAGAGGGCCGTCGCGCGCCAGACGCCGACATCCGGCGCAGTTGCCATGGACGGGTGGGCGAAATCGCGCAACGCGTCGTCCGGCCGGTGCATCATGATCGAGACGACGCCGCGCAGGCCCTGGATCGTGCCGTCCTCGGCGATGCGCCGGTCCTGCCGCACGATCGCGTCGAGAACCGATTTCGCCTCGGCCCAGCGCTGCTGGGCCATGTAGAAGCGGACGAGTTCGAGGCGCTTGGTGGTGCGCTGGGTCTCGTGGACCGCCGCGGCGGTCGAGACGAGGTCGCTCTCCCGCTCGCGGAACGGCGCGAGCTCGTCGGCGGCCCACAGTTCGAGGTCGAAGGTGATAGTGCGCGGACGGCGCACAAGCCGCTGCACGGAGGGCGGACGGGCGCCGCTGGCGCTCAGCAGCAGACCGCGTGGACGGCCGACATGGACGCTCTCGCCGGCAATCGTCACGGCGAGGTCGTCGGCCAGCGGCTGGAAGACGAGGCCATGGCTGCCGGCGAGCGCCGAGAACTCCACCATGTCGCGGGTCTGGATGAAGGAACGGGCGGGCCCGGCGCCGGTCACCACGATCAGTTCGTCGCCCGCCAGAGGATCGGCAAGGCGGTGGACGGCACCGGCATGGGGAAACTCGGCCGTGGCGATCAGCCGGTCGCCGTCGCCCGTCGCGCGCATGAGATGGACCGGTCGCGGCGGCTCCAGCACCGTGTCGGCCAGCGTCACGATCCAGGCCGCGCCGTCGCGACCCGTTGAGGCAAGGCTCTGCCGCTCCAGGCCGATGCGGATCGCCGTGCCTTCGCGCGAGCGGGTCGCGTCGACGGAGGTAAACACGCCCGCCGCGTCGCCCTGAAGGCCGGCGAGGTCGATGTTCTCGGCGGTGTCGAAGACCAGCCAGAGCGTGTCGCCGCGCTGGAACACCGCGCCCGGCGTCTCCTTTGAGAAGGGCAGCAGGATGCGGATAGTGTCGCCTGCCCGGCGCGCCTGCACGGCGACGGGACCTTCGGCCATGCGCGACGGCTGTGCGGCTGCCGGAGGCGCCGCCTCGACGCGCGGGGCCGGCGGAACCGGCACAGGAGCGGCGGCAGGTGTAGCGGCCGGAGCGGCCGTTCGGGCAGCAAGCTGGGGTGCCGCCGGCAGCGGAGCCACTCGGGTCGCGGGAGCAGCAGCAGCCGCAGCGACGACCGGAGCCGGCGCCGTCTGCGGCATAACCGGGGTCGGCACGTTGCCCGGCAGGCTGGTGACGGCCGGCGGCATGGTCGAGGCGCGCGGCGCGGTTGGGGACGGCCGCGGCTGGCCGCGCATTGTCAGGTCGACGACATAGGTGCCGTCCTCGCGGAAGGCACGCACGTCGGCCTGCGGCGAGACCGCGAGGCGGATCACCAGTTCGTCGGCGCCGGTATCGGCCTCGATCTCGTTGACGAAAGGCGGCAGGGCGTCGCGCACGTGGCGCAGGTCGGCGGTGAAAGGCTTGGCGATCCTGACGATCAGCCGGTCCTGCGCCCGGTCGATGGCGACGCCGACCGGCTCCGGCAGGTTGAAGACGAAACGCGTGAAGGTCGGGTGGTTGCCGACGCGCACCGAGACCGGCGGCAGGGTGCGGGCGACGCGCTGCGCCTCGGCCGCGCGGGCGCGGCGCTCGGCCTCGCGGGCACGCCGGGTCAGTTCCTCGACAATCTCCATCGGCAGGCCGGGCGGCGCGCCGCTCCAGGTGTCGGGCATCATGTCGATGAACAGCCGCTCGCCGGCTTCCATCGAGTTGACCGTCACACGCTGCGACAGCGCGAACCGCAGCGACTTGCCGTCGGGATCGCGGCGCACCGCCGAGACATAACCGCTCAGTTGTCCCATGAGCGGACCGACCTGCATGTCGACGGGCATGGAAAAGGTGATGACGAGCACGCCGCCTGATATTTTCACGTCGGTCGGCAATTGCTGGTCGAAATGGAAGACGACGCGGGCGTAGCCGCCGGCCGTAGACGCGGTCACCTCGGCCTTGGCGCGGGTGGGCCGGGCCTCGCCTGTTCCGGCCGGCGCGGACTGGCCGAAGGCAGGCTGAACCGGCAGGATCATGGCGGCATGGCCGACCAGGGCGGCGACTACGCCTCCCCTCGCCCAACGCCAGACGCATTTCGCGTTCCCGTCCATGGGATCGCGCCCCGCAACGCTTCGCCTGGCAACACGCACCGGCGTCCGGCCGCTTCGTGCAGCCGGTCAGGCGCCATTGTGGGCAAACGTCATTAACAGCGCGTTTCGCTGCAACCGCCGGTCAGCGGGTCGGGCGCCCTTCGATCTTGGGCAGCGCGTCGGGCGAAATCTGGATCGGCGCGGCCGACGCGGTCTGGTTCGGCCGGCGGGCCAGTTCGGTGGTCAGGCGCTTCGCGGGATCGGGCTGCATCTGAGCGATGATGTCGGCGAGCTTCGGCGGCCGCATGGCGCGGGCGACCTCCAGCAGGACCGAGAGGTCGAGCGTGTCGAAGATGCGGGCCGCATCCTTCGGACGCATGGTCTCGTACATGGAGACGACGCCGCGGAAGCGGGTCTGTTCGGCGTCGTCGCGCCGCTGTTCGAGGCTGGCAATGCGGCCCTCCAGCTCGCGCAGTTCGGTCGCGCGCTGTTCGAGGCGTCGCTCGGTGGCGCGCAGCAGGTTCTCGCGCATGTCGAGTTCCCGCTGGCGCGTGTCGAGTTCCTGGCGGCGTTCCTGAAGGCGTTCGAGAATGGCGCGCTCGGAGGACGAAATGGCCGGTGGCTGAGCGGTCGCGGGCAGCGGCGTGGGCGTTGCCGCCGGCGGTGCAGCAGCCGGGCGCGGTGCGGCGGCCGGCTGAGCCGCGGCGGGCGTCGAACCGGTGACCAGAGTGCGGTCGGCGGGCGATTCGATGCCGGGGATCGAGGCGTCCTGCGCCACGGCCGGGCGCGGGCCCGACGGAGCCAGATCGCCGCTGATCAGGCCGACGGCCTTGAGGAACAGGAGCCCGCCTGCGGCGACGGTGACGATGGGCAGGAGGCGGAGGTCGCGCATGGCCGTCTCACGCCGCCCGGGTCTGGATGCGCGCCGCGAAGGCGGTGGCCGCCGCAAGCGTCGAGGCTGCGCTTGAACCGCCTTCGGGAGCATCGCGCAGGGTCACCGGCACGATGGGCCCGGCGGCCGGGATCGGCAGGGTCGGGGCCGGCGCCTTCGGTCGGGCCGCCTCGGTGATCTTGGCGATGCGGTCCATCACCACCCGTCCGGCGCCGACCTCGCGGTCGATGTCGGCGAGGAAGCGCTCGGCCGTGCGCAGCCGCTCGCCCAGCGTGCCGTCGCATTCGCGCACCGTGATCTTGAGCCCCTGAATGGCGCGCTCGGCGATCTCGGTGGCGGTCACCAGTTCGGCGATGGTCGCCTTGAGCGACTGCTCGTCGGATTTCAGCAGCGTCAGGCGGCGGTTCAGCCGGGCGCAGTAGGCGATGGTGGCGGCCAGCAGAGCCGCCACCATGAGTTCGACGATCATCGACACGGTGAAGCTCGACATCATGCCTCCTGCCCGGCGGACGAGATCTGTTCAAACTGGGTGAGCGTGGTGCGTCCGCGCCTGAGCGGCTTCTGGATGCGCACGGCCACCTTGTCGCCGACGCGGCCCATGCGGCCCTCGGTCAGCATTTCCTCGCCGCAGCGCACCTTGACCAGCGCGTCGGGCTTCATGTCGAGCATCAGCGTGTCGCCGACCTTGAGGTTCATCAGCCGGCGCAGCGGCAGTTCGTTCTCGTAGAGCACCGCTTCGACCTGCGTGCGCGCCTGGAAGATTTCCGTCGCGAGATGCCCTTCCCAGACCGGGTCGCGGCCGAGCTTCTCGCCGACGAAGGTCTGCATCAGGCGGTCGCGGATCGGCTCCAGCGTCGCATAGGGCAGCAGCATCTCGATGGAGCCGCCGCGCTCCTCCATGTCAATGCGGAAGCGCACGAGGATGGCGGCGTTGTTCGGTCGCGAGATGGCGGCGAAGCGCGGGTTGGTCTCGAGCCGGTCGATCTTGAAGTTGACCGGCGAGATCGGGCGGAAGGCGGCTTCAGCGTCGGCGAGGATGACCTCGATCATGCGCTTGACGAGGCCCATCTCGATGGTCGTGTAGGGCCGGCCCTCGACACGGATGGCGGTGACGCCGCGACGGCCGCCGAGCAGCACGTCGATGATCGAGTAGATGAGACTGGAATCGACGGTCGCGATGCCGAAATTGTCCCATTCCTCGGCCTTGAAGATGGAGAGGATGGCCGGCAGCGGGATGGAATTCAGGTAGTCGGCGAAACGCACCGCGTGGATGCGGTCGAGCGAGACCTCGACATTGTCGGAGGTGAAGTTGCGCAGCGAGGTGGTGAGCAGTCGCACGAGGCGGTCGAACACGATGTCGAGCATCGGCAGGCGCTCGTAGGCGACCATGGCCGAGTCGATGATGGCGCGGATGCCGCCATTGTCGGTGAGCGCGAGATCCTCGATCGAGAAGCCGAGGAGATTGTCGATCTCCTCCTGATTGAGGATGCGCTCGGCGCCGCCCTTGCCGCTATGGGCGTGGGCTATGCCGTCCTCGCCGACGGTATCCCAGCCCTCGGCCGCATCCACGCCGGCAGAGCCCTGCTCTTCCAGGGCCATGCCCCATTCGGCTGCCAGTGCATCCTGGTCGATGTCGCCCGCCATCCCCGCTTACCCGTTACTGCACGACGATTTCGCGGAACAGCACGGCATTGACCCGCGCCGGGTGGACGGCGGTGTTCACCCGCCGCGTGAGTTCGTCACGCAGCCGGAAGATGCCGGCCGAGCCCTCGATGTCGGTGGGGCGCATCTCGCGCAGGTAGAGCTGGAAGGCATCGACCACGCGCGGCATGATCGGCTTGATCTGATCGGCGACCTTGGCGTCCGTCACCTCCAGCGCGACCTTGACGCGCAGATATTGCGGCCGGTCCTGCCCGACCGAGAGGTTCACGGTCATATCCGGCAGGTCGACGAAGGCGACCGGCTTGGCGATCTCCGCCGGCTGCGCCTGGGCGGCCTCCGGCTTCTTCTTGAGGAAGAAGAACCAGCCTCCCCCGCCGAGCAGGACGACGGCCAGCCCCGCGCCGGCCATCATGACCAGCTTGCTCCTGCCGCCCGCCGCCGGGGCTTCGCCGTCCTCGGCCTCGTCCATGTCGGCCTCGGGCTTTTTCGGTTTCTTCGCCATGACTTAAGCGCCCTTGAGTCTCTCGATGGGACGTTGCGGCCCGAATGGTTAACGGCTCGTTTATTTTGGTAAACGACCGGCAAGATTTGCCGGGCCATTTGCGCTCCGGAGGTCATTCCTGCCGGGTGCATGGTGAATGCTTTCCTTATCTAAGTGGTTGATTTTCCTTGAACAGGCGACTTGGCACGCCCGATGCGAGTGATGATCCGGGCACCGATCGCCGTTTGGGAGAACGGTCCGGCGCCCGAGCTGGGGAGCACCGAAGACGGACCGCCTTGGGAGAGGCGGAAACCGGGTCGGACAATCGGGGACCGGTCCAATGGAGAACATTGGTCTCGTCGGCCTTTCGCGGCAGGTCGCCCTGCAGCGCGAGCTCGACGTCATTGCGAACAACATCGCCAACTTGAACACCACGGGGTTCAAGCAGGACGATGTCGTGTTCCAAGAGTACCTGATGCCCGTCGCCCGGGACGACACGTTCCAGCGCGGCGCGGATCGCCGCCTGTCCTTCGTCTGGGACCGCGCGACCGCCACGAATATGGGCCAGGGCGCCATGGAGGCGACCGGCAACACGCTCGATGTCGGCGTTTCCGGCCGCGGCCTCTTCGTCGTCCAGACCCCCGAGGGCGAGCGCTACACGCGCGGCGGCTCCTTCGAGATCAACTCGCAGAACCAGCTCGTCACCAAGCAGGGCCATCTCGTCCTCGGCGAGGGCGGCCCGATCAGCTTCGAGACGACCGATGTCGGCATCACCATCAGCCGCGACGGCACGATCAGCGCCCGCGACGGGACCGCAACCGGACCGGCCCAGACGCGCGGCCGCCTGCGCCTGGTCGATGCCACCGGCCGCGGCGCCTTCCAGAAAGCCGGCGACAACCTTTTCACGCTGACCGCCGGCGCGCAGGTTCAGCCTGTCACCGAGCGCGACCTGCGCCAGGGCTTCGTCGAGAAGTCCAACGTCACGCCGGTCCTCGCGATATCGCGGATGATCGAGGTGACGCGCGCCTACCAGTCGCTTGCCTCCAGCATCGAACGCCACGACCAGCTCCGCCGCGACGCGATCCGCTCGCTCGGCAGCCTGACCTGAGGAGCCTGATCCATGCGCGCTCTCCACACTGCCGCCACGGGCATGAAGGCCCAGGAGCTCACCGTCGAGGTGATCTCCAACAACATCGCCAACATGCGGACCACCGGCTTCAAGCGCCAGCGGGCCGAGTTCCAGGACATGCTCTACGAGCACCATCGCCGCGCGGGCACGCAGAACTCGCAGCAAGGCAACCTCCTGCCCGTCGGTATCTCCATCGGCTCCGGCGTCAAGCCCGCCGCGACCTCGCGCGTGATGAGCCAGGGCAACGTGCTGCCGACCGAGAAGGACTACGACATCGCCATCCGCGGCGAGGGCTTCTTCCGCATCACCCTGCCGGACGGCCGCACCGCCTTCAGCCGCGACGGCTCGTTCGAGCGCAACGCCGAGGGCCAGATCGTCACGGTCGACGGTTACCCGCTGGAGCCCGGCATCACCGTGCCGAACAACGCGACTTCGGTCACCATCTCGGCGGCGGGCGTCGTGCAGGCCACCCTGCCGAACCAGACCGCGCCGCAGACCATCGGGCAGATCCAGCTCGCCCGCTTCGTCAACAAGGCGGGCCTCGAATCGATCGGCGACAACCTGTTCATGGAAACCGCCGCTTCCGGCCAGGCGACGACCACCACGCCCGGCACCGAAGGCACCGGAACGCTGCTCCAGAAGAACCTCGAACAATCGAACGTCACGGCCGTCTCGGAAATCTCCGACCTGATCGCCGCGCAGCGCGCCTACGAGATGAACGCCCGCATCATCTCGGCGGCAGACCAGATGCTGCAGTCCACCTCGCAGATGATGCGCTGAGGCGGATCATGAAACGCCTTGCCCCCCTCCTCGCCGTCCTCGCCGCGCTGACCGCACCGGCCGCCGCGATGGCTCAGCCGCCCGCGCTGCGCGCGGAGGTCACGGTCTCGGGCGACCTCGTCCGGCTCGGCGACCTCCTCGACAATGCCGGCGACCACGCCCAGACGGCGGTCTTCCGCTCGCCCGATCTCGGCCATACCGGGCGCGTTCCCGTTGCGCATGTGATCGAGGCGGCCCGCCGTGCCGGCATCGCCCATATCGCGGCGGGCGGGGTGCGCGAGATTTCGGTCAGCCGCGCGGCGCGCGTCGTGCCGCTGGTCGAGATGGAGGAGCGGATCGCGGCGAACCTCGCCCGCGCTCTCGGCCTCGCCGATTCCGCTCAGGTTCGGGTGACCTTCGACCGCGGCACGCGCCCCATCGCGCTCGATCTGTCCCAGAACGGCGAAATCCACGTCCATCGCCTAGACCACGACGTCAGGTCCGGCCGCTTCGAGGCCATGCTCGTCGTCGCGGGGGCCGAGAATATCGCGCCCTTCCGCGTTGCCGGCGCCGCCAACGAACTCGTCGAGTTCGTCGTGCCGGCCCGGATCATCAACCGCGGCGAGGTGCTGCGCGCAGGCGACCTCGTCGTCGAGCGCCGCCCGCGCAACGAGGTGGCGATGCTGTCGTCCGACTCGGTCACCGCCCTCACGCAGGCGGTCGGCATGGCGGCGCGCCGGCCGCTCCAGCCCGAGCGCGCCTTCCGCGTCATCGACCTGATGCGGCCCGAAATCGTCGAGCGCAACGGCAACGTCCTGATCCTGCTCGACGCGCCGGGCCTGACCCTCACCGTCCGCGGCAAGGCGCTGGAAGCCGGCGCGGAGGGCGACACCGTGCAGGTCCAGAACCTCCAGTCCCGCAAGACGCTCCAGGGCGTTGTCACGGGCCATGGCCGCGTCACCGTGCAGATGCGCGGCCAGCCCATCGTCGCTGCGAGCCGCGCGCCATGACCCGCAACGCCTCAGACCTTCCCTCGCCCCGTCACGCGTCAGGATCCGCCATGCGCATGTCCCGCCTTCTCCTGATCACCGCCGCGGCTCTCTCGACCGCTGCCTGCGGCGCGCCGGACCGGTTGCGCAATATCGGCCGGGCCCCGGCCCTCTCCGCGATGGAGAATCCGCAGGCCCAGCCCGGCTACCGGCCGGTCTCCATGCCCATGCCTGAGCCGATGGCGATCTCGCACAACCCGAACTCGCTCTGGCGCAACGGCTCCCGCGCCTTCTTCCGCGACCAGCGCGCCCAGCGCGTCGGCGACATCCTGACCATCAAGGTGAAGATCACCGACCAGGCGACGGTGCAGAACACCACCACACGCTCGCGCAACAACACCGAGAATTTCGGCGCGCCCAATCTGTTCGGGCTGGAGAACGCGGCGCGCGTCCGCGGCATCGACCCGTCCAACCTTGTCACGCTCAACGGCCAGATGGGCAACGAGGGACGCGGCGCGATCAACCGCTCCGAGCAGCTCGTCACCAATGTCGCCGCCGTCGTCACGCAGATCCTGCCCAACGGCAATCTGGTGCTGGAGGGCAAGCAGGAAATCCGGGTCAATTTCGAGGTCCGCGAACTGATTGTCGCCGGTATCGTCCGGCCCGAGGACATCGAGAGCGACAACACCATCGACAGCGCCAAGATCGCCCAGGCCCGCATCGGCTACGGCGGCCGCGGCCAGATCACCGATGTCCAGCAGCCGCGCTACGGCCAGCAGGTCATGGACGTGCTCCTGCCCTGGTAACCAGCGACTTCCCCGAGCTCCAGGCCGTCCCCGCTCCCCAGGCGTAACGGCGAACCGACGCCGCCCGTGCTCCCACACGGGCGGCGTTTGGCGTTCATGAGCGCCCCAGAACGAAACGGCCGCCCGATGGGCGGCCGTCACTTGGATGCGATGTGGATGGGATCACTCGTCGCGGTAGACGCGCTCGCGCCGCTCGTGGCGCTCCTGCGCTTCCAGCGACAGGGTCGCGATGGGACGCGCCTCGAGGCGCTTGAGCGAGATCGGCTCGCCGGTTTCCTCGCAATAGCCGTAGGAGCCGTCGTCGATGCGGGCGATCGCCGCGTCGATCTTGGCGATCAGCTTGCGCTGCCGGTCGCGGGCACGCAGCTCGATGGCGCGATCGGTCTCCGATGAGGCCCGGTCGGCAATATCGGGATGGTTCTGGTTCTCGTCCTGCAGGTTCTGCAGGGTTTCCTTGGCCTCGCGGAGGATGTCCTCCTTCCAGGCCTGCAGCTTCCTTCGGAAATATTCCCGCTGCCGCTCATTCATGAACGGCTCCGAATCTTTCGGGCGGTAGTCCGCTTCCAACGCCAACGTCATTCAACGAACCCCTCGATGAATCACGAGCCGCGAGGCCCGCGTTTCGGCGCGCTCATAGCACCCGTCCCAAAACCAGACAACCGCAAAGCGGGTCACGGTCCCGTCACTCTTGGGGACAGTCGAGCAGGAACCATGCCAGAAGGCCGGTTCCGCCTGCATTTCATGGACTTGCGCGGATCGGCTGCCTAGCCGGCCTTGGCCGCGACCTCGTGCTTGGCAAGCTCCACCTGGGCCCTGAGGTCGATCTCGGCGAGCACACCGTCGAGCCCCTCGTCGCCGGAGGCCTCAAGGTGGTGGGCGGTCAGGCCGCGCAGCTTGAGCAGCACCGAGGGCATGGGCTCTCCGGACAGCATGGCGAGCTTGAGGTCGTCGAGGAGGTCGAGTGACTGGCGGCCCCGGCCCATCGCGCGGCGGCGGCGCTCGCGCCGGTCGTCGGGCTGCATGCCCTGCACCGCGAGCAGGGTCTCAAGGCCCGTGGCGGCCATTGCCGGCCGGGCGGAACCCGCCGTCTGCGTTTCGGGCTTTGCCGCGCCCGGCAGCTCGAAGGCGGAGCGCGCGCGCTCGGTGCGCTGCGGCTGCTGCGAGGTCTGGACCGCGCCGATCGGCGGCGGCGTCGTGATCCGCATCGGTCCCCTCCTCTCCGGGTCCATCTCCGGGACGGGCGCTTCATCAAGGCGCAACCCATCTTTCTCGAAGGTTAAGAGAGCCCGGCCATGGTTAAGGGGCGGTTAATGCCCGGCAAAAGCTGCCGGGCGGCAGGGAAGCGGTGGCCTGGCGACGCTTGCAGCAGCTTGTCATTCTCATTTATTTCAACGGCTTAGAAGGCTCCCCTGAACTGGCACGCGCTGTGCGACGCAGGCGGGAACTGAATGGAGCGACCATGTTCCGCCGCCTGGCAACTGCCCTCGTCGCCTTCGCCCTCGCCGTTCCGGCGCCGGCCGTGGCCTCGACATCGCGCATCAAGGATCTCGTCGACGTCGAGGGGGTGCGCGAGAACCAGCTCATCGGTTACGGCCTGGTGGTCGGCCTCAACGGCACCGGCGACACGCTGAACAATTCGCCGTTCACCCGCCAGTCGATCCAGTCGATGATGGAGCGCCTCGGCGTCAACACGCGCGGCATGAACCTGCGCACGGCCAATGTCGCGGCGGTCATGGTCACCGCCAACCTGCCGCCCTTCGCGACGCAGGGTACCCGCATCGACGTGCGCGTCTCGGCGATGGGCGATTCCCGCTCCTTGCAGGGCGGCGAACTGCTGGTCACCCCGCTCGTCGGCGCCGACGGCGAGGTCTATGCGGTCGGCCAGGGCGCGGTCGCCATTGCCGGCTTCCAGGCGCAGGGCGCCGCCGCCAGCATCACCCGCGGCGTTCCGACCGTCGGCCGCGTCTCCAACGGCGCCATTGTCGAGCGCGAGGTCAGCTTCTCGATCAACCGCATGGCCTCGATCAAGCTGGCCCTGCGCAATCCCGACCTCACCACCGCCCGGCGCATCGCCGCAGCGATCAACGACTTCATCGGCGCGCCGACCGCCGAGCCGACCGATCCCGGCACGATCCACGTCAAGGTGCCGCAGCGCTTCGAGGGCAATATCGTCAACCTGCTGACGGAGATCGAGCAGCTCCGCGTCCAGCCCGATCAGGTCGCCAAGGTCGTCATCGACGAGGCCTCCGGCATCATCGTCATGGGCAAGGACGTGCGAGTCTCGACCGTGGCGGTGGCGCAGGGCAACCTCACCGTGACCATATCCGAGCGCCCCCAGGTCAGCCAGCCGAATCCGCTGGCGCAGGGCCAGACCGTGGTCACCCCGCGCACCCAGATCCAGGCAACCGAAGACGGCAAGCGCCTCGCCCTCGTGCGCGAAGGCGTCTCGCTGCAGGAACTGGTCGACGGGCTGAATGCGCTGGGCATCGGCCCCCGCGACATGATCGCCATCCTCCAGGCAATCAAGGCGGCCGGGGCGCTTCAGGCCGAGATCGAGGTGCTGTGATGGGGAGCACGATCCACGACCGCGCGGTCCTCAACACCTACACGCCCCCCGCTGCCAAGGTGGCCGGCTCCCGCGAGCAGCGCGCCTGGGGCCAGGCGCAGAACTTCGAGCAGGTGTTCCTCAACACCATGTTCGGCCAGATGTTCACCGGCATCGGGACGGACTCGCCACTCGGCGGCAAGCACAGCGAGTCCTGGCGCGGCATGCTCGTGGACGAATATGCCAAGTCGGTCACCGCGCAGGGCGGCGTCGGCCTCGCCAACCACATCTACCGCGAACTCGTCGGCGCGCAGGAGGCCGGCGCGCGCCGCCTGCCGGTGCTGCCGGCGACGCCCGTCCTTCCCTCTTCCACTGCGCTGCCGAGGCCGTGATGACCGAGCCGCTCGACCTGAAGGCGCCCGCCGCTATCGCCACCGCCGCCGAGGCTGCCGCCTTCGTCCAGAGCCTGCGCCGCACCATGGCGGACCTTGCCGCCGTCCTCGCCGAAGAGGCAGCGGCGGTCCGCGCTGCCCACATGCGCGATGCCACGCCGCTGGAGGCCCGCAAGGCGGAACTCTCCCGCCGCTACATGGCCGAGCTTGCCGTGCTGAAGGCCAATGCCGCCTACCTGAAGCGCGCCGCAGGCCCAACCCTCGCGATCGTCCGGGCCGAGAACGAGGCGCTCCAGAAGGCACTCGAACTGAATCTCGCCGTTCTCGCCACCGCCCATGCCGTGGCGGAGGGCATCATCCGCCAGGTCTCGTCGGCGGTTCAGGCGAAGCGCGCCCCCGCGGGCTACGGCGCGAGCGGCCGTGCCACGGCGCCGCCGCCGCTGGCGAGCGCGCCGATGGCCGTCACCCGGCAGCTTTGACGCGATCGCGGGGGCCTGTTCGTTAAGATTGCGCGGACTTTTCTCCCCACCCATTTACCATATGTCCTAACGTCACCTTAGGACACGGTCTGTATTGTCCGGCACTCGGGAGAAGAGGGATCACGAGGTCCCACCCCCGCAGGGAGTTCCGGTCATGGACATCGCGTCCCATCGACCGGCCGTCGGATCGAATACAGCCGGGCGGCCGGAAGCCGTGCAGTACCGCGAGGCGGTACGGACGGAATTGCCCCGCGAACAGCGGGTTGCGCAGCCTGTCGGCGCGGGAGCCTCGACGGGTGCCGACGACCGTCGCGCCGGCGATTTCGCGGCGCGCGACGCGCGTATCCTTGCCGATCGCAGGGCGCGGATGGAGCGGATCGCCGATACGGTCAGGGAATCGCTGCAGCGCCGGATCGAGAAGGACGACGCCGCCGGCATGCTGGTCTATCGCACGGTCGACAAGGTGACCGGCGAGGTCGTGCGCCAGTTTCCCGACGACATGGTACTGAAGCTCAAGGCCTATGCGCGCGAGATGGCGCGCAAGGAAGAGATCCAGTCCGCCGAACCGCGCGTCGAACGCGTCGCCTGATCGCTCCCGCCTGCACGAAGTGGCCGCCGCAGGGCGGCTTTCGGCGTTTCAGCGGAGCTTCTTCGGCGCGATGAGGATCAGCGCCACGCCTGCCAGCACCACGGCCGTCCCGAGCACCATCCTGAGGTCGAAGCGGTCGCCGGTGACGATCACGCCGAGCCCGATGGCCATGAGCGGGCACATCAGGGTCAGCGTCGAGATGAGGTTCGCCTCGTATTTCCGAACCAGCGTGTAGAACAGGCTGTGGCCGAGCAGCGAGACCGCCAGAGCGACATAGGCGAGCGCCGCGACGAAAAGCCAGCCGCCGGACAGAACGGCCTCCACCTGCCCGGTCTCCAGCGCCAGCGAGCCGAAAGCCAGCGGCACGAAGGAAGAGAGCCCGACCCAGGCCTGGAACTGCATCGGCTGGACATTTTCCATCTTCTTCATCAGCACCATGCCGAGGGCCGACGTGATGGCGCTCGCGAGCACGAACAGGAGCCCGAAGGACAGCGTGAACCCGCGCGGGTCGTACATGACCGTCACCGCGCCGAGGAAGGCGAGCGCGATGCCGAGGCCGCGCCGCCAGCCGATCCGCTCGCCGAGCATGAACACGGACAGCAGCGCGGTGATCGGCACGCCGAGCTGAGTGACCACCGCGGCGCTCGACGGCGTCGCCGACATGAGCCCGATCGAAACGAGGCCGAAGCCCCCCGCCCCCATGCACAGGCCCACCATGACGATGCGCAGCCGCGGCCTCGGCCAGGGCAGCAGCCAGGGCAGCGCGAACAGGAAGACGACGAGGAAGCGCGCCGACGAGAAGAACAGCGGTGGCAGATGCAGCACCGTCAGCGCCAGCTTGGTCGCGACGAAATTCGTCGCCCAGACGAAGCAGACGAAGACCAGGATCGCGAAGTCGCGGGCGAGCATCCTCTCGCCTAGCGACTGGCGGGCCTGCCGCGCAACGGCGGGCGCCGCGCGGCAGTCATGCGCTTATCCTTTCGAATAGCGGACGTTCAGCCCGGCGAGATCATCTTGCGGGGATCGACCAATGTTTCGTAGTCGGCTTCGCTGACGAGACCGGTCTTCAGCGCCTCCTCTTTCAGAGTGGTGCCGTTCCTGTGCGCGGTCTTGGCGATCTTGGCTGCATTGTCGTAGCCGATCTTCGGCGCCAGCGCCGTGACCAGCATCAGCGAACGCTCGACGCCGGCCTTGATGTTGTCCTCGCGCGGCTCGATGCCGACGACGCAGTTCTCGGTGAAGGAGACCGCTGCATCGGCGATCAGGCGTACCGACTGGAGGAAGTTGTAGGCCATGACCGGGTTGAACACGTTCAGCTCGAAATGGCCCTGGCTGCCGGCGAAGGTCAGCGCGGCATTGTTGCCGAAGACCTGCACGCAGACCTGCGTCAGCGCCTCGCACTGGGTCGGGTTGACCTTGCCCGGCATGATCGAGGAGCCCGGCTCGTTCTCCGGCAGCGACAGCTCGCCGAGGCCGGCGCGCGGACCGGAACCGAGGAACCGGATGTCGTTGGCGATCTTGAACAGCGACGCTGCAACAGTGTTGATCGCGCCGTGCGAGAAGACCATGGCGTCATGGGCGGCCAGCGCCTCGAACTTGTTCGGCGCGGAGGTGAACTTGAGCCCGGTGATCGCGGCGATGCGGTCCGCCACCATCTCGGCAAAGCCGACCGGCGCGTTGAGGCCGGTGCCGACGGCCGTGCCGCCCTGCGCAAGCTGCATCAGGGCCGGCAGCGTCTGCTCGACGCGGGCGATGCCGTTCTCGACCTGCTGCGTATAGCCGGAGAATTCCTGGCCGAGGGTCAGCGGCGTCGCGTCCTGCGTATGGGTGCGGCCGATCTTGACGATGTGGTCCCAGGCTTTCGCCTTGTCGTTCAGCGCGTTGCGCAGTTGCTGGAGCGCCGGCAGCAGGCGGTGGACGATCTCTTCCGCGCAGGCGATGTACATGGCCGTCGGATAGGTGTCGTTCGACGACTGGCTCATGTTGACGTGGTCGTTGGGATGGACCGGCTTCTTCGAGCCCATCTCCCCGCCGAGCATCTCGATGGCGCGGTTCGAGATCACCTCGTTGGCGTTCATGTTCGATTGCGTGCCCGATCCGGTTTGCCAGACGACCAGCGGGAAATGCGCGTCGAGCTTGCCCTCGATCACCTCCTGCGCCGCCTTGACGACGGTCTCGCCGATCTTGGGATCGAGCCGGCCGAGCGCCATGTTGGTTTCCGCCGCCGCGCGCTTGACGATGCCGAGCGCCCGGACGATCGGCGCCGGCTGCTTCTCCCAGCCGATCCGGAAATTGCCGAGCGAGCGTTCGGCCTGCGCCCCCCAGTAGCGGTCGGAGGCGACTTCGATGGGGCCGAACGTGTCGGTTTCGGTGCGGGTGTCGGGCATGCGGGAGCCTCCTCGAGCCGGGCTGATGCTGTCGGGTCATCGACGTCGCGGACGCCTGCCGCGCGGTCTCGATCGGCGCTGAGATAAGCCGCCGCGCCGCGGGAGGCAATTCGCCGGGCCGCCCGATTCCGGCATTTCTGCCGCCCGGCAAAACCTGCCGGGTTAACAATTGCCGTGTCGGCAGCGACACAGCTCCCTGCCCTAAGCCGTTAAAATCGCCCGCGAAAACGTCCTCGGGACGGAAATTAACCTTTGATTAGGGTTAACAGGCCAGATTGCGGCATCGACCAAGGCCCCGCGAGAATCGTCGGGGTGCGCCCGGGGACATCAGAATGAGCGATATCGTCCTTTCGAAAGGCATTCGCGGCAACCTTCTCTCGCTGATGAATACGGCGGACCTGCGCGACCGCACGCAGTACCGCCTGTCGACCGGCAAGAAGGTCAACACGGCCCTCGACAATCCCGGCAACTTCTTCTCGGCCGCGATGCTGAACTCGCGCGCCACAGACATCACCAACCTGCTGGACGGCATCGGCACCGCGATCAAGACGCTGGAAGCCGCCGACAACGGCATCCGCTCCATCGTCCGCGTGGTCGAGAACGCGCAGGCCCTCGCCCGCCAGGCCCAGGGCTCCGCCGCGACCACCGCCCGCCTCTCCGGCATCCTGCCGACTGTCGGAGGCGTGCAGGGCGCGCTGACCACCACGACCAATCTGTCGGCTGTCGGCTTCGCCGTCGGCGAGACCATCACCATCAACACCGGCGCCGGCCGCCAGACGACGCTCACGGTCGCCGCCGGCTCGACGGTCGGCGATCTGGTCGACGCCATCAACAACAATACCGGTGCGGCGGCGGCGACCGGCGCGGGCGTCACCATCGGCGGCACGGCCGGTGCGGATGCGCGCGCCCTGCTCTCCCCGGACGGACGCCTGATGGTCGAGACGGTGGGCACGCAGCCCATCACCATCTCCTCCACCAATGCCGGCACTGCCCTCACCAATATGGGCTTCCCTGCCGCCACCGACCGGACCAAGCCGGCGGGCGAGATCAACGTCACGCGCTCGAACATCGCCGCCCAGTTCTCCGAGCTGCGCCGCCAGATCGACCAGCTCGCCAAGGATGCCGGTTTCAACGGCGTCAATCTGCTGGCCGCCGATACCCTGCAGGCCATGTTCAACGAGCGGCAGACCTCGTCGCTGACCATCACCGGCGTTCGCTTCACGGTCGGCGAGGATCTCGCCATCCGCGACCAGATGAACAACTTCCAGACCGACAAGGACATCAACACGGCGATGGCCGACCTGTCGGCCGCGATGGCGAAGCTGCGCTCGCAGTCGAGCGCCTTCGGCTCCAACCTCGCGCTGGTGCAGATCCGCCAGAAGTTCACGCAGGAAATGGCGAGCACGCTGAAGACCGGTGCCGATAACCTGGTCCTTGCCGACATGAACGAGGAAGGCGCCAACATGCTGGCCCTCCAGACCCGCCAGCAGCTCTCGACGCAGGCGCTGTCGCTCGCCAACCAGGCCGACCAGAGCGTGCTCAGCCTGTTCGGCTGATCCAGAGCGAAACGTGGACGATTTAACGGCGGGCCATTGCCCGCCGTTTTCCATTCGGGTGTCCCCTGCCCCGCGCCCTTGCCGCTTGTGCTAACCTGCGCTGGCTCACGAATCGGGCGGAGGGGCTTGCATGGCGCTCAAGGTCGAACTGAAGCCCGGGGAAAAGTTCATCCTCGGCGACAGCGTCATCGTCAACGACGACCAGCGCACCCGCCTGACCATCGAGGGCGAGGCCCCGATTCTGCGCGAAAAGGACGTGATGACGGTCGATGCCGCCGACACGCCCTGCAAGAAGATCTACCTGCTGGTCCAGCTCATGTACCTGTCCCGCGAGCCGGCACAGCACCACAAGATGTATTTCGACCTGGTCAACGACGTGGTGAAGGCGGCGCCCTCGACACTTCGCTTTGTCGACGAGATCAACAATTACATATTAACCGGTTCCCTCTACAAAGCGTTGAAGGCCACCAAGGGCCTCATCGAGTACGAAGGGACTCTGTTGGGTCATGCATCACGGGGCAGCAGCGTACGCGTCGACGGCTAGGGTCACTGCAACCGCCAGTCCGCGCGAGCTCGAAGCCAGCCTGCTGCTGAAGGCCGCAGCCAAGATCCAGTCGGTGAAGGACCAGTGGCCGCAGAAGTCCGGGGAGCTCGGCGCGGCGCTCGCCTATAACCGCAAGCTCTGGACGATCCTGTCGACCTCGGCGACCAAGCCGGAGAACCCGCTGCCGCTGGCGATCAAGAACAACATCGCCAATCTCGGCCTGTTCATCTTCCAGCGGACCGTCGATATCGAGATCGAACCCGCGCCCGAGAAGCTCGGTATCCTCGTCACGATCAACTCGAACATCGCCGCCGGCCTCGCTGGCCGCGGCTGATCGGGTTCGCATCCGCCTCAAATCTCGCCGTTCGAGCTTTTGCCCTCCCCGCCTGCGGCGGGAAGGGGCAAGCTGCTATGGCCCAGGCTTGAGAATGGCGATCAGAGATATTTGAGCAGCGAAAGCTGTGACAGCATCGAAGTCGTCTGGAAGCTCGCCTGCAGGTTGGTCTGCATGGCGAGAATCTGCACCGCGACCTCGTTGTCGTCGACGCCTTCGATGTCGGTCAGCAAGCCGCCGAGCATGGCCGTGCTGTCCGTATGCCGCGTCTTGGCGGAATTGGCGCCCGTATTGGCGGCGGCGATCTCGACCCGGATCGATTCGACCGTCTGCGTGGCCTTCTCCATGCTGAGGCCGGAGACGACGCGTGGCGTCAGCGCCTGATAGCGCTCCAGCGCGTTCGGATCGCTCGCATCGAAGCGCAGCGTGCCAGCGACGGCGAGATACTGGACCGTCGTCCGCAACGCCTCCTCGTCGGCGCGCGCGCCATAGGAGACCGACTGCGCGCTGTCGATCTCGGCCGAGGCGGTGGCGCGCGGATTGGTCGATTCCCGATCGCCTTGATACCAGCGCATCGTCGTCGCATCGGAGTTCTGCGGCGTATCATAGGCGACCGCGTCCGCCATGGTTCCGGAAACGCCGGGCACGAGCCGCTTCGGAACGCCCGTTTCGACCGGCGGCGGACCGGCGAGCGCGGCAGGGTTGGTCTCGCCCTTGAAGAAGTCCTCGCCGGCCTTCACGGCCGAAGCCGCAGCGAGCTTGGCTCCGACCAGCTTCCCGACCTGAGTGCCGAGCGTCGCGCGCAGGTTGTCGAGCGTCTCGGCGGAAGTGGCGCCGATCCTGAACTCGTTCGACGCCACGACATCGGCATCGCCGGGGACGGCGGTCATCGTGATGGTTTCGGTCGTCCCGTCGGGCAGCGTGAAGTTGAGCTTCAGCGCCTGCCCCGGCGATGCATTGCCTGCGCCCGCCGCGATCGACAGCGAAGCCGGCGGGCCGGCGGTCGTGGTGGCGGCGATGCCGTCCACCGCACCCGATACGGTTCCGATCTTCAGGCCGAAAGGATGCACGCCGTCCTCGGCAATCGTCACCGGCTGGACGCCGGCCGCCGACATTGCCAGCCGTCCGGTCGCCGCCGGATTGCGCTCCGGGCTTGCCGAGGCGACGCCGAGGTCGGCCTGCATGCGCTGGAGGAGCGTCGTGTTGAAGCCGTTCTTCGAGCCTTCGCCGTTGAGGAAGACCGAGCTGTCGCGCACCGGCGGCGTCGCCGACTTGCGGCCCCCGAACACGTAGCGGCTGCCGTCATTGGCGTTCAGCATCGATACGACTGCGTCGAGGCCGTCGGCGGCGGCCACCTGCCCGATCGTCCGGCCGGAGGACAGCGTGAACTCGTTAGGCTGCAGCGAGGTCTTGGCCGAAGCCGCGGTCTTCTGGATGCCGTTGAGCGAGGTCTCGATAATGGAGATTCGTGTCGTGACCAGCGAGATGTTCTGCTGCCATGAACTGATCTGGCTCAGCGAGGCGCGGAAGGCGAGCGCGAAGCCGCGGTCGGCGCCGAGCCCGCCATAGGTCTCCGACTTCTTGCCGGAACCGAGCTGGCGCTGCAGGTCGGCGACCTGGTTCTTCATCCGGACGAAGTCGCTGGGACCCATTCCCGTCAGGATGCCGGAGGTGCGGATGGCCATGGCTTATCCTCACATCTGCCGCAGGATGTCGAACATCTCGCGGACTGCGCTCATGACGCGCGCATTGGCGCCGTAGGAGGTCTGGAGAGTGATCAGCATCATCATTTCCTGGTCGATATTGACCGCCGCCACGCTGTCGAAGCGGGCCTGAAGCTGGGTCACCACGGCCTCCTGCCCCTCGGCGAGCTGCTGGGCGGTCGCGGCCTCGTTGGTCTGGTTGGTGATCACGGCCCGGGCGTAGGAGAGAACCGAGCCCTGCATCGGATTGGCTGATGTGCCGAGCCCGCCGGCCGGCATGTAGTAACGGCCGGCATTGGCGAGCGCGGTGGCGAGGAAGGACGGACGTGTTGCGTCTGATTCCAGCGTCGTTGATGTCATCTTCACCAGCGCGCTGGGATCGGCCTTCAGTGCGCCGTTGACGTCGATCCGCGCCGCGAGGCCGGCGAACTGCGAGCCCGAACCGGTGATCCGGTCCGAATAGATTCCGCCAACCGCCGTATTGTCGACGAAAAAGGGCATCGCGCTGCCGCCACCGGTCAGCGACTGTGCCGTGACGTTGGCGGCTGCGCTGTTGACCGTCGCACCGCCGGTCACGGTCGGATCGGCGAGCAGCCTGAGGTTGCCGCCGTTCACCGAGACGGCGAAGGCGCCCGCCGGGGCGCCCGCGCCGGCCGCCCATGAATCGATTGCCGCCTGCATCTGGCTGGCATGACCCGCCGCCGAGGTGCCGGTCAGCCGGAATACGATGTCGTTCGGGTCGGCCGTCATGTCGTCCGACATTGGCACGGTCGTATCATCGACCCGCTTGAAGGTGATCTTCTGGGTGACGCCGTTGGCGGTGAGCTGCAGCGTTACCGTGTCGCCATCGACAAGACCGGAGCCGAGCGCCATGTCGTAGCCGGTCGTCGGGCCGGGGCCTGCAACGGTCGCCGGCGTCGTCGTGGCGGAACTGCCGAGTGCCTGCGCAAGGCCCGCTGCGATCTGGTCGAGCTGCTCCTGGGCGGCAGGCAGGGACTTGTCGCGCAGCTCGATGAGGGCGGCGATCTTGCCCGACTTGAACACGCCGGCGGCGATCAGATCGACCTTGCCGGACGGCGTATCCGCGGTGATCGTGCCGACGGTCCGCTTCGTCGGGTCTTCGTCGTAGTGATTGGTCGGGCCGATGATGTCGCGGGCGTCGAAGCTCAGCTCCGGCTTGTCGGTCGAGAGCAGCACGAAGCCGCTGCCGCCATAGAGCTGAACGGCGCCGCGATCGTCATAGACGGTCCTGACATCGACATAGCTGCTGATCTCGGAGATGAGCTGGTCGCGCTGGTCCAGGAGGCCGACGCGCGACTCGTCGTCGAACGAGACCTTCAGGCGGCCGTTGACCTTGGAGAGGTCCGTCAGGAGGCTGTTGAGGCGGGCGGTGGCGTCGGCGAGCCCCTTCTCGGCATCGAGCCGCATGGCCTGCGTCGAGGTCGACAGGCTGCGCAGCGTCTGGGCGACGACGGTCGCCGAATTGATCACGCCGGAACGCGCCGTCTGGCTTTCCGGCGAGGTCAGCAGCGTCTGGAACGAGGTCGAGAAGTCGTTGAGCACGGTGTCGAGCGCGCGCGCCGAGCCCGGCGCGCCGAACATCTGGTCGAGCCGCGACAGGAACTGCGAACGCGTCGAGGCATAGCCGGCATTGGCCTGCTCGGTGACGAGCTGGCGCTGCACGAAGGCGTCGTATTCGCGCCGGATCGACCCGACCGCGATGCCGGAAATCTGGTCGCCGGCAAGGAGCTGGACCGGATCGATGCTCTTGCGCGTATAGGACGGGTTGCCCGCGTTCGAGATGTTCGCCGACGTCAGCGACGTGGCGATCGAGGTGAAGCGAAGCCCCGACAGCGCATTGTTGAGAGCGCTAGTGAGCATGATCCGTCACTCCTTGACGAGGCTCATGATCCGCCTCAGCGGATCATGTTGATCGTTTCCTGCAGCATGGAATTGGACGTGGTGACGATCCGCGTATTGGCCGCGTAGGCCTGCTGCGTGATGATCAGCTTGGTGAACTCCTCGGAGATGTCGACGTTCGACCCTTCGAGGCTCTGCGAGATGATCCGGCCCGGCGCGCCCATGATCGGCGGGCCCGAGCCCGAGGTCTCGGCGAAGGCGCCGCCATCGAGGCGCTTCAGCATGTTGTCGCCGTTGAACGAGGCGAGCGGGATGGAGAAGAGGTCCACCGACTGGCCGTTGGAATAGTTACCGCGAACGCGGCCGGCATCGGTGATGGTGACGTTCATCAACTCGCCGACCGCATAGCCGTTCTGGCCGATATCGGTGACCTGGACCGTGCCGTCGGCGCGCGCATATTGCGACAGCCCGCTGGTGCCGAGGTCGAGCGTCACGTTGCCGACATTGGTGCCGTTGACGGTCAGGCCGGTGATCACCGGGTTGGTCGTGGGCGAGGTGAGCTGGCCGGTGGCGCCGAAGGTGAAATCGCCGCCGATCCGCGTCCAGGTCTCCGAACCTGCGGCCGAATTGGACTGGTAGTAGGCGCTCCAGGTATCGGAGACCGCCGGCGGGCCGGCGGAGGCGTTGGCGGTCTTCGCCCAGCGAACCTGGACGTTCGCCTGGTTGCCGAGCGCGTCGTAGACGGTCACCGAGCCGCCGGCGACCGAGGTCGAGACGAAAGCCGGGGCGTTGGTCGAGTTGATGGTGGCCGAACCGATGAGCGCCGGCGCCATCAGCTCGCTACCCGGCACCGTACTGCTCGCATTCGCCGTGGCCGGGACCGTCGGCAGGCTGGCGCGGTAGTTGATCTGGGTCGAGGCGCGCGCCGGGATGACGTCGTTGGTCACCTGGATCGGCACCGGGGACGAGCCGAGCGGGTTGCCGGTCGTCCGGTCGAGACGCAGGCCGCGCAGGTAATAGCCCGCGCCGTTGACCATGTAGCCGTTGGCATCGATCGTGAAGTCGCCGCGCCGGGTATAGCTGTTGGTCGCGCCGAAACTCGGCTGGCCGTCGACGAAGCCCTGCGGCTGCTGGACGACGAAATAGCCGTCGCCGTTGACGGCGAGATTGGTGGTGATCGAGGTCGCCGAAATCTGGCCCTGGATGGTGTTGGTCGCCCGCGACTGGCCGGTGACCGAACCGGACAGTTCCCGCTTCGGCCCGGAATCGGGGATGAGATCGATGAAGCTCGTCTCGATCCGCTTGAAGGCGGTGGTCTGCGAGTTGGCGATGTTGCCGGAGATGTTCTCGAGCGCGTAGGCCTGCGCCGAGAGGCCGCTGACCGCCGTGGTCATTGCGCCGAAGATACCCATGAACCCCCTCCGCCGGCGTCTTGCCGGTACCCGATCACGGTGGAGCGCCACCGCATTCGGTCCCATGCGTAGCAGCGGCCATGCCATGACCAATTGGCAGGCTGAGCCGTTATTTGTCAGATACTTAGCTGGTAAACAGATCGTTGACGGCGGCGACCTCGGCAGCTTCGCCTGTGCCGATCGGCAGATTCTGCCGGGTGTTGCAGCCGTCCCTGCCGGCCCCTACCCTGCGGCCGACCCGCGGGGCGCTTGCCTTGCCAACCGATCCATACGAGGGAATTCCATGGCGTCCGGACGTTTCGAGGGGACGAGCGGCTATGTCGCGACCGACGACCTGAAGGTCGCGGTCAATGCGGCGATCACGCTGCAGCGTCCGCTGCTCGTGAAGGGCGAGCCGGGTACCGGCAAGACGGTGCTCGCCATCGAGATCGCCAAGGCCATCGGCGCGCCGCTGATCGAGTGGCACGTGAAGTCGACCACCAAGGCCCAGCAGGGCCTCTACGAATATGATGCCGTCTCGCGCCTGCGCGACAGCCAGCTCGGCGACGAGAAGGTCAAGGACATCGCCAACTACATCAAGCGCGGCAAGCTCTGGGAGGGCTTCACGGCGCCCGAGCGGCCGGTCCTGCTGATCGACGAGATCGACAAGGCCGACATCGAGTTCCCGAACGATCTCCTGCAGGAGCTCGATCGCATGGAGTTCTTCGTCTACGAGACCAGTGAGACCGTGAAGGCCGCCCAGCGCCCGATCGTCATCATCACCTCCAACAACGAGAAGGAGCTGCCGGACGCCTT
>VFQP010000640.1_pt1 | contig 60558 bp, 50 predicted proteins | sample 3512351 | NCBI WGS metagenome assembly VFQP01 (sample SAMN10412372, study PRJNA504923) | tailings metagenome | isolation source: Relicate 1 Philex TSF1 revegetated site | place: Philippines: Tuba, Benguet | collected 2017-08-29 | reverse complement strand
GGTCTTCCACGTCCACGTCGACCACCTCGGCACCCCGCGCGAGATCACCGACACCGACGGCCACCTCGTCTGGACCGCCAACTACGCCGCCTGGGGCAAGGCGATCACCTCAAACCCACCCCGGCGTATCCTCACCCGCCAGGGCAACACCGTCGCGGAGGTCATCGAGGAGCAAGTCGAACCGCTGGAATGCAATCTGCGCTTCCAAGGGCAGTACGCGGATGCGGAATCGGGGCTGCATTACAATCGGTTTCGGTATTACGAGCCAGAAGTGGGGAGGTTTATCTCCCTTGATCCAATTGGACTGCATGGCGGCATCAATCTGTACCAGTATGCCCCCAATCCTGCGACATGGGTGGACCCGTTGGGTTTAGCAGGGGAAGGGGCATTGGGGACATACGGAGGATTGAACGCAAAGGTTCATCGAGGGGACAACATGGAGGCCCACGAGTTGATACGCCATGAGGCCTTGGTTCAAATGGGCTGCACCAGTAAGAACAAGAGCGGTGAGGACAGGAGAATTCGATCCAACCCTTCTATTGCACTTAGCACAGAACGCCACGACTTGGTCCATGCGCACGAAGTAGACCTCTCCCAAGCTCACCTTGGAACCAACGGAAAGAACTCGTTTCAGTTTGACCAAAACGGAAGACCAACCAACCGCCAAATCGACGTCTGGCAGGGCGCTTTGCGACGCGCTGGAATTTCAGCATCTCAAGCCAGAAGACTACGACGGCAAGCTGAACAGTTTCTCTCTTGCATTTGCTGCCCGAAGGATTAAGCCAAAGTGATCGAAGAAATCGAAAAGGAACTCAAGGTACAGTTCCCAGAAGTTTATCGACGCCTCTATCACGACGGAATGCTAGATTGGGGAATCTGTAGCCAGGAATGGGCGCAAACAGAGCTGCAGAAGATGAGAGCGCATCCTCCGCTTCTCTTGTTCGCCGAAGATTTCAGGATAATTCCACTGCGGGAGATCGCCGACCGGGCTAGGAAGCAAAAGTGTAAGCCCGAAGGCGCGACAGTCTTCGTGCCCTTCGGCAGAAATCTCGCTGGAGAGCTTTATGGATTCGCATTCAATGACGCTGGCGTGATGCAGGCTATCTACAAGATCAACACGCGCACAGAGGTTTCCACCTTCCAAGCGCGGACATTGGAAGAGTTCATTTTCAGGAAACTACTCCAAACAGCTGCCGAATATCCACTGGATGAGGACGAGAGTCTGGAGGATTTTCTGACAGATGCAAAAGCCATGCTACAAAGCCACGCCTCCTATCTTCCAACTAGCCTAGCTGCGCTTCTCCGACAGGCTTACGCAGGCACTGCGAAAATTGATGATGGCTACGTCAGCTTAATTTCCGACGAAGACTACCTCTCAATTTTTAAATCTGCGGAGAAAGATCTAGACAGCCCGGAGTTAAGTTGAGGGCTATGGGCAGATCGTCAATGAGAAAGGCTTTTCGTATCCGACCGGTGCCAGAAACTGGCTCAGCCAGCAGGGCCTTACCCCTCACCACGCCGGAGGCACTAGCGTGGAGCTTGTGCCTCGCGCGCTACATGATGGAGTACGACACACCGGCGGCGCCCATATTCTCCTATGTCAAGGAAAGTAAGCGAGGTGGAGAAGAAATTCACGATCGACGGATTCGAGTTTGGTGTTGACGTGGGTGCGTCAAGCCTGCTGATCGAGACCGATACCAAAGGGACAGCCTTGCTGAGCGCAAAAATTTGCGGGGACGCAAAGGTGATACACAAACTGGATATCGATCACGCATTCGGATGGCTGACGTTTCCGCCAACTTTGTATTTTCGCGACCTCGAATCCAGACAAGTAGAAGGCTCCGGATTTACAGCAGAACTTAATCGCGAGGATCTTGATGATACTGAGGGCACAATAATTATGGTTGAACATCGAGACCTTGACAAAGTTCAAATACGAGTCACCAAGAGCTTGAGCATTTCGGGAAGAGTCCTTCTGTCAGATGGCTGGAAACCTTTTCAAATAGAGATTGAACGAGACCTCATGAATTCTTGACTACATGCCGAGCGCATCGCGGCGAAAGCGAGACAAATGACGAACCCATTTCATGGCCAGGTGGCGCAGACGGTGCGAAATGGGGCGCAAGCACTCAGGCGTGAAAAATGGAACCTCCGGTGGGACGTATCCAGACTGCCCAGGAGAAACACCTAGTGAAGAAGGCCCGATTCTTAACGCCGGAAATTGAGGATCGCTACAGGATCAGTTGTATCAATGAGGATCTTGAGGAATCCCTAAGGCACCAAGGTTTCGAGGTTAACTCGTGGGGGACGGTCGAGGCGCCTGCGGCTACGGAGATGCAAGTTTTGCATTTCCAAGACAATCTCAACGCTGCCTCGTGCCTTGCCGCACTCTTGCAGGAACACCCAACAGCGCCACGAGTCAAGATATTCTGGGCGAATCTCAACACTCAGCCTATCGAAGCCAATAAAGAGATACTGACAGACTATGCAGCTGATGTACTTGCGGAGGACTGGGACTGCTGGATCCTTTGGGACCCGCTATCTGTGATTGAGAAGTACCACGAGGGACACGTCCGCTTCATGAAGAACCAAGTTCCCTCCACTTAGCAGAGCCCATCTCAAGCACCTGAAGTATCGCGACCGACATCGACCGCAGCCCACTGCTTCCGCCGGAACCGCTCAGCCTCAAAGACCGCTACCCCGAGCAATGGGCCAAGCTCGAAGCCCAACGCCGCAAGCTCGCCCGCCAGCTCGGCCAATCCCCTGAACCTGAGGCCCCCACCCCACCCAAGCCCGAGGTCTTCCACGTCCACGTCGACCACCTCGGCACCCCGCGCGAGATCACCGACACCCACGGCCACCTCGTCTGGACCGCCAACTACGCCGCCTGGGGCAAAACGATCACCACAAACCCACCCCGGCGTATCCTCACCCGCCAAGGCAACACGGTCGCGGAGGTCATCGAGGAGCAAGCCGCACCGCTGGAATGCAACCTGCGCTTCCAGGGCCAGTACGCGGACGCGGAGTCCGGGCTGCATTACAACCGGCATAGGTATTACCGACCGGAATGCGGAACGTTCGAGAACCAAGACCCCATAAGGCTGAGGGGTGGAATTCACTTCTACTCTTACGCAGACAACCCGATCGTATTCGTCGACCCATTCGGATGGGTGCCGAGCGCATACAAACTTGCAGGCAGCACACTGTGTATCAAAAACAAGTTCCCGGCAGGATCGCTGGCATCCGACGAGCTCAGTGAATTCACCGGCCGGTGGAACAACCAAATCCAAGCAAACGGCGGAAGCATGACCCGCAGGCAGCTCACGGCGCTTGAACAGCAGCAATCCGACGAGTGGCGCCGCAAAATGCGATGCCAATGTCCACCTGGAAAAGTGGCGGGTCACGTTCCCGATGCGGCAGCGGGCGGACCAGCTGTACCAACCGATTGGATGGCCCAGCTGCAGGAAACCAACAGCTATGTCGGCGGAATAATCGCTCGCATCCCAGTTGGATACACATACGACAACGTGAAGCTTGTTTCCGACCTCTCGAATTGCTAACCCATGACTGCATACCAATCCAAGATAAAAGATCTTCTCACCCGCATGATGGCCGCGAGAGAAAACAGCGGCGAGATCGGCAATCCACATTCAGGCGAAGAGCTTGATAGTTTACCCGGAATAATGACGTTACTCCCCGGACACTATCGACCTTTATCCCCCATGCTAAAGCGGAGATTCCTTCAAATGGGACGATGGTCTGACGCCCACCTCAGCCAAGATTGGCTCGACATCTCTGAAGTCAATCGCTGGCCAACCATCGAGCCCATACTACGACGGCTAGAACTGCGCAAAGAGAACTGGGACTTCATTCCACCGGGCTCAGAGAGCGCTGAGAACTGCTCGGTATTCGCCGTGAATCCGTTTGAACTGGACGAAACGTACTTGCTCTGGACCCAAGAGCAAGAGGAACCGCAGGTATGGGAGTATTTCGGAGCAGACTTCAAGATGTTTCTCAACTTAGAGAGGTATCTTGAATACATCTTGGGCGATCGCCAGTCGGACGACGCCCAGCGTGACAACTGGGATGATAGCTGAGACTGAGGAAGCCAATCGGAGTTGGGGCTGCATTACAACCGGTTTCGCTATTACGACCCGAATAGCGGAAGATTTAGTACGCAAGATCCGATTGGCTTGTACGGCGGCACAAACATATACAGATACGCTCCCTCGCCAACGGGACGGATTGACCCTCTGGGGCTGGACAACGCCTCAGACGCTCAGGCACTGGCAGCCAACCTTACAGCTTGCGGGCAAGGGCGCCCGAACGAAAGACATCGCGCCCACCACATAGTCATGTCAAACTCAACCGACCCGAAAATGCAGCAGCTTAGAGACAAAATGCAGAGTTTGGGCCTTGACATAAACGATGCAAGCAACGGCATCTGGCTCCCATAGCTTGGCAATGACAGGCTACCTGGATCAACACTCACAGCGCACAAGGACGAAGGAGTGCACGGCCAAGGCTACGTGAATAGCGTCCATGAAACATTGATTGGTGCCCAAAATCGAGAAGAGTTCATGGCAGGCCTCGAGTCGATTAAGAGCCGCCTTTGTGTGGGGACAACGTTTCCGCTCGGATGCTGCTGCAGACTGAAGGAAAAACCATGAAGAGAGAGCAAGAACCGACTAGAATTTCTGATGAAATAATCTCAATCTTTAGTGATTACGTTAGCCTTGAACCCGCGCGCATTTGCTTGGTGCTAGACCCGCCCCTCAATCAAGACTACGAACTCGTGGTAGCCATTCTCCCAAAGTCGACGGAGCAATGCTACCGTGAGCGAATTCATGAAGAGGCTGACTATCAGCTCCTTTGGAACCCGGCGGAGTTTCCAATATACGGCGAAAGGACAGTTTCTATTGGGGGCACTTCTCTCGCACCCGGAGGAAGTGCCGGGGGCGTCAAACACGTGCGCACGCTCGAAGAGATCGAAACATTCGCGATAGAAGCATGCAACGTCGCCAATGAGAAGCTCGATGAGTCTCGATGCTTTGCGTTCGTAGTAGACTCTGAGCTATCGCACTTAGCAAGAAATCTGGATCGGCTTCGCGGCATTCCTGCGAATCTGTTGTCGGAACGACCAAGCTGGCTCAAATAACGCTGCAAACCGATGGCTACAGGTTCAGCAGATCCCGATAGGATGCGAGCGCGACCTGCGCGCACAAGCGAAGCCACAATGCAACATCTTGGATACTCCAACTGCACGATTGAGCTTCCGCAGGGTGAGCAGAGCCTCGTTTGGACTTACGTGGGCGAGTGCCCGCACAGCGACGGCATCTTTGAAGTCAGCTTTGGTGCGGTCAAGCTGCCCGGCGAATACTGGGGCCGGAACCTGCATTGGACTTCGGACGGACGCTTCGTCACGCTCGAAAGGCGATTTGCGACCCACTCGGAGCTGCATATTTTCGACGCGACTACTGGACTCATGCACTTCGTGCAGAGGAACGCGCGCGCTCTGGCGATCAAAGGCACAGAACTGTTGTTTGCTCGATACGGTGAGCGCGAGACGATGAAGATCCGCCCAATCGAGATCATTGGATGAAATTGGAGGCCAGCCAGCCCAACGCCCCAGCGGCCGTCAACAAACCTTCTCGAACGATCTACGACGGCTTGGAAGAGGGGCTGCTGAGCCTGACCTGCTTCAGGCGATGCCCGAAGTGCAGAGTCGTGGTTGCCTTCCAACCTGCGCACCTGCGCATGCACTGCAAGCCGCTCAGAAATCTCACGCAGCAAGCCCTGGGCACTCTCGGGATCAGTGTGACCCATCACACCGACGGCACGATTCGCTTCGAAAAGGGCGGGCTCGCTGTTTCGACGCTTCAGATGACGTGCGGTGGCTGCAGCGCCGAGCTTCTGCTTCTAGCGAGTCTCTGCGAAGTCCAGCCTGCGCGTTACGTGTTCCGGGACTACCAGTTCCTGCCCGACAGCGCACGCGATGGCGATGTCTGAGCCGATACATGAGATGCCTCAGGCTGCTGCAAGTCGAGCGCTTGCGCGCGAACTGGTCCGCACGGAACTTGAGAATCATGGCGCCAACGTCGTCGACTCCCCCGATGCCCTGTCAAGAGTCTACCGGCTACTTCTTGCAATCGATCAGCTCGAGGGGGCCTCTCCGCCCTTGGCGCTGCGCCTGGAGCTGAGATCGGCCCGGCGCCATGTTGTGGATCAATGGCCGCCCGGCGCTGAACTTACAAACCATGTGCTGCATGCGCTGGATGCGCTCCGCGGACTGTTCGAGGAATAGATCGACGCGCTCTACGGCTACGAGAGTTCGACGCTCGGGACCCGTTGCATTGGCCCTCCCTTACCTTTACGCCGCGGGCCGATAGCGGGCTGCTGTGGCCCCTACCGCCGCAGCCGCCCCAAACCCAGGCCCAGCCACGCCAGGATCAGGGTGCTGCCGCCAATGGGTGCCAGTCGCGTCGGCCAGCCGAACAGGGCAGCGCCGATCAGGCTGCCGCAGAACAGCAGCATGCCCGCCGCCATGGCAGCCAGCGCCGCCTGCTCGAGGCGACGCTGGGCCTTGGGGCTGAGTGCCAGCAGGGCCAGCCCGTGCAGGAACAGGTACAGCGAGGCTGTCTGCAGCCAGGTCTGGGCCTGGCCGCTGGCGCCGTGGCTTGCGTAGGCACCGAGACCGACGGCCGCTGCGCAGGCGAGGCTGCCGAGGGCGCCCAGCAGGCGGTTTGCAAGCCCTGTGGGCGCCCTCTCCACGTCAGCCCTTCGGCTTCAGGTACGCGTCCATGCCGCGACGCAGGTTGTCGGCCTTGAAGCTGGGGATCTTGAACACCCAGCCCTCGGTGGCGCGCCTCAGCGCTGCGACTTCGTCCTGCAGCGCCTGCATCCGCTGGGCCCGATCGGCCACGGGATCGCTGACGGCCTTCGGCGGTTCGGGCAGGTCGGCGGCGGACACCGCGGCGGTGCTCGGCGCCGAGGTGTTCGCGCCCGATGTGTCTGCAGCGGCGCTATCGGCTTCGGCGATTTGCCCTTCGGCCGCAACAGCGGCGCCGGCGGCGCTTGGCTGACTCGCTTCGTCCTGGGACGACGCCTGCGCGGCTTTGAGCGCCTGCTCGTGCGCCATGGCCTCGCGCGCCTGCTCGCCCTGGATGCGCTCGGCGGCGGCCTGCTCGTCCAGGCTCACTTCGAAGCTCGCCCAGGTCTCGCCGCCCGCGGTGTGGGCCTTGATCGCAACCAGCATGCCCTCGCGGGTGCGGAAGCTTGCGGTGGTCGCCTGCGCGTCCTCTGCAGGCGTGTAGCCTTCGGCGCGACGCACATCGTCGATGCGCAGCCCCGACAGGAAGCCGGCCGTGGCGTCGCCGACAAAGGCGCTGGCCGGTTCACGGCCGCTGGGCAGGTTGGCGATCCGGAAGTCGCCCTCGCCTCCGCTGTTGGCCTCGATCTGCACCGGGCCGCCCTCCGGCGGCTGCACCTCGACGCCGGTGACGCGGTTGGCGGCGATGTCCATCAGGTCGCGCTGCAGCCAGCCGCTGGCGGTCTTCTCGGCCGCCAGATTGCGGTCGACCAGCCAGCTCTGCGCCTCGCCCTGCAGGCGCACGAAGGTGCCGGCACCGCGGCTGTTGTTCTGGCCGAGAATCACCGCCAGCTCGGGCCTTGCGCCGGCAACGCGCAGCAGCACGTTGCTGGCGCCTTCGGCGTCGACGTCCTGCACGCCGAGCACGGGATACGAGGCCTCGACGGCGGTCTTGGGCTCGATGCGCTGGGCCTGGGCGAGGTTCAGCAGCAGCTCGCGCAGCTTGCCGACATCCGCGGCATAGCCCTGCTTTTCTTCCACGCCCCAGCCGGCTTCGCCGCGCTTCAGGGTGATGGTCTCGCCGCCAGCGGCCTGCACGACCACCTGCTTGACCTCGTTAAGGCCGGCTTCGAGGCCAGGTGCCAGCGGGCCTGCGAGCGGCGCTTCCGCCGCCGGCTTGCGCGACTCCGAGAGGTAAACGGCGAGGCCCATCAGAACGACGGCGGCCGCGCCCAGACCAAGTATCTGCTTCTGCTTCATGCCTTGCCCTCCTCACGGCGACGACGCGCGCGGCTGAACGCGAAGGCCACCGCCACCACGGTCAGCAGCAAGGGCACGCCGGCGATGTTGATGACCTTGAGCTGGGTGCCGAGACGCGAGATGTCCTGGTCGAGGTCGCGTCGCACCTGGCGCAGCTCCTTGCGGATGCGCAGCTTCTCGTCCTGGAAACGCTTGATCGCCGCCTGCTGCTCGGCCGAGAGCAGCTGGCCTCCGTCGTTGGCGCTGCGCTGCGACTGCAGTTCGGTGAGCTGGCGCTCGGTTTCGGTCAGCTGCGTCTGCAGCTCCTGCTCCTTGGCGCGGAAGCGGTCGTCCGCCTGGCGCTTCAGCGCCTCGACGCGGGTGAATGGTCGCGCCGAGGTGCTGCGCGCACGCACGCCGATCAGATCACTGCTGCCAACGAGATTGTCGACGGCATTGACCACGAGATCGCCGTTCTTGGCAAACGCATTCATCACGCGCTGACCAAAGAACTGCTGTGTCTGAACCCACAAGCGATCGGTCAGCAGGTCGGTGTCGGCGAACAGCAGGATGCTGGCCTGCTCGGTCTCGGCGCGATGGCCCTCGCCGCTGCGCTCGGGGAAGGCGGTTTTCAGCGGCCCGGTGAGGCGGCCGGCGATGACAAAGGCCTCGGTCGCGTTCGGCGTGAAGCCGTTGAACAGCTCGCGTGGCTCGGGCAGGAAGCGCACGCGCTCGACGCCGGTGGTCGCGGACGACAGCGAGCTCTGGATCAGCGGCTCCAGCTTGAGCGTGCTGTCGTCACGCACGACGAAGTGACCGACGGTCGACAGGTTCACCGCGTCCAGCTGGGCGGTGACGATGTCCTGCTGGTTCATGTGCTCGCGGCCGACACCCAGCACGGCCAGATGCCGCTGCGCCGGCTGGTCGGGCCGGGTCTGCAGCTGCAGGGCGGTCTCGGCGTCGAGCACGACCTTCTGCGGGTCGTAGCTGATGCCCCAGGCCTCGAACAGCTTCGGCAGGTCGGAGGACTTCTCCGCCATCATGTTCGACATCGGGTCCGCGGCTTCGCCGGCCACTTCGGCTTCGGCGTGCGGATCGACAAAGGCCAGAAGGCGGCCGCCGCGCAGCACGAACTGGTCAATGGCGTAGAGCGTGTCGTCCGACAGGTTCTTCGGGTGCACGAGCATCAGCAGTTCGATGTCGTCCGGAATCTGCGGCACCGTGGACTCCAGCGTGCGCAGCTCGAACAGGCCGCCCAGCTCGTCGTTGATCACCCAGCCCGGCGTCATGCCGCCGCGCGCCGGGTCGAAGCCGCCGCTCAGGTTCAGGCCGCTCAGCACGCCGACCTTGGGCTTGGCCGGGCCGGACAGGCCGCTGATCAGCTTGGCGACGTCGTACTCGAGGAAGGTCTCCTTGTCGGGCTGGAAGAACGGGATGGCCATCTGGCCATCGAGGGCATTGCTGCCGACCAGGCCGAAGAACAGGGTGTCGGCACCACCGCCCAGCGGCACGGCCTGCAGGCCGGCCGCGGTGGCGCGGTCCTCGTCTTCGCTGAAGGGCTGCGGGTCGATCACTTCCAGGCGCAGCTTGCCTGGGGCGACCGCGACCATTTCCTCCAGCAGCTCGCGCACGCGCTCGGCATAGGTGCGCAGGGCCGGATAGTTCGCCGCTGCGCGGTCGGAGAAGTAGAACTGCAGGTTCACCGGCTCCTCGATCTTGCCGATCAGGGAGCGGGTGCCGTCGGACAGGGTGTACAGGCGATCCTGCGTGAGATCCACGCGGGCGCCGCGGAACAGCACGCCGGTGAGCATCACCAGAGCGATGAAGAGCACGGCCAGCACCACGAGCGTGGAGCCGGTCAGTGCGCGTCGATTGAGCACAGACATGGGGTGGACTCCTTCGGTGGGCTTAGTCGGCTTTCTTCAGATCGATGACCACGGCGCTGGCCAGCAGCCAGAACGCGATCGTCAACACGAAGAACAGCAGGTCGCGCAGGTCGATGACGCCGCGCGAGATCGCGTTGAAGTGGGTCAGGAAGCTCAGGCCGGCGACCGCATCGACCAGCACCGCCGGCAGCAGGGCGCGGAAGAAGTCGAGCACCAGCGGGAAGCCGGCGAGCAGCAGCAGGAAGCAGACCACCACGGTGAGGATGAAGGCGATCACCTGGTTGCGCGTGGCTGCCGACAGGCAGGCGCCGATGGCGAGGAAACCGCCGGCCATCAGCAGGCTGCCGATGTAGCTCGCGAAGATCACGCCGTTGTCGGGGTCACCGAGATAGTTCACGGTGATCCACATCGGGAAGGTCAGCAGCAGCGCGATGCCGACGAAAGCCCAGGCCGCCAGGAACTTGCCGAGCACCGCCTGCCACATGGTCACCGGCAGGGTCAGCAGCAGCTCGATGCTGCCGGACTTGCGCTCCTCGCTCCACAGCCGCATCGACACCGCCGGCACCAGGAACAGGTACAGCCAGGGGTGGAAGGCGAAGAAGGGCTGCAGATCCGCCTGGCCGCGCTCGTAGAGGCCGCCCAGGTAGAAGGTCAGCGCGCCGGCCATGGCCAGGAAGATCACGATGAAGACGTAGGCCACCGGCGTGGCGAAATAGCCCGCGAGCTCGCGGCGGGCAATGGCGAAGGTCGGATTGCTCATGCGCGGGCCTCCTGCGGCTGCGAGGACTGCGTGGTGATCTGGCGGAAGACTTCATCGAGACGTCCGCGCTCCAGCGCCATCTCGCTGACGCTGACGTTTTGCGCGCGCAGGAAGTCGTTGATGCGGTCGAGGATGCGCTCGCCGCGACGCGGGAAGGCCGTGATGCGGCCGTCCTGCGGGTCGATCTCGACCGCGGCCACGCCTTCGATGCGGGCCAGGCCTTCCTTCAGCGCCACCGGGTTGGCTGCGGTCAGCGACACCGCCTGGTGGTAGCGCGAACGCGCTTCCAGCTCATCGGGCGTGGCGTCAGCCAGCACGCGGCCGCGGGCGATGACGATGGCACGCGAGCAGACCGCGTGCACTTCTTCGAGAATGTGGGTCGAGATGATGATGGTGCGCTCGCGGGCCATCGACTGGATCAGGCTGCGCACCTCGTGCTTCTGGTTCGGGTCGAGGCCGTCGGTGGGCTCGTCGAGGATCAGCGCCCTCGGGTCGTGCAGGATGGCCTGGGCCAGGCCGACGCGGCGCTTGAAGCCCTTGGAAAGCGTGTCGATGGGCTGGTTCAGCACCTTGCCCAGCTGCAGCCGTCCGACCACTTCGTCGATGCGCCGACGGGTGTCGGCGGTCGACATGCCGCGCACTTCGGCGACGAACTTCAGGAAGCCCAGCGGGCTCATCTCGCCGTAGCTGGGCGCGCCTTCAGGCAGGTAGCCCAGGGCGCGCTTGGCAGCCACCGGCGCATTGGCCACGTCGTGGCCGCAGACGCTGGCACTGCCGGAGGTCGGGGCCAGGAAGCCCGCGATCATCTTCATGGTGGTCGACTTGCCGGCGCCGTTCGGGCCGAGGAAGCCCAGCACCTGGCCGGGCTCGACGCGGAACCCCACGCCGTCGACCGCGGTGAAGTCACCGTAGCGTTTGCACAACTCTCGCGTTTCGATCATTGGATGTCGTCCTGTTCTTGTCATGTGGGGCGAATCCGCCTGTCGCGCGGCGCGTTCCGGGAGCGAGTGCGCGCGACCCGGCGAATACCGCACCGAAGCAGGAAAGTTCCCGGTGCAGCGCTTTCGTCTGGAGGAAGGGCCACCCCACAAATGCAGACGGGCGCGGAGTCACTCCGCGCCCGTCCGGATTTGAGCGCCGCCAGCCCTGCTGGCGGCCGGCCCTTCGATCAGAGGATCGGCCAGTAGACCTTGAAGGTCGAGTCCTCGGCGGCGGTCTCGGAGATCTCGGTGAGGTACTCCTCGTAGCCGCGGTCGTGGACGCGCAGGCCGTGGGTGGCCGCATAGGCGCGCAGCATGTCGCGGATCAGCGGCAGCGACGCCGGGTGACCCGCGTAGTCGGTGGTCAGCACCTTGCCACCGTAGGTGACGCCCGACACGATGCCTTCCGGCAGGTTCAAGCCCTCGATCGGCGTGGCAACCACGGCAGGGTCGACCACCGGCGCAGGCGCGGCCGGCGCTTCGGCAACCGCTTCGCCTTCGACCGCATCGGCTGCAGGCGCGGGGGCCGGTGCCTCGTTGGTCACCGGAATGACCACGTCGAAGCTGTACTTCTTGTCGGCGAACTCGGTGGTGACCAGGCGCGGCGGACCAGCCGCCTGCAGACCATTGCTGGCGATCGCAGCGCGCAGCTTGGTGATCGACGCGTCGAGCTCTTCCTCGACCGCCGAAATGTTGCGATCGGCGCTGGTCGAGAGGATCAGGGCCGGCTGCGACTGCACGACCGACTCCTTGATGTCGACCATCGGATTGTCGTAGTTGAAGTTCGGAATGGTCGCCAGCAGGCCGGTCAGGTTGGTCAGGCCGAGACGCATGTCGTCGCCGACGGTGCGGTCGATGTACAGACCGGCGTAGCGGCCGAACAGGTTCCAGCCGTAGTCGACGTCGTATTCCCAGTTGATGTCGACGGTCTTGCCGCGGTCATCCAGAGTGAACACATAGGTCTTGTTGGTGCCATAGGCATTGGTCTCGGCCGCCCACTCGATGCGCTCGTCCTGCACCGACTCGGTGACCTCGAACTTGCCGGAGCCGATCTTCGGCAGCTGGCTCTCGTAGCGCAGGATGGCGCCAACGCCGCGCGGCGCGCCTTCCATGGTGTAGCGGATCGCGGGATCGTGCTGGCGCTTCGGGTGCCACTCGTCGTAGCGCTGGAAGCTGTTCAGCAGGTCGTACACCAGACGCACCGGCCGGTTGGTCTCGACACTGTGGCGAACGTAGCGGTGGCTGGGCAGGAACACACCAACCAGCACGAACAGCAGTGCGACCAGCAGCAGGGCGATCACGAATTCGATCAGACGGGTCATTCAGGGTCTCCGGGAATGGACCTGCATCGTGGCGCCGGCGAGCCGGACTCCCTCCACACGGATGCAAGGCCGCGAAGAATAGCCCGAACCGGGCCGCTGCGGCCAGCCGCGGTTCAGCCTGCTACAAGACTTCGCAATGCGGAAAGCTGCGCCCCCCGGGCCACTGACGACCGGCACATTTCCCGACTGCGATTCCGGCCGATGGCCCGGAAAGCAACGCTGCGACGAAGCCGCAACGTGCGTGGGAACGGGGATCAGTGGTCCCCGCGCGCGACCGGCCGCTGGCGGTCGCTGCACCATTCGCTCCACGAGCCGGCATAGACGCTGGCCCCGCCCAGGCCGGCGTGCTCCATCGCCAGCAGGTTGTGGCAGGCGGTGACGCCGGAGCCGCACATCAGCACCACGTCGCCGGGGCTGCGGCCACCCAGCAGCCGCTCGAAGTCGGCGTGCAGCACCGAGGCCGGCTTGAACAGTGCGTCCGGGCTCAGGTTCTCGATGTAGGGCCGGTTCAGCGCACCGGGGATGTGCCCCGCCACAGGGTCGAGCGGCTCGACCTCGCCGCGGAAGCGCTCGCGTGCGCGCGCGTCGATCAGCACGGTGCCTGCGTTGGCGAGGCGCGCTGCCAGCACGGCGGTGCTGATGACCTGACGCACATCGAAGCGGGCGCGGTACTGACCCGGTCGCGGCCGCGCGCTGCCGGACTCCATGCGTCCGCCGGCGTGCATCCACGCGTCAAGACCACCGTCCAGCACCGCCACGCGACGGTGGCCGAGCAGGCGCAGCATCCACCACAGCCGCGCGGCCATCGCACCATCGCGGCCGTCGTAGGCCACCACCTGGTGCTGCGGGGTGATGCCCCAGCGCGCCAAAGTCGCGCAGAAGCGCTCGGCGTCGGGCAGCGGATGGCGGCCGCGACCGCTGCGCGAGAGGTCGGAGAGGTCGCGCTCGAGGTGGGCATAGACGGCCCCGGCGATGTGGCCGAGCGCGAATGCGCGCTCGCCCGCCGAGGGTTCGCGCAAGTCGAAGCGGCAGTCGACGATCGCCAGCTGCGGCGCATCGAAGTGGGCGCGCAGATCCTCCGCGCTGACCAGGGTGGTCCAATCCATTGCCGTGTCTTCTCCCCGTGGCCGAGCCGCGAATGACAGCTGCGCACCATACCGCCCAGGGCTCGGATTCGGAAAGCAGTGCGTCACGCCCGAGCGGGCGCAAACCGGGCCAATTCCCGCCGCAATCGTGCCGCACGCGCGCTGGGCCTCAATCCGCCGAAGCGGCCCGCAACCTTTCGCGCAGATTGAGCAGCATGGCCGCGGTCGCCCCCCAGATGCGCTGGCCGGCGAAGTCGAACCGCCAGGTCTGGCGGGGTCGTCCGGCGAGCAGGCCGTGTTCGACGCGCAGGTTCGACGGATCCATCAGGAAGTCCAGGGGCACCTCGAAGACTTCCGCGACTTCGCCCGGCTCGGGCCGCGACACATGCCGAGGAGACACCCGGGCGACCACCGGCAGCACCAGGAAGCCGGTGAAGGTCGGTAGTGGATCGATGTAGCCGAGCGGCAGCGCATGCTCGGGGCTGAGGGCGATCTCCTCCCACGCCTCGCGCAGCGCAGTCTGCAGCAGACCACCGTCGGCGGCATCGTGACGCCCACCCGGGAATGCGACCTGGCCCGGGTGATGTGCCAGCGCTTCGGTGCGCCGGGTGAGGATCACCTGGGTGCCACGGCCGCGGTCCACCAGGCCGACCAGCACGGCAGCCGGACGCAGTGCCTCGACGGGCGGAATCAGATCGGCAAGATCCGCAGGCACCGGCGGCGGGTCTCGTGGCGGCGTATCGAGGCCGTACAGCGCGCGCGCGATGCGCGCGTCAAGCTCGGAGGCGGGCCCGTTCCACTCAGACACGGCGCGGCGTCGCAGCGCGATCAGGCAGGACGAAGTCCATGAGGTACTCGCGCTGGGCAGGACTGAAGCTGAGCCAGCCCGCGATCTCCTGACCTGTACGCAAACAGCCCTGGCAGAGGCCGTCCGGCCCCAGTTCGCACAGGCCGATGCACGGGCTCAATACCGGCACCGCAGTGGCACTCATCTCGATTCAACTCCTCTGGAATGCTGCAAGTATCGACGGGCGGCGCACCCTGCCCCAGCCCCTGCGCGTGCCCCAGCCGGCCCGGCGCATGCCGTGCGCGCGTCGATGTGTCATCCGCGTGAGCTCGACAAACGAAGAGGGGGCGGCTGCCGACGCAGCGCCCCCTGTCCGTGAAGCCTCAAGCCCGAGGAAGCCGCCACCGCTGGCGGCGGTCCGGACGCGCCACGGCCGGCGCGATCCGGAAGGCTCCGGGTCTTACTTGACGCTGACCAGCTTGACGTCGAACACCACGGCCTGGCTCGGCCCCACCGGCGAACGGGGGTTATCGCCATAGCCCTGGTCGGGCGGCAGGAAGACTTCCCAGCGCGAGCCGGTCTTCATCATCGGCAGCACTTCGCGCAGGCCGGGCAGCGGCGCTTCCGAAACCTTCATCGTGACCGGCTCATTGCCGGTGTAGGTGCTGGCGAACTCCTGACCGGTCGACAGCGAACCGCGGAAATGGATCTGCACTTCGCTGTTCGCGGTCGGCTGGGCGCCAGTGCCCTGCTCGATGATCCGGTACTGGATACCCGAGGCGAGGTTCTGGATGCCCTGCTTGCCGCGGTTCTGGGCGAGGAACTGCTCGCTCTTGGCCTTGTTCTCGGCCGACACGCGCTCGAACTCGGCGCGGGCCTGCTCCAGCATCTGGGTCTGCATCTTCTCGACCGCTGCGCGCATCTCTTCCGGCGGAACGCTCGGATCGCGCTTCGCGAAGCCTTCCTGCACACCGCGGACGACGGTATTGACGTCGAGATCGACGCCACGCTCGGCCATTTCACGGCCCAGCTGGTAACCGATGGCGTAGCTCAGCTTGCCCTTCTCCGAGGAGGTGTCCTGTGCCTGCACGGCACCCATACCCAGCACTGCCACGGACACGACCAACCAGCGCAACTTCATGCACAACCTCCTGGGTGAAACGCCCGCCACTTGGCGTCGGCGTAAAGCGCACAAGCATACCCGTGTGCGTTCGGGACCGCCACGCAGCGATCAACCTGAGCTCGGGGGCCGCGCGCGGGCGCATCAGGCGCCAGCGGCGTCAGTCCTCGTCGCCCCAGAGCGGCGCCTTGGACAACGCCCGTGGTGCGGAAGTTCGCGGCGGCAGCGCCGCCAGCACGGCGAGCCCATCGCGCGTCGCGGCGACGTCATGCACGCGCAGGATGCGTGCACCGCGCTGGGCCGCCAGCACCGCCGCCACCACCGAGCCGACCATGCGCTGTCCCAGCGCGCGCCCGGTGATCGCGCCGATCATCGACTTGCGCGAGACGCCGACCAGCAGCGGCGGCAGGTCCTTCGCAAAATCCGCCAGAGCCCCCATCAGGGCTGAATTGTGTTCCAGCGTCTTGCCGAAGCCGAAGCCCGGATCGACCAGCAGCCGCGCGCGCGGGATGCCGGCGAGCTCGCAGGTGAACACGCGATCCGCCAGGAAGCGCTGCACCTCGGCGACCACGTCGGTGTACTGCGGATCGGCCTGCATGCTGCCGGGCTCGCCCTGCATGTGCATCAGGCAGACCGGCACGCCGAGTTCGACCGCGGCTTCGAGCGCGCCCTCGCGACGCAGGGCCCAGACATCGTTGATCAGGCCGGCGCCGGCTCCCACCGCGGCGCGCATGACCTCCGGCTTCGAGGTGTCGATCGAGATCGGCACCGGGCTCGCAGCCGCCAGGCGCTCGATCAGCGGAAGCACGCGGTCGAGCTCCTCCTGCACGCCCACCGCAGGCGCGCCGGGGCGGGTCGACTCGCCGCCGACATCGATGATGTCGGCGCCTTCCTCCACCATGCGCAGCGCGGCAGACAGCGCGGCATCGACGTCGGCGAGCCTGCCACCGTCGGAAAACGAATCGGGCGTGAGATTGAGCACGCCCATGATGCGCGGGCGATCCAGCAGCAGCGGCCGGCCGCGGCAGTCGAGACAGGGGGCAAGGTCGGTGGTGTCGAACATCGAAGGCTTCCGGGGAATGGCAAGGCCTGAAACGCGAACGCCCGCGCAGTGGCGGGCGTTCGCAGGTGGTTTGAACTGCAATCAGGTCTGGGCGGCGGGGCCACCCAGCGCACCTGCAGCGGGACCTGAGCTGTCGCGCGGAGGGCTCGGGTTGTCCTGCTTCGTCCAATCGGTCGGCGGCGGCGGCAGGCGGCCTTCCATGATGGCGTCGATCTGCTTGGCGTCGATGGTCTCGTAGGTCAGCAGCGCATCTGCCATGACGTGCAACTTGTCGAGGTTCTCGGTGAGGATCGCGCGGGTTCGCTGGTAGGCGCGGTCGAGGATGCCGCGCACGACCTCGTCGATCTTGCGCGCGGTGTCGTCCGAGACGTTCTTGTGCTGAGTCACCGAGCGGCCGAGGAAGACTTCGTCCTCCTGCTCGCCATAGGCAACTGGACCGAGTTCATCCGACAGGCCCCACTTGGTGACCATGTTGCGGGCCATCTTGGTGGCACGCTCGATGTCGTTTGAAGCACCCGTGGTGACCTTGTCCGCGCCGAAGATCAGCTCCTCGGCCACGCGGCCGCCGTACAGCGAGCACAGCTGGCTTTCGATGGCCACGCGGTTGTAGCTGTAGCGGTCCTGCTCGGGCAGGTACATGGTCACGCCCAGCGCCCGGCCGCGCGGAATGATCGTCACCTTGTAGACCGGGTCGTGGTCAGGCACGACGCGGCCGACGATGGCGTGGCCGGCCTCGTGGTAGGCGGTCAGCTTCTTCTCGGCTTCGCTCATCGCCATCGAGCGGCGCTCCGCGCCCATCAGGATCTTGTCGCGGGCCTTGTCAAAGTGGCTCATCCGCACTTCGCGGGCGTTCTCGCGCGCAGCGAACAGAGCCGCCTCGTTGACGAGGTTGGCGAGGTCTGCGCCAGAGAAGCCGGGCGTGCCGCGTGCGACCACCGAGGGGTCGACGTCAGCCGCGGCCGGCACTTTGCGCATGTGCACCTTGAGGATCTGCTCGCGGCCGCGCACGTCGGGCAGCGGCACGACCACCTGACGATCGAAGCGGCCCGGGCGCAGCAGGGCCGGATCGAGCACGTCGGGACGGTTGGTGGCGGCAATGACGATGATGCCCTCGCTGCCCTCGAAGCCGTCCATCTCGACCAGCAGCTGGTTCAGGGTCTGCTCGCGCTCGTCGTGACCACCGCCCAGACCGGCGCCGCGGTGACGACCGACGGCGTCGATCTCGTCGATGAAGATGATGCAGGGCGCGTGCTTCTTGGCCTGCTCGAACATGTCGCGAACGCGCGAGGCGCCGACACCGACGAACATCTCCACGAAGTCCGAGCCGGAGATCGAGAAGAACGGCACCTTGGCCTCGCCGGCAATGGCCTTGGCCAGCAGGGTCTTGCCCGTGCCGGGCGAGCCGACCATCAGTACGCCGCGCGGAATGTGGCCGCCCAGCTTCTGGAACTTGCTCGGGTCGCGCAGGAACTCGACCAGTTCGGAGACTTCTTCCTTGGCCTCGTCGCAGCCGGCGACATCGGCGAAGGTGATCTTGACCTGGTCCTCGCCCTGCAGCTTGGCGCGCGAGCGGCCGAAGCTCATGGCGCCGCGGCCGCCGGAGCCGGCTTGCAGCTGGCGCATGAAGAAGATGAAGATGCCGATGAAGATGATGTAGGGCAGGATCGAGAGCAGCACCGTGCCCAGTCCCGGGCCCGAGGGCGGCGTGCCGCGGGTCTCGACGCCGTTGTTGATCATGTCATTGACGAACGCGGTGTCGCCCGGATCGAAGGTCGTGAAACGCGTGCCGTCCTTGCGCTCGACATGGATGGTGACCCGATCCTCGCCGCGGATGGCCTTGGCGATCTCGCCATTCTGGACCTGCTGGATGAAGCGGTCGTAGCTCACCGGCTCGTTGGAACCGGCGCGCGGGGTGAAGCTCTGGAATACAGCCATCAATACGACGGCGATCACCACCCAGAGCAGCAGATTCTTGGCAAGGTCATTCATTCTCGGGCCTCGTTTGCGCCGCCCCGTTTGCCGGTGGCGAGCGCGTAGATCTCGGGGGAGCGGTTGCGTGACGCCTTCGGCTTGCGGATCTGCACCTTCGCATAGCGCTGGCGCAGGTCCTTGAGAAAGGCATCGGAGCCCTGCCCCTGGAACACTTTCATCAGCAGGGTACCGCCTTCCCGCAGGTGCTGGTCGGCGAAATCGCGGGCCAGCTCGCACAGATGCATGCTGCGCGGCTGGTCGACGCCCGACATCCCACTCATATTGGGCGCCATGTCGGAGAGGACAAGGTCTGCCAGCTGTCCGCCCAGTGCGGCTTCGAGGCGGGACAGTGGCTCCGGCTCTCTGAAATCGCCGTGAATGAACTCGACGCCAGCGAGCGAGGGCATTTCGAGGATGTCGAGCGCGATCACCCGCCCCCGCTCGCCGAGCTCGCGGCGCACCAGCTGCGACCAGCCGCCGGGTGCCGCACCGAGATCGACCACCACCATGCCGGGGCGGATCAGCTGGTCTCGCTCGATCAGCTCTTCCAGCTTGTAGACCGCACGCGAACGCATGCCCTCGCTCTGGGCGCGCTTCACGTAAGGATCGGCGAAATGCTCGGCCAGCCAGCGCCGGCTGCTCTTGCTGCGGTTCATCCGGGCCGGACTCGATGTGGGTGACGGGGCGCTGCGCACCCGGCGGGTGCCTGCGGGGCCGCATGATACCCTGTGCGCCTCCACGGGACCTGTCCGCGACCGTGCTGCCGCCATGGCTGGAGCCTGTCCAAGCCCGCTGCGCGGCGGCACCCGGCGTCGTCGAACCGCTTTCGGCCGCGATGCCGGAAGCTCCCGCAAGCCCACAGCCCGCTCCATCCGAATCCCGGACACGACCACGCATGTTCCAGAAGCTCAGCAACTCCCAGCAGCGCTACCTGCGCGGGCTCTCCCACGGCCTGAAGCCGGTGATCATGGTCGGCGGCAAAGGCCTCACCGATGCCGTGCTGGCCGAACTCGACCTCGCGCTGGAGCACCACGAGCTGGTCAAGGTCAAGATCGCAGCCGAGGACCGCGATGCGCGCGACGAGATCGTCGCCGAGCTGGTGCTGCGTTCGCGCAGCAACCTGGTGCAGCGGATCGGCAATATCGCGACCCTGTTCCGGCGTTCCAAGGAACGGCCGCAGATCAGCCTGCCGCGCTAGGCTGGCCCCGCTCCCATCGCACGAGCCGACTCGCGCCCATGCCGCTCGCCGAAGATCGACAGGAAGGCCTCTACACCGTCCGCTGGGTGTCCGCGGATGCGATCCGCATCGACGACGCCGAGTTCCGCGACAGCCTGCTGCTGATGCCGGACAGGGTGCGCGACAAGGTGCCTGCACAGCGTCCTGCCGATATCGGCGAGGCGCTGGTGGCGGAGATCCTGGGCTACGCCCCGCAGGTGCTCATCCTCGGCACCGGCGAGCGCCAGATCTTTCCGCCGCCGGCGCTGATGGCCGCCTTCCTCGGCCGCGGCGTCGGCCTTGAGGCCATGGACAACAGCGCCGCAGCGCGCACCTACAACCTGCTCGCGCTGGAGGGCCGCCGCGTGGCGGGCCTGTTCCTGCTCCCGCAGGGCCACTGAATCGCGCAGCCGCAGCGACGGCGACTGCCGCCGCTCAGCCCCCCGCCTGCTCCAGACGGGCCCGAAGCGCCGGCAGCTCGATGTGGTTGGGCTCAAGCTCGGCGGCACGCTCCAGGGCTTGGCGCGCCGACGCGATCTCGCCTCGGCCCAGCCGCTCGCTGGCAACGCCGATATAGGCAGCAGCCAGGCGCTGGCGCATGGACGCCAGCTCTGCCGATCCCGGCGCCACCACCTGCAGGCCCTCCAGATAGCGGAGGGCGTCATTGGGCCGGCTGGCCGCCAGCGCGGCATCGAAGCGCGCCTGCGCCTGCGCGGGCAAGCCCTGCATCAGGGTGCGCGCACGGCTGTCTGTCGGCGCCAAGGCCAGCGCCGCGCGCAGGCTGTCATAGGCGCTCTCGCCAGGCGGCTGCAGCAGGCGACCCTGCGCGATGGCCGCCTCGGCCTCGGCGATCAGCGCGTCGACGCGCGCCGGGTCGCTGGTCGAGCCACCGGCAACCCGGCTGTAGTTGCGACGCGCCTCTTCCATGCGCTCGCGCGCGCGAGCAAGCCCGGCTGGCGGCGGCGTCAACAGGGCGGCGGCGTCCAGAGCGGCTTCGGCAGCCTCGAAATCGAAGTCGGCGCTCGCCGATTCCGCGCGCCGCAGCAGGTCCTGGGCGAGACGTCGCAAGCCTTCGCGCGCTTCGCTGTTGTCCGCATCCAGGGCCAGCACCGCGCGGAACGCGTCCTGCGCGCTCTGCCCTACGGGGGTCGTCAGCTGCCCGCGGGCACTGCGCTGCCGCGCCAGCTGGAGCTGCGCTGCGATCTGATCGGCCCGGCCCTTGCGCGCTTCAGCCAGCGCAGCGCGCAGCTCGGGCAGCTGCAGATTGGCTGGATCGACCTGCGTCACCACAGCGATGCGTGCCTCGCCCTCGACAAAGCGACCCGCGTCGATGTCAGCGCGCGCTGCGGTCAACACCGGCGCCAGCGCCTCGCGCAGCCCGGCACGGGCGACCGGATTGGCCGCATCCAGCGCAAGCGCCTGCTGGTACAGCGCGATCGCGCCGGTGACGGGCTCCTCGATACGGCCGGCCGCGAGGGCCTCCGCAGCGGCATCGATGCGACGCGAGAGCTCCTGCATTCCGTCCTGACGTTCGCCAGCGTCGGCCAGTGCCGCCTCGACGACCGCGAGTTCCTCGCGCCCCACGCCCAGCGTGCGCGCAAGTTCGAGCTCGCGCCTGGCGGCGTCCGTAACGCCCGCCTGCAGCTGCTGACGCGCCTGCTGGAGATGTGCGCGTCCAACGCGGCGCAGGCCTTCACGTGCCGCCTCGTGATCGGGCTCGGCGGCGAGGATGGCGTTGTACAGGCTGCGCGCGCCCGGGCCGTTCTCGTCATCCTGCAGGCGCCCGGCCCGCAGCGCTGACTCGGCGCGCGTCAGCTGTTCGCTGCGGTCGGAGCCGCTCCACAGCGGACGCAGCCGCTCCTGGAACACCAGGCCAGCAGCAAGCGCGATGACCAGAGGCAGCAGCCAGACGGCCCAGCGCCAGCCGCCTCGCGAGGCTCCGCGGCGACGGGATGCAGGCCTGGAGGCTACGCGCGGTCGCGGCCCGGTGTCCCGTGACCGGATCGCATCCATGGCCCCCAGCGAAGGGCCCTCCGCGCGCGAGGCCGACCTCGCGGCACGCGCCTCGGGCGGGGTCACTACCGTCGGCGTCGTGTCCGACACCTGCGGTCGCGGGCTGCGGCCTCGCGGTGCCGGTTCCGGCAGCTCCAGGTCCAGCGCTGACAGGGATTCCAGGGCAGCGACGAGTTCGGCGCCGCTGGCGAAGCGCTGATCGGGCTCCTTGGCCAGCAGGCGATCGAACAGCGGCTGCAGCTCCGACAGCGACTGCGGCAGGCGCGGCAGCGGCGCGGTGATGTGCATGATGCCGACCGCGACGGAGTCATCGGCCTGGTACGGCACCTCGCCCATCAGCAGCTGGTAGAACACCACGCCCAGGCTGTAGAGGTCGGCGCGACCGTCCAGCGGTTGGCCGCGGGCCTGCTCCGGGCTCATGTAGTGCGGCGTGCCGATGATCGCGCCCGTGCGGGTCATGCGCATCGAATCGCCCGCGCGGGCGATGCCGAAATCGGTGAGCACCGCGCTGCCGTCTTCGCGCAGCAGGATGTTGTCCGGCTTGATGTCCCGGTGCACCACGCCGCGCTTGTGCGCATAGTCGAGCGCGCTGGCGATCTCGCGGATCACCCGCAGGGCGAAGCGGTAGTCGCGCCGCGGGCCGCGGCGCTGGATCACCGGCCCGCCGGGCAGGTGCTCCATCGCCATGTAGTGGTCCTCACCGTGCTGGGCCACGTCATAGACATGGACCACGTTCGGGTGACGCAGGCTGGCGGCGATGCGCGCCTCTCGCAGAAAGCGCTCGCCGAACTCCTCGTCGCCCAGCAGGCTGCCGGACATGATCTTGAGCGCGACCTCGCGCTGCACCGACTCCTGCAGGGCCAGGTAGACCGTAGACATGCCACCGCGGCCGATCGGGCGGTCGATACGGTAGCCGGGAATCTCGATCACAAAGGGCAGGCCGCGCACATGGACAAACAGCCGACAGCATAGCAACTCCCCTGCCCGCTTCGGCCCCGGGAAATCGGCTTGCAGCCCACCGGACTTTGCACCACCCTACGCCGCCGCGCCCGCCGGCGGCCTGCCGATTTCCGTGACCGAATCCCCCGACGATCGCCTGAACGACTTCCTGGCCCCCGGCTTCAGCGCCGAGGAACTGCCGGGGTTGACGCTGCTGCTGCGCGGCCGCGAGCTGCTGCGCGCCTTCTCGGCGCTGTTCCATGGCGGTGAGGGCGGCGTGCTGGCGCGGCTGCTGGTGCTGCGCACGCTCGGCGCGCGCATCGACCCGCCCGACATAAGCCCGGCGGAAGTGCGCGAGCAGCTCTGCTACCTCGATCCGGTCAAGCTCGACACCATCCTCGGACGCCTGAAGGACCACGAGCTGGTGGTCTGGGAGGCCGAGATCCAGCGCTATCGGGTGAGCCCACTCGGCCGCAAGACGCTGGCCGCGCTGTCGACCCTGCTGGAGTTCGAGGCCTTCGACCATGACGGCGTGGGCTACCTCACCGCCCAGATCGCCGCCAGCCAGGCGGTGGGCGTGGTGCCCTCGGACGAGCTCTCGCACCTGCTCTCGCGCCTGACCGAACTGCGCGACGACTTCGACCGCGCCGTGCTCTCGGGATCCGAGTACCGCATCCGCGCAGCTTCAGCACGCCTCGACCAGGTCTGGCAGTGGGTCGAGCGCGGCACGGACGTGGTGCGCAAGATCACCGCGGATCCCGACCTCGATCTCGACCCCAGCACGCATCGCCTGGCGCAGGCCGTAGGCCGCGCGCAGTCGGCCCTGCTGCGCCAGGCCAGCGTGTTCGCGCGTGCGCTGAACCAGATCGACCGCGACCGCATCCACCTCGGTCAGTCGGGCCTGTCCTCGTCCGATCTGGTCGGCTGGCTACGCGATCAGAGCGCCGAGCGACTGGGCGAATTCGCCGAGGAACTGTGGATCGCACCGCCACGCCCGGCCTTCATCCAGGACCAGATCGCGCTGGACGTGGCCGAGTTCGAACTGGTCGACCGCGAGCGTGCGGCCCAGCTGGTGTCCGCCCTGCCCGATGGCGCCAAGGCCCCGCGCACCGATGCGCTGCCCATCGAAACCGAAGACACCAGCCGCCTGCAGCGCTGGCGCGACGAGCTGGGCGAAGTGCGGCGCGAGACCGCGCTGTCCAAGCTGGTGCCCAGCGAGGACTACGCCGCCAGCGCCTATCGCCTGTCCCTGCTCGGCCTGCTCGGCGATCCGGAATCGGCGGCGCTCGACGGCCCGGCGGCGGACATCGCGCGGCTGTCGCTGCGCGTCACTTTCAGCAACGACAAGATCGACCTGCGCGGGCGCGGCGGCATCGCCCTGATGAGCGCAGGCGACGTGCGGCCGCTCGTGGCCCCCGCGGAGGAATGATGCAGGACCCTGTTGCCACCCTGATCGCGCGCCTGCTCGCGCAGCGCTGGCTGCCGCGCGAGGACGAACTGGCGCGCCGCGCCCTGCTCGACGAGCCTTTCCGCGCCGACCTCGACAAGCGCCTCGAAGCCGCGGGTCTGGTGCTGCGCGAGCATCCCTACGCCGCCCACATCGGCGTGGCCCTGGCGCGCGCGCAGGAGAAGGCGATCTTCGCCGTCGACCAGGGCTGGCTGTCGAACCAGCTGCAGCTCGATCGCAATGCGATGGCGCTGCTGGTCGTGCTGTGGGCGCTGATCATCTTGCCCAAGCGCCAGCGCCAGGTGGAGCGCCAGGACGCCGACTCGGCCAGCGCGCAGCAGGCGCAGATGTTCGCCGAAGAGAAGCCCATCCCGGTGCACGCCGGCGTGTCGCCGACGCTCAGCGAACGCACCCTGATCGCCGACTTCGCTGACAAGCTCGGCGGCAAGATGGCAGTCAACGTCAACCTGGGCGTGCTGGCGCGGCATGGCTTCATCCAGCGTCGCGCCGGTGACTTGAGTGAAGGCCCGCTGCTCGATCTGGCCTTCGACTACGAGCGCACCAGCCGCCGCATCCTCGATGGCGCACTGGCTGACATCCTGAGCCCGGCCGCGCGCGCCGAGCGAGCGATCCGCCTCGCCGAAGCGCCGCTGCACTCGTCCGACGAGGAAGAGATCGCGCTGCCCGATGCCGACGTGGATGACGCCGGCTGGAACGCGCCGCTGGCGATGGACGCCGGCACCGACAGCAGCCCGCAGGGAGCCTGAGGCCATGTTCGAATTCCGCGAGCTCGAAGTCGTCCACTGGGACTACTGGGAGCGCTTCAGCCTGCCGATGGACGCCCACATCATCACCGTGGTCGGCCCCAACGGCTCGGGCAAGACCACCCTGCTCGATGCTCTGCGCACCCTGCTGACCATCGACTGCGCCGGCAACCGCGATTTCAAGAGCTATCTGCGCCACAACGGCAAGCCCTTCGCCTGGCTGCGCGCGGTGGTCGGCAACACGCCGGGCCCGACCGGCGCGCGGCCCTTCTTCCCGGTGATGGACAGCCAGGCCACCCTGTTCTGCCGCATCCAGAAGAAGGGCGGCGAGTGGACGCGGCAATTCGCCATCCTCGCCGGCGCGGCCAGCATCGAGGAGGCCGAGCAGCGCGGCGAGTGGATCGGCCTGCGCGACTACCGCATCCGCCTCGAAGCGGCCGGGCTGTCCGGCGCCATCCGCCGCGTGCTCACACTCGAACAGGGCGCGACCGACAAGCTCTGCCAGCTGTCGCCGCGCGCCCTGCTCGATCTTGTGTTCGACGTGTTCGGCGACAAGGCCACGCTGGACGACTACCAGCGCGCCCGCAACGAGCAGGAAGAAGCCGAACGCGAACTGGCCTCGCTCAACCATCAGCTCAACCTGCTCGGCGTCAGCCTGCAGGCGGCGGAAGGTCGCGCGCGCGCCTACGGCGAATGGCAATCGCTGAAGCGCGAGCGCCAGGACCTGATGATCGACGTGCTGCCGCGGGTCGAGCTGGCCGAGCAGCTGGCGGCGATCCGCAACGCGCGGCCGCAGCTGGCGGTGCAGCGGCGCAAGGCGCGCGAACTGTTGGCCGAGCGCAGCGAGCTGGTGCACCTGATCGCCGAATGCGACGAGGGCGAACTGCGCCTGCGCGCCGAACAGGGCGCGGCCGAGGAAGCCCGCCAGGCGGCGATGAAAGCGCTGGAGCGCGCGCGTGCGGCGCATACCGCCAACTCGGTGGTGCTGCAGCAGCGCGATCGCCTCAATGCGCAGCTCGAAACCCAGGACCAGGTCGACGTACGCGCGCTCAGCGAAGAAGCGCAAAGCCTGCGCGCCAAGGCAGGCGCGCTGGGCAGCGAAGAACAGTCGACCCATCGCGAGCTGGAGTCGCTGAAGAGCCGCCTGCAGGCCTGGCGCAGCGGCCGTCGCTACGTGCCCGAGTTCGAAAGCCAGTTCCGCGCCGAACTCGATCGCGCCGGCATCGCCCACCGCATGCTCAGCGAGATCGTCGAGATCACGGACTCCACTTGGCAGGCCGCGGTCGAGGGCGTGCTGGCCGGCTATCGCCACGTGGTGCTGCTGGAAGACGCCAAGGACCGCGAAGCGGCCTGGGCCATCGGCGAACGCCTGCGCTACAAGCATTTCGTGGTCGCCGACCGCGCCCCGGTCGGCAAGGCCACGCCCGGCAGCCTGCTCGACGTGGTCGAGTTCACCGCCCTGCCCCCCGAGTGGCTGCCGCGCCAGCTCGAGCGCATCCAGCGCGTCGACGAGGTCAAACACGGCGCGCACCTGCCGCGCGAGCAGGAGTGGATCACGCCGGCGGGCTACTACAAGGAGCGTCGCGGCGGCCGCCATCTGGGCGTCGACGACAGCTACTTCGGCACCGCCGCACGCGAGCGCCAGCTGCGCGAGGGCGAGTCACGCCTGGCCGAACTGGAATCGCGCCTGCTGGCCCTGGTCGATGAGCGCCGAATGCTCAGCCAGCGCATCAACGAGATCGAAGCCCAGCTCAAGGGCAGCCAGGCCGGTGCCCAGCTCACCGCGCGCGCCGAGGAGTTCGCCGAAGCCGAGAGCCAGCGCGAGCTGCTGGAGGCCGCGGTGCTGCGCGCCGCCGAAACCTTCGCCGCGGCCGAATCGGCCTTCACCGAAGCCCAGCAGCGCCGCCAGCAGAACTCGCGCGAGCGCGATCGTCTGGATGCCGAACTCAAGCAGGAGGAGCGCCAGCGCAGCGAGGCCGAGCGCACTCTGCTGGGCGCACGCCAGGAGCAGCTGCAGCGGCTGATCGCCTTTCGCAAGAAGCGCGCCGGCATCCCGTTCGAGAAGCGCACGGTCGCCGCACTCGCCGAGCTGCGCGACGCCTACGAGACGCCGCAAGCCGTGCGTCGCGAAGTGGATCGGCTCGAAGCCCGCCTGCGAGAAGGCCACTGGGAAACCGACGACAACGTACTCGGCCTGCGCGACAAGCTGGCCGACGATCATCTGGCGCTGAAGACCGACCTCGAACGCCGCGGTGCGCACGCCGAGCGCGCCCGCAAGAGCACCGAGGAAGCGCGCGGCGCCTACTTGAGCGTGCTGCGCGCCACTCTGCGCCAGTACGCCCGCAACCTGCGCCACCTGGCCGAGCTGGCGGGCATCGGCGTCGAGGTCGACCTGCCCGAGTTCGGCCGGGACGATCTGGCGCTGGCGCAGTCCGGCCTGATCGTGCGCTTCGAGTTCGACAAGAAGGGCTGGATCGGCATGGACGACGGCGAGGCCTCGGGCGGCCAGCAGGTGATGAAATCCCTGCTGCTGCTGGTGGCCCTGATGCGCGACGAGCACCGCCCCGGCGGCTTCGTGTTCATCGACGAGCCCTTCGCCCATCTCGACATCTTCAACATCGACAAGGTCAGTGCCTTCCTCAAGGCCACCCGCGCGCAGTACGTGCTGACCACCCCGGTGACCCACAACATCAACGTCTTCCAGCCCTCCGAACTCACGCTGGTCACCAGCAAGCGCCGGCCCGGCAGCCCTTGGGCACAGCCGGTGGCAGTGCTGCGCAGGGCGGACGAGGGCGAGGCGGCGGCTTGAGGACTCTGATGGCTTGGGCCTGAAGCCGCGTGGTTCAACTCACTGCGGCAACTGCGCAAACCCGAAGTTGATCTGCCGGGAGACCTCGCGGATCATCGCGTGCACCGGACTTCCGACCATTGATATGAACCATTCGCTTCGCAAACTCTGCGTCCTGGACATCGCAGGCTTCCTCGCGCTCTTCGGGCTTCTACTGGGACTTCTCAGCGGCTTGCTGCTGATGTTCACCCACAGCCAGGAGCCATCACAGTCGGTGCTTGAGCTCAACGCCGGCCCGCTGACTTGGGAGGTGCCGCGACAGTGGAGCGCCTTGGTGATCCCGCTCTGGGCGTCCGTGTGGAGCGCTCTCACCTACGGCGCAACGGGAGCCTTGCTGGCCATTACCTACAACTTCTACGCTGTCTGGTTTCGACCCGTGCGAATGCAGATCGATCCATTTGATGATCAGACGCAACAGTTGGGCGACCTCGACGCACGCCAGGCTGAACAGGCCCGCACAACTCGCCAACTGATCGAGGATGGGCGCGCACGTCGGGGCCGCACCAAACCTGCAGCGTAAGAGCCGTCGGAGGACAGGGCCCTGGTCACGCCGAGCCCCCGTCGTTCTACTGGGCTGGGCAGCAGGAAGGCCTTGAGTCCCCGCGGCAGAGTTCAAGTTGCAGCCACTCCAAGGGAACAGAAATGCCACGCAGCGTTCGCGAGATCGTTCAGGGGCTGGCGCGCGGCATCGCCGCCACGGTAGCCGGAGTTCTGCTCGCCGGACTCACCATCGCCGGCGTCGAGTGGCTCGGCCATCGACTGTATCCGCCGCCGGCTGGATTGAAGGCCGACGATCTCGAAGCCATGGCCGCACACGTGGCGGCAATGCCGATCGGCGCCCTGCTGTTCGTGCTGCTGGCCTGGCTGCTGGGCGTCTTCCTTGGCGGCCTGCTCGCCGCCCTCGTCGCAGGCCGCCGACCGCGGCTCTACGCCGGCGTGATCGCGGCGGTCATCCTGCTCGGCGCCATCGCCAACTTCGCGATGATTCCGCATCCGGCATGGTTCATGGTAGCGACCGTACTCACGCTGCCACTGGCGGGGTTTGCCGCGGCAGCAATCGGCTCGCGCAGTTCAGCGCAACCGGCGGCGCCCGCGCGGTAGACACAAGGGTCCGATCGCGTCGGCTTGCTCCGTACTTCATCGAGAGTGACCCACTACGCAATGGACCAAGGCATGCAAGCAGACCCTTCAGCGCTCGACCCCCACCGCTACAGCGGCTCACTGATGCTCGTCGGCTTCGGCGGCGCCCTGGCCTTCGCACTGGCTTTCCTGGTTTCCGTGCTGGCACCCACGCAGCTCGAATCGGCGCTCAAGCAGGTCGTTGCCGGCGAGCTTCGTGCGCGCGCCGACGCCCAGATCGAACGCGTGCAGGACACGCGCCTGGGGCGGACGGCCGAGCGCCTGCTGGCAAGCCAGTCCGAGCGCATCGCCCAGCTGAAAGCCGAATTGGCCTCAAGCCTGCCTCAGCACATTGATGCCATTCTGAACGAAATGCTGCGATCCGATTGCGATTGCCGCGAAGGGCTGCGCATAAGCGCCACCCGAGGCGCGCTGCTGGAGATCGCGAATCTGGAGCGCGCCAGCGAACAGCTGAAGAACTTCCTGCAGTCGCAGTACCGCGCGCTGGCCGACCAACTGCACCGCGAGTTCCGCATCTTCACCGGCGCCAACGCGCTGGTGCTGCTCGCCGTTGGCCTGACTGCCGCGCTGCGCCGCCGGGCCGGTCCGCACCTGTTGCCCAGTGCGCTGCTGATCCTCGGCGCCACCCTTATCGTTGCCGGCTTCTATCTGTTCGGCCAGGACTGGCTGCGCACGATCCTCTTCAGCGACTACGTCGGCTTCGGCTACGTGGCCTGGATCGGCGTGGTGTCCCTGCCCCTCTTCGACGTAGCCTTCAACCGCGGGCGCGTCACCACCGAGGTGTTCAATGCCGGTCTCGAGGCTGTGGGCTCGGCGGCCTCGGTCTGCACCTGCTGAGAGCGGGGATTTCGATGCCTGCGTGGGCGACTCTGTGGCAGATTGCGAAAGCCCTGCCCCGCACGAGAGCCCGCCCGTGAACCCGACCGACGTCGCCCAGCACCAACTCGACGCCTACAACGCCCATGATCTGCAGCGCTTCCTGGAGGTCTACGCCGAGGATGTCGAGGTCTGGCGCATGCCGGCCACGGAACCCAGCCTGCGCGGCCGTGCGGCACTCGGTGAGTTCTACGCCAACGAGCGCTTCCATCTGCCGGCCCTGCACGCCGAGCTGGTCAACCGCATCGCTGTCGGTGACACCGTGGTCGACCACGAGCGCGTCAGCGGCCTGCGCGAGCAGCCCTTTGAGGTGGTCGCGGTCTATCGGATCAGCGGCGGCCTGATCCGCTGCGTGTGGTTCCACAGCTGAGCATGTGGGCGGAGCTGCTGCGCGACGTCGGCCGCCTGCTGACGTTCCGGCGGATGGGCCCGGGTGTGCGCTCGCATCCGAACGTCTACCTGAGCTTCGGGCTGGCCATGACCTGGCTGGCCGGCATGGGCCGCTACTGGGACAACCCGCGCGCCGAGCTGTGGCAGATCGCCGGACTGGGCTCGGTGGCCTATGTGTTCTCGCTGGCCCTGCTGCTGTGGCTGCTGATCCTGCCGCTGCGCGCGCGGCGCTGGAGCTACCGCAACGTGCTGCTGTTCGTCTGCCTGACCTCACCGCCCGCCCTGCTCTACGCGATTCCGGTGGAGCGCTTCATGAGCGGCGAGGCGGCGCTGACAGCCAATGCCTGGTTCCTCGGCATCGTCGCCAGCTGGCGGGTGGCCCTGCTGCTGGTGTTCCTGAAGCGCGATGCCGGGCTGCGGGCGTGGGAGGCGATCGTCGCCTGCCTGCTGCCGTTGGCCCTGATCGTGGTTTCGCTGGCCCTGCTGAACTTGGAACACGTGGTGTTCAACCTGATGAGCGGCATCCGTGCGGAGGACCAGAGCGCCAATGACGCGGCCTACATGATCGTGGTCGTGCTGTCCTACTTCTCGTTCCTGGCCTCGCCGCTGCTGGTGATCGCCTACCTGTGGGTGCTCTTCCACCGTCGCGAAGTCGCAGCGCGACCGCTGTAGAACGCCGCGCACATCGCACCGAAAACGCGCCGAGAAAGTGCTTGACAGGCCGAGGGGTCGCCGCTCCTCCAAGGGCTGCGGTCGATGGCTCGGGCCGCAGGTTGTGCACAGCGCAAATCGCCGCTCTGTCAAGCGACAGTTTCCGGAATCGGGCATCTCAGCCGACTTCAAGATCGCGACGTAAGCAATTGATTTAACTATCGAATCCCGCTTTGGTCAGATTTTCACCAGAGTCCAGCAAGCCCTTGATGCGCAGGGCTTTGCGCAGCCGCTCCCCAAACCCATGCACACACTTATCCACAGGCGGTGTGGATATCCGATCGCGGGCCTTGAGGGCCGCAGCCAGCCGCTGCAGCACGCCGTGAAAGTCTTGGCCACGCTGCGCGTCGAGCCGGAAAGACCATAGGGTGGGCCCTGGCCCACCGAACCCCACCACATGCACCGAAAATGAGCCTCGCCGTTAAGGTTGGCGTTGCGGTTGCGAGAAACGGAAGCAGGAAGCAGGAAGCAGGACCGGGACGAGCGTCGAGCTCATGGTGGGCCAGGGCCCACCCTATGCGCGCGCTTCGGCACGACGCGGAGCGCGAGCTTGCTCGCGCGGCAAATCCCCACGCGCCTGGCGTCACTTCCGTACCATGCAGGCCCCGCCAGCGAGACCCTGCCGATGCATCCCACCGCGCTTGACCAGGCCGATCCGCTCTCCCGCTTCCGCGAGCGCTTCCACATCCCGCGCCACGGCGAGGGCGAACTGGCCTATTTCGTGGGCAATTCCTTGGGCCTGCAGTCGAAGGACGCCGAGGCCGCGGTGCTGGCCGAACTCAAGGTCTGGCGCGAGCTGGCGGTGGAAGGCCACTTCAAGGGCGAGCGGCCGTGGCTGCGCTACCTGGAATCGATGAACGCGCCGCTGGCCGAGCTGGTCGGCGCGCAGCCGATCGAAGTCGCAGCGATGAACACGCTGACGGTCAACCTGCACCTGCTGATGGTGAGCTTCTACCGGCCCACGCCGGAGCGCCCGGCGATCCTGATCGAAGCGGGCGCGTTTCCGTCGGACTGGCAGGCGGTGGAGTCGCAGATCCGCTTCCACGGCTTCGACCCGGCCGAGTGCCTGATCGAGGTTCAACCCGATGAGCCGGGCGGGACGATTTCAATGGAAGCCATCGCGCGCGCCATCGAGCAGCACGGCCCGCGCCTGGCCCTGGTGCTGTGGCCGGGCATCCAGTACCGCACCGGCCAGGCCTTCGATCTGAAGGAGATCGCGCGGCTGGGCAAGGCGCAGGGCGCTGCAGTCGGCTTCGACTGTGCGCACGCGGCCGGCAACCTGCCGCTGGCCCTGCACGACAGCGGCGCCGACTTCGCCACCTGGTGCCACTACAAGTACGTCAACGCAGGACCCGGTGCGGTCAGCGGCATCTTCGTGCACGAGCGCCATGCGCATGACAACACCCTGCCCCGCCTCACCGGCTGGTACGGCCACAAGCTGGCGACGCGCTTCCAGATGGCGTCGAGCTTTGATCCCACGCCGGGCGCAGAAGGCTGGGTGATGAGCAACCCGCCGATCCTTGCCCTGGCCCCGGTGCGTGCTTCGCTGGAGCTGTTCCGCGAGGCCGGCGGCATGGCCGCGCTGCGCGAGCGCTCGCTGCGGCTCACGGGCTATCTGGAATCGCTGATCGAGAGCGAGCTGTCGAACGTGCTCGAAGTGCTGACGCCGAAGCAGCCGGAACGCCGAGGGGCGCAACTCTCGCTGCGCGTGCGCGGCGGCCGCGCCCAGGGCCGCGCGCTGTTCGAGTATCTCGCTGCCCACGGCGTGCTCGGTGACTGGCGCGAGCCGGACGTGATCCGCATCAGCCCGGCGCCGCTGTACAACCGCTTCGCCGAAATCCGTCGCTTCGCCGACACCGTGCTGGCGTGGAGCGATGCGCAGGCTTGAGTTCTTTCAGGAATCAGAGTTCTCTTCCGCCTCCTCCAATCGTCGCCCCCGCAAAGCGCCTGTCCTCGCGAAGGCGGGGACGGGACCCAGAAAATGGCGTCCTCACTCGCAAGAGGTCTGGATCCCCGCCCCCGCCTTCGCGAGGGCAGGCTCTTCGCGGGGATGACGAACCCATGTTTCTTCGAGAACACCGGGCCGCGACGCGCGGCTGGCAAGCTCTCAGGGTGGCCTTGTCGGCTTCAGCCCGAAGTCGGCCGGGTGCCCGCGAGCATTCGCCGCAGCAGGGCCGCCAGCGTGATCACCGCGAGGAAGGCGCCGTAGCCGACCACGGTGGCGAGGATCTGCGGCCACATCGTGCCGATGCTGTCATCGGCGTGGGCCAGCGCCCAGGGACCGGCGATGCCGGCGGCGACGATGGACACCGCGATCGCCGCGAGATCGAACAAGCGTCCTGACCACGGCGCGGGCGTGCGGCGCATGCGCCAGTAGACGATCAGGATCACCAGATACCAGGGCAGGAACAGGATCAGGGCCAGGTTCTGGGCGACGCTCGGGGACATGCAGGTTTCCTTGTTCAGCGCCGGACCATGCCGCCCAGCTCGCGCACTTCATCAGGCGTGATCGGGCGCGGACGTGAGCCCCAGCGCTCGCGGATGTCGTTGACCAGGGCCGCGATCTCGCGCGCGTTCAGACGATGCGCCGAGGGCGGCATGCTGTGCGGGCGAGGATTGAGCGACGTGCTCGGGGCGATGGCGCCGAGCGCGATCAGCTTGACCAGGTTGACCGGATCGCTGCCGATCACCGCGGCCGAATCCACCAGCGCGGGATAGCGCCCCGGCTCACCGCGGCCTTCGTCGCCATGGCAGTCGGCGCAGTGCTGTGCGTACAGGGCACGGCCCTCGCGCAGATGCTCGCCGCTGGCGCGCAGGCGATTCGCGGGCCCCTCGGCCAGCGTCAGCGCCGGCAGGCTGCGCAGGTAGGTTTCGATGCCCTGTGCGTCCTGCTCACTCAGGTGGCGCGTACTGGTGGCGATCACATCGGCCATGGCGCCATAGCCGCCGCGATCATGCGCAGTGCCGCCGCGCAGGTAGGTGGCGACGCTGCCCGGCTCGAAACGTCCGTCCAGCGAACCCGCGTGCAAGGGCGGCGCATACCAGCCCGAAATGCGGCTGCCGCCGAGTTCGGCATCGGCCGCCAGCGAGGCGAAGCGCCCGCGCTGGCCGTGGCACATCGCGCAGTGGCCAATGCCGTTCACCAGCTCACGCCCGCGCTGCCAGTCCGCGTCCATGCCGTCCACGGGCTGCAGCTCGGCGGGCCGGTGGTAGAGCAGACGCCAGGTCAGCAGCGCCCCCGGCAGGTTGGCCGGGAAGACCATCACCGCCTCGGGCTGGGCGCGCGCCACCGGCGCGAGCTGGCCGAGGTAGGCGAACAGGGCTTCGATATCGCGCTCGGGCAGCTGGGCGAAATTGGCGTACGGAAACACCGGCGACGCGATGCCGTTGCGGCTGACGCCATGGCGCATGGCGTGCGCGAATTCGGCCAGCGACCAGTCACCAATGCCGAACTCGCGATCCGGCGTGAGGTTGCTCGAATAGACCGTGCCGTAGTCGCTGCTGAAGGCGCGCCCACCGGCATAGGCCTCGCCGCCGGTCGCGGTATGGCAGCCCGCGCAGTTGCCGATGCGCGCGAGATAGGCGCCGCGCTCGACCAGGGCGGGATCGGTCGGCACCACGCGGGCCTCTCCCGTCGGCACGCGGAACGGCGCCAGCCCGCCCTGCTGCACCAGGCCGTAGAGCGCGAGGCTCAGCAGCAGCATCAGCAGTGGCGCCAGCAGGGCGGCGGCGGGCAGCCAGCGCGGAATGCGGCGACTCATGGCTGGGCCTCCGCTGCGGCGGAGACAGTCACGGGCGCATCAAGCGGATTCGAGCCACAGGCCGCAGGCAAGGCGAGACTGCCGGCCGGCGCCGGGCGACGCGGCTCGCTGTGGCCCTGCACGGCCAGCCATTCGGCGACCGCGCGGATCTCCGCCGGCGTCAGTGCCTTCGCGATGTCGGCCATGCAGTCCGGCGCGACTGCCGTGCGCACGCCGGTGCGCCAGGCGCCGAACTGGGCGACCACGTATTCGGCGGGCAGGCCGACCAGGGCCGGCACGCCGGGCTCCACGCCCACCAGATCGGCGCCATGACAGGCGCTGCAGGCGTGCAGGCCGCGCGCGGCATCACCCTGCGCCACCAGCTGCCGGGCGAGCGCATCGCCGGGCCGCTCGACGCGTGCGGCCAGCACTTCGACGGGCGCGGTCTTGGGCGGCAGTGCGGCGTAGAACTCGCCGATCTCGCGCAAGTAGGCGTCATCGAGATGGCGCGCCAGCCAGGCCATCTGCACGTGCTGGCGACCGCCATCGCGGAAGCCACGCAGCTGCTCGTACAGGTACTGCGCAGGCTTGCCGGCGAGATGCGGGGCGTACTCGCTGTCGCTCGCGCCCTCGCCCTGTGCGCCATGGCAGCTGGCGCAGGCGGCGAGGCGCTCGCGCAGCTCATCGCTGGATGCCGCGGATGGCGACCCCGGCTCTGGCGCGCCGCCTTGTTGTGATGCTGCATGCAAGCCCGGGCTTGAGCCGAGCAGCAGCACACAGCCTGCCACCAGGCCACGGATCCACGGTTCGATCCACACGCGCCAGCGAGCCGGCGCGCGCGCAGCGCCCAGCATGATCAGTCCGCCTCGGGCCGCATGTAAGGGAACAGCAGCACGTCGCGGATCGAGGCGCAGTTGGTCAGCAGCATCACCAGGCGGTCGATGCCGATGCCCAGGCCGCCGGTGGGCGCCATGCCGTACTCCAGCGCGCGGATGTAGTCGGCGTCGAAGTGCATGGCCTCGTCGTCGCCGCCTTCCTTCTGCTCGACCTGGGCGCGGAAGCGCGCAGCCTGGTCTTCGGCGTCGTTGAGCTCGCTGAAGCCGTTGGCGATTTCGCGACCGTTGATGAACAGCTCGAAGCGCTCGGTGATGCCCGGCTCGCTGTCGCTCTCGCGCGCCAGCGGGCTGACCTCGACCGGATGGTGGGTGATGAAGGTCGGCTGGATCAGCTGGCCCTCGACGGTCTTCTCGAAGATCTCCAGCAGCAGCTTGCCCCAGCCGTAGCCCTTCTTGACCGGGATCTTGAGCCGCGCGCAGTGCGCGGCCAGCGCCTCGCGGTCACGGCAGTCGGCTTCGCTGATCTCCGGGTTGAAGTGGCGCACCGCCTCGTCCATGCGCCAGCGGCGGAAGTCGGGACCCAGATCGATGCTGGCCCCTTCCCACTCGCGCACCGGCGTGCCGAACACCTCGACCGCGCAGTGGCGGATCACCTGCTCGGTGAGGTCCATGATCTCGTGGTACGTGGCGTAGGCCTCGTACAGCTCGAGCATCGTGAACTCGGGATTGTGGCGGGTGGATACGCCCTCGTTGCGGAAGTTGCGGTTGATCTCGTAGACCCGCTCCAGGCCGCCGACCACAAGGCGCTTGAGATACAGCTCGGGCGCGACGCGCAGGTAGAGCTGCAAGTCCAGCGCATTGTGGTGGGTGACGAAGGGACGCGCGGTGGCGCCGCCAGGGATGTAATGCATCATCGGCGTTTCCACTTCGAGGAAGCGCCGCGCATCCAGCCAGCTGCGCATGGCGCGGATGATCTTCGAGCGCTGCACGAAGACCTCGCGCGCCTCCGGGTTCACGATCAGGTCGACATAGCGCTGGCGGTAGCGCTGCTCGACATCCGTCATGCCGTGGAACTTGTCCGGCAGCGGCCGCAGCGCCTTGGTCAGCAGGCGCAGCGATTTCACCTCGACCGAGAGCTCGCCGGTGCGGGTGCGGGTCAAGCCGCCGCTGACGCCGACGATGTCGCCGATGTCCATGCCCTTGAAGGCGGCATAGCTCTCTTCGCCGATGCCGTCGCGGGTCAGGTAGAGCTGGATGCGGCCGGACTCGTCCTGGATCTGGGCGAAGCTGGCCTTGCCCATCACGCGCTTGGCCAGCAGGCGACCGCCGAGCTGCACCGTGCGGCCGGTCTCCGCCAGCGCCTCGGCGCTGAAGCGTTCGGCGTCGGCGTACTCGGCCTGCAGGTCGCCGGCGTAGTGCTCGCGGCGGAAGTCGTTAGGGAACGCCGGGCCGATGTCACGCAGCGCTTTCAGTTTGCTGCGGCGCTCGGCGATCAGGAAATTCTCGTCGGTGGCGGGCGCGGCGTTGGGCTGAGTGGTCATTTGGGAGCCGGGATTCGGGAGTGGGGATTCGGGATTCGGAAGAGCGGGGCTTCGAAGGTCGAGGATTGGTGGCGGTAAGGACGCGCCAGAATCAGGGAACGGAGCGCGGGTTCCTACGAATCCCGAATCCCGAATCCCCAATCCCGACGCCTCAAACGGCGTCCGAACGTTTCGAGCCTGCTTCGAGACCCGCCTTCAGGCTGGCCTCGACGAACTCGTCGAGATCGCCGTCCAGCACCTTCTGCGTGTCGCTGCGTTCGATGCCGGTGCGCAGATCCTTGATGCGGCTCTGGTCAAGCACGTAGTTGCGGATCTGGCTGCCCCAGCCGATGTCGGACTTGGTGGCTTCCACCGCATCTTTTTCCGCGTTGCGCTTCTGCAGTTCAAGCTCGTAGAGCTTGGCCGCCAGCATTTTCATGGCGGTGTCGCGGTTCTGGTGCTGGCTGCGGCCGTTCTGGCAGGCCACCACGATGCCGCTGGGCACGTGGGTGATGCGCACCGCCGACTCGGTCTTGTTGACGTGCTGGCCGCCGGCGCCTGAGGAGCGATACACATCGGTCTTCAGGTCGGCCGGGTTGATCTCGATGTCGATGTTGTCGTCGACCTCGGGGCTCACGAAGACCGAAGTGAAGCTCGTGTGGCGGCGGTTGTCCGAGTCGAAGGGCGACTTGCGCACCAGCCGATGCACGCCGGTTTCGGTCTTCAGCCAGCCATAGGCGAAATCACCCTCGACGCGGAAGGTGGCCGACTTGATGCCGGCGACATCGCCGCCGCTGACTTCCATCAGCTCGGTCTTCCAGCCGCGCGACTCGGCCCAGCGCAGGTACATGCGCAGCAGCATCTCGGCCCAGTCCTGGGCCTCGGTGCCGCCGGCGCCCGCCTGGATGTCGACGAAGGCGTTGGTCGAGTCCATCTTGCCGGAGAACATGCGCTGGAACTCCAGCTTCTCGACGGCGGCGGTGTGCTTCTCGACATCGGCCACGACCGAGTTGAAGGTGTCTTCGTCGCTTTCCATCTCGGCGAGATCGAGGAACTCGCCGGCGTCCTTCAGGGCCTGCTGAAGATCGCGGATGCCGACCACGACCTTCTCCAGCTGGGCGCGTTCGCGGCCCAGCTGCTGGGCGTTCTCGGGGTTGTTCCAGACGTCCGGGCTTTCCAGCTCGCGGGTCACTTCCTCAAGACGTTCGACCTTGCGGTCGTAGTCAAAGAAACCCCCGAAGCAGGGACAGCCGCTGCGAGAGGTCGGCGATCTGGTTGCGGACGGGATTGACTTCGAACATGAGGGGCACCCTGCGACGACAGCGCGGAAAAAGACCGCGAAGTGTAGCAGAGCACCTCGACCCGTCCCGGGCCGAAGGTACCTTCAACAACACTGCCGGAGCCCGATGCAGACTTCGCCAGTCCCCGTCCGCGCCGCAGCGAGTTCAGGACTCTCGCTTCCACGACGCCCCCTCACCGTCGTCCCCGCGTAGGCGGTGACCCAGAACCGCTCACCTCGATCGCAAGCACTCTGTAGCCCTGCCTTCGCGCGGCTGACAAGGCCTGGGGGATGGAGAGAGAGGGACGACCGGAGGCTGGCGGCGCAACGCACATCGACGACCCTCACCGCCCGGGCTTCCTACAGCTCGAAGCCCGAGCGGAACAGCAGCACGCTGCCCGGCATCGGCTGGATGCTGATGCCGATGCCGTTGTTCTGCGGGTTCGGATCCGGGGTCGCCGAGGCCGCGGTCACCTCGACCGTATCGCCATTCGGCGTGCCCGGGAACTCGGCCCAGCAGTCGATGAAGCCACCCACACCCAGGCTGGCCTGCACGCCCGCCGGGCTGCAGCCCTGGCTGGCACCGGCCGGCAGGCGGGTGAAGCTGCAGCTGGCGTTCTGCGCCGCGTTGGGGCCGTCGTTCTGGCAGCGCGTGACCACCCGGCGATTGAGCGGGTTGGTGGGCGTGGTGGTGTTGATCGAAGCCACCCGCATGTCCGCCGAGCCGCTGCCGCCGCCGGCGGGGTGCACCAGCAGGCTGAGCTGCGGATAGGCCCATGCGCTCAGGCCATCGCCCTGCATCGAATAGGTCGGCGCGCGGAACAGGGCCGACTGGCTGATGCCGTCGAGCACGCCGGTGCTGACCACCGGCACCAGGAACTCGTAGGCTGCATAGCTGCCCATCGGCCAGGCCTCGTTGTTGACCTGCGGGTCGCGGCGGGTGATCAGCAGACCGGTCCCGCTGGCGCCGTTGAACAGATTGCGCAGCGGCAGGGCCGCGCTGGACGGCTGCGGACAGCCGGCGATCCGCAGGCTGGCGCCGAAGCTGGTGTCGGTGAGCACCTGGCTGGTGAACTCGAAGAACTGGTTGCCGCCGCTCATCGGCCGGTAGAAGCAGCGCAGCGGCACCGCCGGGTCCGCCACCACGCTGACACCAGCCGGAAGCTGCAGATGCGGATACATGAAGCGCCCGACCGGCGGCGAGGCGATCGCCGAGATGTAGACACTCAGATAGAACCGCTGCCCGACGGTCGGCTGCGGCGGGCTGGCGATCACCGCCTGCGAGACGAAGTAGCCGGTGCCATTGGCCTGGAAGTTGCCCAATTGATCGATCAGCGGCGTGTAGACGATCGAGCCCGAGCGCCACTGGGTCTGCGCGGCGGCTGCGCCTGAGCCAGCCAGCGCCGCAAGCGCCAGCACGGTGCCGGCGAGAGCACGGCGGAATGCAGTTGAACCTGAGGAACACTGGAACTCGTTCATGGCGCATCACCCCGGCCGGCACCCCCGGCCCTGCAGCGGATGACGGCAAACCGATGCCCGACGTATCAGCGCGTCGGGGTGGTGACAGCGCCGATTCAGGCGGGCAGCAGATGGCGGACGAACAGGCGCAGCTCGGGGGTGCCGCGGTAGTCGTCGATGCCGAGCTGATAGGCGACCCGCACCTGCCGCGGCGGCGGGCTGCCGGCCCAGCCGCCGAAGAACACCGCGGACAGCGGCACGCGGCTGTCGGGATGACGCAGCGAGAAGCGCAGATGGCGCTCACCCATCAGGCGCCAGTCCAGTACCTCGAAGCTGTTGTCGAACAGCGGTTCGGGGAAGGCTTGGCCGAAGGGTCCGGCTTCGCGCAGGGTCTCGGCCAGGCGCAGGTCGAAGTCGGCCACGCCCAGTTCACCGTCGCTGAGCAGGACCGGCGACAGCAGGGCGGGATCGATGCGCCGTTCCACCACCTCGGCGAACACCCGGCAGAAGCGGTCGACCTGGGCCGCCGCCACCGAAACGCCGGCAGCCATCGCATGGCCGCCGAAGCGCAGCATCAGGCCGGGATGCAGCGCCTCCATCTCGGCCAGGCAGTCGCGCAGGTGGAAGCCGGAAATCGAACGGCCTGAGCCCTTCCATTCGCGACCCTCGTCATCGCCCGGCGCCAGCGCGAACACCGGCCGATGCAGGCGCTCCTTGAGCTTGGACGCCACCAGGCCGACCACGCCCGCATGCCAGCCGGCATCGGCCAGCGCCAGCCCCGCCGCGACGTGGGCCTGCGCGGAAAGATCCGCGCGCAGCACCGCCGCCTCGGCCCGCTCGACCATCTGCTGCTGCAGCTCGCGGCGCTCGGCGTTCAGGGCCTGCAGCCGCTGCGCCAGAGCCAGCGCCGTCGCCTCGTCCTCGCTCAACAGGCACTCGATGCCCACCGCCATGTCCTCCAGGCGACCGGCGGCATTGATGCGGGGGCCGAGCACGAAGCCGAAGTCGGTTGCCGAAGCGCGGCTCGGGTCACGCCCGGCGACCCGATACAGGGCGCGCACGCCAGCGCAGGCGCGACCGGCGCGGATACGCTTCAGCCCGGCCTGCACCAGCAGGCGGTTGTTGCGATCAAGCGGCACCAGGTCCGCCACCGTGCCCAGCGCGACCAGATCCAGCAGCTGACCGAGGTCAGGCTCCGAACCCGTAAAGGCACCCTCGTCGCGCAGGCGCGCGCGCAGGGCCAGCAGCAGATAGAACACCACGCCGACACCCGCCAGCGCCTTGCTGGGGAAGCCGCAGCCCGGCACGTTCGGATTCACCATCGCATCGGCCAGGGGCAGGCTGTCGCCGGCCAGATGGTGGTCGGTGACCAGCACCGGAATGCCGCGCGCATGCGCCGCCTCGATGCCGGCATGAGCCGCCACGCCGTTGTCGACCGTGAGGATCAGCCCCGGCGCCGGCTCAAGCTCGGCCACCAGCAGGGGCGACAGTCCGTAGCCATGCAGGAAGCGATTCGGCACGCGGTAGCCGACGCGCCCGAAGCCGAGCATGCGCAGACCGCGCACGGCGACCGCGGTGCCGGTGGCGCCGTCGGCATCGAAGTCGCCCACCACCAGCACGGACTGGCCCTGGCTGCGCACGCGCAGCAGCAGCTCGATGGCAGCCTCGATGCCGGCGAGGCTGGGCGCCAGCAGCCCGGAGAGGCGCAGATCGAGCTCGTCGGACTCGCGCACCCCGCGCGCGGCATACACGCGACGCAGGACCGGATGCAGACGGGCGTCATCGAGCAGCGGCACCCACGGCACGCTGCGACGTTCGATGCGCATGGACTAGCCGAAGCTCGTGGCCGGACGCTTCCAGAGCCGCAGGCCGTGGCTGCGGCGGTAGTTCCAGCCGTGGCCATCGCCGAAGTCGACGGTCAGGCTGGACAGCTTGCCTTTGCCGACCCGCTCGATCAGCGGCGCGAACACCGCCGCCTCCAGGGCCTCAAGACTGCGGGCGATGCGCAGGTCGATGGCGCAGTCCTCCAGCTCGGCAGGCAGCTCGTCGCTCTCGATGCGCTGGATGTCGATGCCCGACAGCTGCGCCAGCGCGCAGGCCAGTGGCTCCGAGGAATACAGGGTGCCGACGCCGGACACGACCTGCTCGGGCAGCGCGCCGCCGCCCCAGACCCACAGCGCATTGGCAGGTGCACGCCCGGCGCTGACGCGGGCCTGGTTGACCGGGTGGTTGTGCAGGATCACCTGCGCCTCGTTCAGCAGCGCGCGCCAGCGACGGCCCTCGTCGCCGTAGGGCAGATGCACGCCGTAGTCATCGCCGATCGCGTCCTCGGGCGCGGAGAATGCCGGCAGGCGGGCGCCGGCCTCGACCCGCAGGTACCAGCGCGAGGTGCTGGGCGCCGTGAGCGGCATGCCCGCGTCGCCGAACAGCGGCTGCACGGCGAGCGCCAGCGCTTCGGCCTCGTCCGGACGCAGGCCCAGCTCGCCGACCGCCATCAGGCGCACGCCGTTCATCTCCGGCTGCAGGGTCGCGGGATCGGCGCGCAGCCACTGGCTGCCCGCCGCATCGCCGCAGTCGAACTGGCGCGACAGCGCCGCCGCGGGCAGGCCCAGCGGAGTGATGTCGAACAACCGTCCCAGCTGACCCAGTTCGCCGGCCTCGCCGTCTTCCAGCGCATCGCCGCGGCCGATCAGCTTCTGCAGCGAGGGCGCCTGCGCGAGCTCGCCGCGCAGCTTCGCGCGGGCCGGAAGCAGCAGGATGCAGCCGCTGCCGCTCATTCGGCGTAGCGCACGCTGATGATGTCGTAGCTGCGCTCGCCGCTGGGCGCGGCGATGGTGACCGAGTCACCCTCGTTCTTGCCGATCAGCGCGCGTGCGATCGGCGCCGATACCGAGATCAGGCCCTGCTTGATGTCGGACTCGAGGTCGCCAACGATCTGGTAGGTGACCTCCTCGTCGGTCTCGCTGTCGGCCAGCTCGACGGTGGCGCCGAACACGATCTTGCTGCCGGCGGCCAGCTTGGAGACGTCGATCACCTGGGCGTGCGAGAGCGTGGACTCGAGCTCCTTGATGCGGCCTTCGATGAAGCCCTGCTGTTCGCGGGCGGCGTGGTATTCGGCATTCTCCTTGAGGTCACCGTGCGCACGCGCCTCGGCGATCGCGGCGATCACTTCCGGGCGCTTCACCGACTTCAGGTGCTCCAGTTCCTCGCGCAGACGCTGCGATCCTTTCAGCGTGAGGGGGGCTCTCATGCGTTCAACTCCTCGTGCAGCTCCTGCAGCGACAGCACGTCGCCCGAGCCGCGGAACTCCAGCGAGTGCAGCAGGGCACGCGCGCCGGAGACAGTGGTGGAATAGGTCACCCGATGCTGCAGCGCCTCGCGGCGGATCGAGAAGGAATCCGCGATCGCCTGGCGGCCCTCGGTGGTGTTGACGATATACACGATTTCGCCGTTCTTGATCAGGTCGACCACGTGCGGGCGGCCCTCGGCCACCTTGTTGACCACGGCGCAGTCGAAGCCTTTGTCGCGCAGGAAGGCCGCGGTGCCGGCGGTCGCGATCAGGCTGAAGCCCTGCTTGACCAGCAGCTCGGCGACCGGCAGCAGGCGCTGCTTGTCGGGGTCGCGCACCGAGACGAAGGCCTTGCCCGGCGGCGGCACCTTGATGCTGGCCGCCTCCTGCGCGCGCGCGAACGCCGCGCCGAAGCTGCGGCCCACGCCCATCACCTCGCCGGTGGAGCGCATCTCGGGGCCGAGGATGGGGTCGACGTTCTGGAACTTGGCGAAGGGGAAGATCGCCTCCTTGACCGACCAGTAGTCGGGCACGATCTCCTCGGTCGCGCCCTGCTGCGGCAGGCTCTGGCCGACCATGCAGCGCGCGGCGATCTTGGCCAGCGGCCGGCCGGTGGCTTTGGACACGAAGGGCACGGTGCGCGAGGCGCGCGGGTTCACTTCGAGGATGTAAACAGTGCCACCGCCCTCGCCGTCCGGCAGCACGGCGAACTGGGTGTTCATGAGACCCACCACCTTGAGCTCGCGCGCCATCGCCGCGACCTGTACGCGCAGCTGGTCCTGCAGGTCTTTCGACAGCGAGTACGGCGGCAGCGAGCAGGAGGAATCGCCCGAGTGCACGCCGGCTTCCTCGATGTGCTCCATGATGCCGCCGATCAGCACATTGCCCTCGGCGTCGGCAACCACGTCGACATCGATCTCGACCGCGTTGTCGAGGAAGCGGTCGAGCAGCACCGGCGACTCGTTGGAGACGCTGACCGCATCGCGGATGTAGCGCGAGAGGTCGGCGTCGGAGTACACGACTTCCATCGCGCGGCCGCCCAGCACGTAGCTCGGACGCACCACCAGCGGGTAGCCGATCTCCCTGGCGATCAGCAGGGCCTGCTCCGGCGTGCGCGCAGTGCGGTTCGGCGGCTGGTTCAGACCGAGCTTGACGATCATCTGCTGGAAGCGCTCGCGGTCTTCTGCGAGATCGATCGAGTCCGGGCTGGTGCCGATGATCGGCACACCCGCTTCTTCGAGTGCGCGCGCGAGCTTCAGCGGGGTCTGACCGCCGTACTGCACGATCACGCCCTTGGGCTTCTCCTTTTCCACGATCTCCAGCACGTCTTCCAGCGTCAGCGGCTCGAAGTACAGGCGATCGGAGGTGTCGTAGTCGGTCGAGACCGTCTCCGGATTGCAGTTGACCATGATGGTCTCGAACCCGTCCTCGCGCAGGGCGAGTGCTGCATGCACGCAGCAGTAGTCGAACTCGATGCCCTGGCCGATGCGGTTCGGGCCGCCGCCCAGCACCATGATCTTGTCGCGGTCGGTCGGCTCGGCTTCGCACTCGTCCTCGTAGGTCGAGTACAGGTAGGCCGTGCTGGTGGCGAACTCGGCGGCGCAGCTGTCGACGCGCTTGAACACCGGGCGCACGCCGAAGGCATGGCGCAGGGCGCGCACGGCTTTCTCGTCGGTGCCCAGCAGCTTGGCCAGACGCATGTCGGAGAAGCCCAGGCGCTTCAACGCGCGCAGGCGGGCCGCATCGAGTGCGGCCAGACCGCCGGCAGTCACCTCGCCCTCGGTGCGGATCAGGTGCTCGATCTGGCGCAGGAACCAGGGGTCGATGCCGGACAGCGCGTGGACTTCATCCACGCCGAGGCCATGGCGAAAGGCATCGCCGACGTAGAACAGGCGGTCCGGCCCGGGCTCGCGCAGCTGGCGGCGCAGTTCGAGCATGCCGTCGGCATCGAGCTCGGCCGGCAGCATCGGGTCGAAGCCGGTGCGGCCGGTTTCGAGGCCGCGCAGGGCCTTCTGCAGCGACTCCGACTGCGAGCGGCCCATCGCCATCACCTCGCCCACTGACTTCATCTGGGTGGTCAGGCGCGAATCGGCGGCCGGGAACTTCTCGAAAGCGAAGCGCGGAATCTTGGTGACCACGTAGTCGATGGTCGGCTCGAAGCTCGCCGGCGTCGCTCCACCGGTGATCTCGTTGCGCAGCTCGTCCAGCGTGTAGCCCACGGCCAGCTTGGCCGCGACCTTGGCGATCGGGAAGCCGGTGGCCTTCGACGCCAGCGCCGAGGAACGCGAGACGCGCGGGTTCATCTCGATGACGACCACGCGACCGTTCTTCGGGTTGATCCCGAACTGCACGTTGGAGCCGCCGGTGTCGACGCCGATCTTGCGAAGCACCGCGATCGAGGCGTCGCGCAGGCGCTGGTACTCCTTGTCGGTCAGCGTCTGCGCCGGGGCCACGGTGATCGAGTCACCGGTGTGCACGCCCATGGCGTCGATGTTCTCGATCGAGCAGACGATGATGCAGTTGTCCGCGCGGTCGCGGACCACTTCCATCTCGTACTCCTTCCAGCCGAGCACCGACTCTTCGACCAGCACCTCATGGACGGGCGAAAGCTCAAGGCCGCGCTTGACGATCTCCTCGAACTCCTCGCGGTTGTAGGCGATGCCGCCGCCGCTGCCGCCCAGGGTGAAGCTCGGCCGGATGATGGTCGGATAGCCGACCTTGGCCTGGATCTCGACCGCCTGTTCGAAGCTGCGCGCGACCTCGGCCTTGGGGCATTCGAGGCCGATCTCGCCCATGGCGACGCGGAACAGCTCGCGGTCCTCGGCCATGCGGATGGCCTCGCGCGAGGCACCGATCAGCTCGACGCCGTACTTCTCGAGCGTGCCGGCATCGGCCATGTCGAGCGCGCAGTTCAGCGCGGTCTGCCCGCCCATGGTCGGCAGCAGGGCGCAGGGCTTCTCCTTGGCGATGATCTTCTCGACCGTGGCCGGATTGATCGGCTCGATGTAGACCGCATCCGCCGTGTCGGGGTCGGTCATGATCGTGGCTGGGTTGGAGTTGACCAGCACCACGCGGAAGCCTTCCGCCTTCAGGGCCTTGCAGGCCTGCGCGCCCGAATAGTCGAACTCGCAGGCCTGGCCGATGACGATCGGCCCGGCGCCGATGATGAGGATGGTCTTGAGATCAGTTCGCTTGGGCATCGGTCAGGTCGGTCGAGGAATCGGGTTGGATGGCGGCGGCGTCGAGCACGCGCACGGTCTGCACGGTCTCGGCGGGAACGGTGAGGTCGAAGCCGCCCTCGCTGGGCGGCAGACGCAGCACCAGACGCGCCTGCGCATGGTTGATCAGCTCGCCGCGGCGGCGGCTGCCGTAAATGGTGAGGATCTCGATCTCGCGGCCCAGGTAGGGCCCGAGGTCGGCGTAGGCGATGCGGCCGTCGCGCGCCGGCAGCGGAATCTCCTGGCGCGGCGGCTGCGGCTCGGGAATGTTGGGTGGCGCACTGACCACCTCTTCGATTTCCGGGTCCAGCGGCACGCCATCTTCAAGCCGCGTGCGCGCGACTTCAGCAGCCACCTGCTGCTCGCGCAGGCTCATCGGCCGGACCTGGGCGAACGCGAAGCGCACCGGATCGATGCCGGTGACCCGCACGTACGGCGCCAGCGCCTGGCGCAGGGCTTCGCCATCCATGCTGCCGAGCTGGAGCAGGCCGAGCGCGGCGGAGGGCCGGGTCTCGATGCGGAACTCACCACCCTCGGCCGCGAACTTCGCGAACGCGCGCAGCAGGTCGGCATCGGGCTGCAGGCCGACCGTGCGCAGCAGCGCGCGCACGGCATCGGAATGCAGGGCATTGAAATCAGCGAGGCTGGTGGTGACGCGGTCGGTGCACCAGCCGTTGCGGGCCTGCATGAAGCCCTCGTCGATGAAGGCCAGGCTGAGGTTGACCAGCCGGCCCGAAGCGACATCCTCCGCGGCCACCGATGACGCCGTGACGGCGAGCCCCAGCCGCCACTCCATGCGCCCCACCCCCGCGGTGCCGAGGTCGAGGCTGAAGTTCAGCATCCCGGCATCGGAATGCTCGAACCGCGCGCTGAGCACGGTGTCGCTGGGCGGCAGCCCCATCTCGACCAGATCGCTGCGCGAGAAGCTGTTGACGCCGCAGCCCGCCGCCTCGAAGGGCATGGCGCTGTAGGTGCCGATGAAGCCCGACTCGGGCCCGCTGGGAGCTCCCTCGACCACGAGGTTGGCGACATTGAAGCCCAGGCGTCGCGGCAGCTGCTGCGGCGGGCCGAACACGCTGGCCTTCAGCAGCCACACGAAGCCCGGCGTCTCGATCGCCACCCGCCCCATGCGCAGGCTGGTGCCGCTGATTCCGGGCAGGCGCGGAGTGATCTCAAGGTGTCCGACCCCGACCTCGCCGTCGAAGGTGAAGAAGCTGCGCCCGCGCTGCACATCGGCGACGGCTTCCAGCGCCTTCAGCTCCTTCGAGATGGTCGCATCGACGCGCCACCACAGCAGGCCGTAGAGCGCCAGCAGCGGCAGCCCCACGCGACTCAGCAGCAGCCACAGCCAACGGCCCGGGCGCCTGCGACCGCTGTTGCGTGATGGGGGGGTGCGTGCCATGGCGGACTCCTGCCGGGATCAGCGCGAAGCGGACATCAACTCGATGAAGCGATCGAACAGCCCAGCCACATCATGCGGCCCCGGTGCCGCTTCCGGGTGCCCCTGGAAGCTGAAGGCCGGCGCATCGGTCAGCGCGATGCCCTGCAGGCTGCCGTCGAACAGCGAGCGGTGCGTGGCGCGAACGTTCGCCGGCAGGCTGGCCTCATCGACCGCGAAACCGTGGTTCTGGCTGGAGATCATCACCCGCCCGCTGTCGAGATCCTGCACGGGATGGTTGGCGCCGTGATGGCCGAACTTCATCTTCAACGTGCGCGCGCCTGACGCCAGCCCGAGCAGCTGGTGGCCGAGGCAGATGCCAAAGGTCGGCAGCTTCACCTCGATGAAACGGCGGATCGCGGCGATCGCGTAGTCGCAGGGCTCGGGGTCGCCGGGGCCGTTGGACAGGAACACGCCGTCGGGCTTGAGCGCCAGCACCTCGTCGGCGCTGGTCTGCGCCGGCACCACGGTCAGGCGGCAGCCGCGCTCGGCCAGCATGCGCAGGATGTTGCGCTTCACACCGAAGTCGTAGGCGACCACATGGAAGCGCGAGGCCGGCGTCTCGAAGGCCTGGCGATCAAGGACATAGCGCCCCTCCGTCCATGCGTAGGGCGCATCCACGCTGACGACCTTGGCCAGGTCCATGCCCTTCAGGCCGGGGAACTCGCGGGCGCGGCGCAGGGCCTCTTCGGCCGTCGCGCTCTCGCCGGCGAGGATGCAGCCGTTCTGGGCGCCCGAATCGCGCAGGCGACGGGTCAGTGCGCGGGTGTCGATTTCGGCGATGGCGACCACGCCGCGCGCCTTGAGCCACGCCGGCAGATCGGCCTGGCTGCGCCAGTTGCTGGCCGGCGTCGGCTGCTCGCGAATGATCAGCCCGGACGCGAACACGCGCGCGGCTTCGTCATCGACATCGGTGCAGCCGGTGTTGCCGATATGCGGGTAGGTCAGGGTGACGATCTGCTGCGCATAGGAGGGATCGGTCAGGATCTCCTGGTAGCCGGTCATGGCGGTGTTGAACACCACCTCGCCGACCGTGCAGCCGGAAACGCCCACCGAGACACCGCGGTAGACGGTGCCATCGGCCAGGGCCAGTAGAGCGGGTTGGGTCACGAGCGATTCGCCTTGTCAGGAGCTGGGGAGGCACCCCCACGGACTGCGCCGGACGCAGCTTGCGCGAAACCGCCGGGCTTGCATCTAGCAGGTCCGGAGGCTGTCGAGTGGAGGGGGCGAAAGGTGAAGCAGGCGAGGCGGAATCTTACGGTTTCACGTCACAGGCTGTCCACCTGTGCGGGCGCAGCAAACGCCGCTCGCGTCACGCTTCCCGGCTCGACCTTGGGGCAACGCTGAAGAATTCAGCGTTGCCGCGCGACATGCAGGGCGCGCCGATGATTCGAACACGCGATGCTCGATCCAGCGCGAGCGAGTCCGGACATGTGCCGGACTCGCGCCCCCTGATCAAGGCCAGGAGGGACCTGATCAGCGTTGCCTTGGGCGTCCGCGCCTGGGGCGTCCGCGCCTTCGGCAAGCCCTCAGCGCGGCCGCAGCCCGAGCACGTCCTCGATCACATAGCGTCCCGGGGCGCGACCGGCCAGCCACGCGGCGGCCTTGAGCGCCCCACGCGCAAACACTTCGCGACTGGCGGCGCGGTGGGTGAGCTCGATGACCTCGGCTTCTCCCGCCAGCAGGATCTGGTGATCGCCAACCACATCGCCACCGCGCACCGCGTGGAAGCCGATTTCGCCAGCGACCCGAACCGCGTGCGCGCCTTCGCGGCCATGCCTTGCGACCGCGGCGAGATCCTGCTCTCGCCCCGCAGCGATGGCCTCGCCCAGCCGCAGTGCCGTACCCGAAGGCGCGTCCTGCTTGCGCCTGTGGTGGGTTTCGATGATCTCGCAGTCCCAGTCCGGCACTGCCGCGGCGGCCTGTCGCGCCAGCGCCGCCAACAGAGCCACGCCCAGCGAGAAGTTGGCCGCCCACAGCACCGGCACCTGCAGGGCCGCCTGGTCGAGTGCGGCCAGCGCGCTCGCATCGAGCCCCGTCGTACCGGAGACCAGCGCCGCACCGCGCGCCGCGCAGGCCTGAGCGAGCGCAGGAATGGCGGCTGGAGCGCTGAAATCGATCACGACATCGAAGGCCGGCGCCTGCCCGATGTGCGCGGGCCTGAGAACGGCCAGCGCCCCCAGGTCCGCGCGCGGCGCGTTCGCCACCGCGGCGACCAGATGCAGGCCGGGGTGTTCGGCGACCAGCGACAGCAAGCTGCGCCCCATGCGACCGGAGGCACCGTGGATCAGCAGGCGGGAACGGGCGTCATCCATGATCAGCTCGCGCTGGCGTCGGGGCCGGCAGTGTAATGCTGCCGCGCGTGCTCCAGGCCGCGGAACCTCGCTCATGCGGCGTAAAGTGCAACACTGCGGTGCACGACAAACGCTGGAAAGCGCGGACTCAGCCTCCATATCCTGTGACCACCCAGCCCGCGGGAACGGATGCCCTGCCCCGCGCTGTCGACTCAAGGACGCTGAATGTCATTCTCCGATTCGCACCCGCGCGGCCCGCGCCCCACGCTGCGGCCGAAGCTGCTGCTCGCCGCCCTCGCTCTGGGCTGCACGCTTGCCGCCACGGCGCAGGGGGCCACTCCGGCACGAGAGCCCTGGACCAGCCTGCAGGGGGGCATCAGCGATGCACCCGACACCCGCAACACCAACTTCGTGCTGCTCCAGCACGGACGCCCGCGCGAGGGTCTACCGCTCGGGCTGGACTTCTATGCCTTCAACCTCGGCAGCATCGGCCGCCACCGGAACGCGCCGCCCGGCAGCGACGAACGCGTGCACTTCGCCTCGATGCAGCTGGGCTACGACTTCGGTAGGGTCACGCTTGCCTCGGGTCTGGCCCTGGTCAGCCACGTCACCGACTATCTCAGCAGCGGCTACCAGTTCCACAGCCACCTCGGCATCCGCCTCGGGCGCATCGAGCTGGGCCTCGGCCATCTCTCGAACGCACGCACGCGCCAGCCCAACAAGGGCGAGAGCTATCTCTCGGTAGGCTTCCGCTTTTAGGGTGGGCCCTGGCCCACCGCAAGCTCGAACCCACCCCAGGCTTCGCGTCAGAAGCAACGGTAGCCAGCGGCAACTCAAGCCGCGGATGCGACGAGGCGCGCGCCAGCACCAAGGGTGCGGCGGCCATGCAGCACGGAAGCGCGTGAAGGTCGCCGAGCGCCGAGGGGCATCGCCATCGTGGGCGAGGCCCCAAGCGCTTGTTTCACTCAGCGTGTCGGATGCGGGAGTTTCGCCAGACGCTAGGCTCGCACCCGAGCGTCAGCGCTCGCTGATGACGAAGCTGCCGAAAGCGACACCCACATCCCAGCCCCTGCCAGTACCTGACAAGGCCAGCGAGATCTCGCCCTTGGTGACGACCTGCCCCTTGGCCGAGCGGCCGGCGCCGGCGTGGGCCTCGGCGCTGGCATAGCCGCCGATCAGCTCGCGGATGTCGTCGACGCCGGAGAACTCGCCGACACCGTTCTCGATCCGCGATTTGCCGAACGAGATGCCGCCGCCGCGCGCCTCCAGCCGCACGCGCAGGGTCTGGCCGTTGTTGCAGGTGATCGTGCCCTCGCCGCTGGAGCGCTTGTAAAAGGCCGACCAGCCGGACAGATTGAAGCGCATCTCGCAGTCGACGCTGCCGGCCTGGGAGGCCGCGGGCAGCATCAGCGCGAGACCGGAAGCAATGACGGCGCCGAGGAGAAGAATGCGGTGCATGGAGGGCTCCCGAAACCCATTGGATGCCCACAAGGCTATCCCAAGCCAAGGTCAGTCGGTGCCGCTGGGTCCGACGTCGCACGCTGGAGCCGAGATGCGCGATCCGCTGCACGCGGATGCGCTCGGTCAATTGCGAGCGGTGCTAGAGCCGCTCACCCGGCGGCAGGTAGCGCCAGCTCGACTCGGGCAGCTTGGCGAGCGGCACGCGACCGATCCGCAGGCGCCGCACGCCCAGCACCTGCAGGCCGACCTGCGCGCACATCCACGCAAGCTGGCCTGGACGCACGTCCTTGATCGCAAAGCGCAGGCGGGTTTCGTTCTGCCAGCTCACCTTGCAGGGCGGCAGCGCGCGCCCGTTGAAGACCAGCCCATGGCTCAGCCGATGCACGCCGTAGGCGACCAGGCTGCCGCTGACCTCGACCACGAACTCCTGCTCCAGGCGCATGCCGTCGTCGCGCACGCGGTGCAGCAGGCGGCCGTCCTGGGTGAAGACCTGCAGCCCGCTGCTCGCCAACTCCAGCGGCAGCAGCGGAGTCAGATGACGCAGATGGCGGCGCAGCTGGCGGATGCCGCTGGGGTCATCGCCCCAATGGTTCGCCGGCGTGAGCAGCTCGGGGTCGATGCGCACGCCGGCGGGCTTGTTCCACAGCAGGGTCATCGGCTGCACGGGCGCCGCCGCGATCTCGAGGTCGACCTCAACGCGCTGGTCGGTCACCGGCCACTCGGGCCGATCGATGATCTCGCCATCGACCCTCACGCAACCGCCTTCGATGTAGCGCTCGGACTGGGCGCGCGAGCAGCCGGTGAGCTCGATGACGCGCTTGGACAGACGGATCGGTTCGGACATCGGTGAGGCCAGACGGGACAATACGCAGTGTACGCGCCCACCCGGCTCGCGCCCGACTCGGGCGCCATCCACGTTGAAGCCGGTCGACCCTGCCGGCCAAGCCGGCCCGCAGTCCGGCCGCCCCGGCCTGACCACCTGCACGTACGCGGCGCAGGTCGGACGATGCAGACTGCGCGCCTTCCCATCGCCGGAACCGCGCATGCGCCTGCACCGCCCCACCCTGCTCCGCTCTTCCCTGCTGGCGCTCGCGCTGGCCGCTGCCCTGCCGCTCGCGGTCAATGCGGCCGATCCTGTGCCGGTGCACCCGGTGGTGCAGGTGTTCGGGCAGTTCGAGGCTGACCCCGCGGTGCCGCATCCCGACACCCTGCTGGGCTTCCCGCTGGGCCAGCAGGCGGCCAGCCCCGAGCAGATCCACGCCGCCCTGCAGCAGTGGGCGAACACCTCGAACCGCATCCGCGTCGTCGAGTACGCACGCAGCCACCAGGGCCGGCCGCTGTCGGTGGCGATCGTGTCGAGCCCCGCCAACCTTGCCCGGCTCGATGCGATCCAGAACGCGCTGGACGAGCTCGCCGACCCGCGCCGCACCTCGGCCGCCCGCGCCAGCGAGATCCTGCGCGATGCGCCGGCCGTGGCCTATGTCGCCCACAGCATCCACGGCAACGAGCACAGCGGCGGCGACGCCGCACTCGGACTGATCTACGGCCTGATCGCCTCTAACGATCCCGCCCACACCGCGCGTCTCGACGACACCATCCTGCTGATCGATCCGCTGATGAACCCCGACGGCAGGGCGCGCGCGATCGCCGACCTGCGCGGCTTCCGTGGCGCCGCCCCGGGCTACGACGGCCAGTCGATGTCGCGCGGCACCAGCTGGCCCTTCGGCCGCGGCAACCACTACGTGTTCGACATGAATCGCGACTGGATCTTCGCGACCCAGCCGGAGACGCAGGGCCGGCTGGAATTCCTCAAGCGCTGGCACCCGGTGGTGTTCATCGACGCCCACGAAATGGGCTCGGACGACACCTTCCTGTTCTCGCCGGCGCGCGCGCCGATGAACCCGCACCTGTCACCGCGCTTCATGCAGTTCGCAGCCGAGTTCGGCCGCGAGCAGGCTCAGGCCTTCGACCAGCGCGGCTGGGTCTACTACTCGGGCGAATGGAACGAAGGCTGGTATCCCGGCTATTCCGATGCCTGGGGCGGCCTGCGCGGCGCGGTCAACATCCTCTACGAACAGGCGCGCGTGGCCGATTTCGGCGTGCGCCAGGCCAATGGCGAGGTGCAGTTCCATGCCGACGGCGTGGCCCGCCAGCTTGCAAGCGCAGTCGCCAACATCGACTCGATGCGCGCGCGTCGCGCCGACCTGCTGCAGGCCTTCTGGGACGATCGCAACGCGCTCACCGGCGCACGCGGCGACTACGCGAACGGCGTCTACGCCATCGACGTCAGCCAGCACCCGGCGCGCGGCGCGCAGCTGCTGCGCGTGCTGCAGATGCAGGGCGTGGAAGCACGCCGTCTGTCGAGCGCGTGGACGGTCGAGGCGGAGGGTTTCGACGGCCGCAAGACGCGCACCGAAGTGCCGGCCGGCAGCCTGCTGGTCTCGACCCGGCAGCCGCTGGGCCGGCTCGCCGCGACCCTGATGGAGTTCGACCCGCAGATCGATCGCGAGTCGCTGAAGAAGGAGCGCGAGGCCCTGATGCGCACGGGACAGGGCACGATCTACGACGTCACCGCCTGGAGCCTGCCGATGTTCTACGGCCTGCCGGCCTGGCGCATCGAGGGCGGCCTGCCGCAGCAGGCCGAAGCCGCGAGTGCGGCGAACGCGCAGCCGATGCTGCCGGCCGACTCAGCCGTCGGCTGGGCGCTGTCCGGGCATGACGATGCCGCTCTGCCGGTCGCCGCCAAGCTGCTGGCCGCCGGCATCCGCCCGCGCGTGGCGCGCAAGGACCTGCGCTTCGACGGCCGCGACTACCCGCGCGGCAGTCTGATCGTGACCCGCTACGACCATCCGCAGCTCGATGCGCAGCGCCTGCACGAAGCGCTCGCTGCGGCCGCGAAGGACGCACCGCAGGGCTTCGCTGCCCTGCGCAGCGGCGAAGGCCCCGGTGACCTGCCCGATCTCGGCGGCGGTGAATTCGCCCTGCTGCAGCCCGGCGCGGTCGCGGTGCTCGGCAAGGGCGCGGTCAACCCGCACACCTTCGGCGCGGTCTGGCACTACCTGGAGCACGGCCTCGGCGTGAACCCGAGCCTGCTCGACGAAAGTGCCGTCGCCCGCATGGACCTGCGGGCCTATCGCGTGATCGTGCTGCCCGAGCGCTGGGGCGGCAGCCTGCCCAAGGAAGTCAGCGACGCGCTGAAGCCCTGGGTGGAAGCCGGCGGCACCCTGATCGCGCTGGGCAATGCCTCGACTGCACTGGCCCGCGAAGACGGCCTGTCGGCCGCGCGCGGCTTGCCCGACGCGCTGAAGGAGCTCAAGCCCTACCGCGACCGTCTCGCCCGCGAATGGCTGGCGGCGTCTGCACGCACCAGCCTCGAAGGCGATCCCTACGCCCGCGGCGCCGCCAGCGGCCGCAGCGGCGCCTTCAGCCTGGATCCCGACGCCAAGAGCCTCGACGGAGATGCACTGACCGAACGCGACAGCTTCCAGCAGGTGTTCATGCCGGTCGGCAGCTTCGTCGCCACCCGCTGCGACGACACCCACTGGCTGAGCTTCGGCTGCCGCGATCATCTGCCGGTGCTGGTCGACTCCAGCACCCCGCTGATGGCCTCGGGCAGCGTCGAAGCCCCGTATCGCCACGGCGTGTGGCGCGCGGAGTCCGGCCAGAAAGCGGGCGAGCACTGGACCGCCTACGGCTGGGCCGGCCTGCCACCGGGTCAGACGCTGGAGCTGCGCCTGGGCGGCCTGCTGTGGCCGGAAGCCCAGGAGCGCATCGCCAACACCGCCTGGGTGACCCGCGAATCGAAGGGCGCCGGCCAGATCATCCTGTTCGCCACCAACCCCACCTTCCGCGGCGCCAGCCTCGGCATGCAGCGCGTGCTCGGCAATGCGGTCGTCTACGGCCCCGGCTTCGGCACCCGCACGGCAGTGCCGGTGCACTGATCGGCGTTTGAACAGAGTCGGTAGAAACGACAACGCCCGCGCAATGCGGGCGTTGTTGTTTGCGGGCGCAGGTGGTGCCAAGCAAACCTTGAACCTGCTCGGTAGTTCAGCCCCTCTCCCCTGGAGAAGCAAGGCGAGTCGCCGCTGAGCCCTCTCTCCTTGTGGGAAGCGCAGGAGTGCGCTTATCGGCTGCCGATGGCAGCCGACGCTCCCAGGAAGCAGAACGCTTGCGACTCAATGAATCGTCGTCCCCGCGAAGGCGGGGACCCAGTCCCAGCCTGACCGAGTCTTACGGTCACTGGATCCCCGCCTGCGCGGGGATGACGAATCCAGGCTTCTTCGAGAACACCTACGCCGCTGCGCCGCGCTGGGAAGCTCTCTGCAGCCCGAGCGAAGCGAAGGCAGGTTGGGGAGCGGGGCAGAAAACTCGCAGCAGGTGTTGCCCCCTCTCCCCCGACCCCTCTGCCACGAGGGGAGAGGGGGAAGAGCTCGCTCCGCTCTACGACATCGCCCGCTGTTAAGGACGATAGAGCGCGCCGAAGCTATGGATCCGCATGCGAGCGAGAACCGCGCTCTTGAGCCCCTCTCCCCTTGTGGGAGAGGGGGACAACACTCGCGGCGAGCTTTCACCCCTCTCCCCCGACCCTGCCTTCGCTTCGCTCGGGCTCCACGGGCCTCAAGCGCCCACCGGGCGCTTGAATGCGGCCCGCTTCGCTCCGCAAGGGGAGAGGGGAGCAAACCACGGCTTGTTCAATACGCGAGAGCGCCGCTCTCAAGCCCCTGTCTCTTCGTGGGAAGCGAAAGAGAGCACGTGTCGGCTACCGGAGGCAGCCGATGCTCTCTGGAGCCCGAGCGGAGCGAAGGCAGGTTGGGGAGAGGGGGAGAAAACTCGCCGCGAAGTCCCAGCGCTCGCCAACCGACACCTCTCACCGCCAATGCGGCAGGGGCGCTCGCCCCGATCACCTGCCCTTCGACACTTGAGCCCATTCACGTGATCTGTACGCTCGCGCTTCGCTTCGAACCAGGACCCGCGCATGATCCGCCACGCTTTGTGCCTGCTGCTCGTTGTCTGCCCTGCCCTTGCCGCGACGGCCAAGGACACGCCCGCCGCGCCGATGTCGGCCCCGACTTTCAAGGGTCTTGCACTCCGCGGCATCGGACCCGCGCTGATGTCCGGGCGCATCGCCCATATCGAGTTCGAGCCCGGTGACCCTGCCACCTGGTACGTCGCGGTGGGCTCGGGCGGCGTGTGGAAGACGGTCAACGCCGGCACCACCTGGACGCCGATTTTCGACGCGCAGGCCTCGTACTCCATCGGCACGCTGGCGATCGATCCCTCGAACACATCGGTGCTCTACGTCGGCACCGGCGAAGATGTCGGCGGACGCCACGTCGGCTACGGCGACGGCGTGTATCGCAGCCGCGACGGCGGCGCCAACTGGGAGCACATCGGGCTCAAGAGCTCCGAGCACATCGCCCGCATCCTGGTGCATCCGAGCGCGCCCGACACGCTGTTCGTGGCCGCGCAAGGCCCGCTGTGGAGCCGTGGCGGCGAGCGCGGCTTCTACCGCACGGAGGACGGCGGCAAGACCTGGCAGCGCACGCTGGGGGACGACGCCTGGACCGGCGTCACCGACATCGTGATGGACCCGCGCAACCCGGACCGGATCTACGCCGCCACCTGGCAACGCCATCGCACGGTCGCCGCCTACATGGGCGGCGGTCCGAACTCCGGCCTGCACCGCTCGGAAGACGGCGGCAAGACCTGGACGAAACTGGCCCAGGGCCTGCCCGAAGGCAGCATGGGCAAGATCGGGCTGGCGATCTCGCCGCACGAGCCCGACACCGTCTATGCCGCGATCGAACTCGACCGCCGCAGCGGCGGCATCTGGCGCAGCACCGACCGCGGCGCCACCTGGGAGAAGCGCTCCGACACCGTCTCCGGCGGCACCGGCCCGCACTACTACCAGGAGCTCTACGCCAGCCCGCACCACCCGGGCCGCATCTACCTGATGAGCAACACCACGATGATCTCGCACGACGGCGGCGCGACCTTCGTGCCGCTGAACAACGAGCACAAGCACGTCGACGACCACGCCATCGCCTTCCGCCCCGACGACCCGGACTACGTGATGATCGGCTCGGACGGCGGCCTGTACGAATCCTTCGACGACACCAAGACCTGGCGCTACATCGCCAATCTGCCGGTGACCCAGTTCTACAAGGTCGCGGTCGACGACGACCAGCCCTTCTACAACATCTACGGCGGCACCCAGGACAACAACACCCAGGGCGGCCCCTCGCGCACCGACAACATTCACGGCATCCGCAACTCCGACTGGTTCATCACCCTGTTCGGCGATGGCCACCAGCCGGCAACCGAGCCCGGCAACCCCGACATCGTCTATTCGCACTGGCAGCAGGGCAATCTGGCGCGCTACGACCGCAAGGTCGGCGAGCTGGTCTACATCCAGCCGCAGCCCGGCCCGAACGACCCGCCCGAGCGCTTCAACTGGGACGCGCCGATCCTGGTGAGCCCGCACGCGCCGACGCGGCTGTACCACGCCTCGCAGCGCGTCTGGCGTTCGGACAACCGCGGCGACACCTGGACGCCGATCTCCGGCGACCTCACCCGCAACGAAGACCGCCTGCGCCTGCCGCTGATGGGCCGCCAGCAGAGCTGGGACGCCGCCTGGGACATGTACGCCATGTCCTACTTCAACAGCATCACCTCGCTGTCCGAATCGCCGAAGCAGGCGGGACTGATCTATGTCGGCACAGACGACGGCCTGATCCAGATCTCCGAGAACGGCGGCGAAAGCTGGCGCCGCATCGAAGTCAGCAAGCTGCCCGGCGTACCGGCCCGCGCCTTCGTCAACGACATCAAGGCCGACCTGCACGACGCCGACACGGTGTACGTCGCCCTCGACAACCACAAGGAAGGCGACTTCACGCCCTACCTGCTGAAGAGCAGCGACCGCGGCCGCAGCTGGCGTTCGATCAGCGGCGACCTGCCGGCGCGGCATCTGGTGTGGCGCGTGGTGCAGGACCACATCAAGCCCGAGCTGCTGTTCGCTGCCACCGAGTTCGGCCTGTTCTTCAGCCCGGATGCCGGCACGCGCTGGATCGAGCTGGAAGGCGGCGTGCCGACGATCGCGTTCCGCGACCTCGCGATCCAGAAGCGCGAGAACGATCTGGTCGGCGCCAGCTTCGGCCGCGGCTTCTTCGTGCTCGATGACTACTCGCCGCTGCGCCAGGTCGACGACGCCCTGCTGCAGCGCGAAGCCGCACTGTTCGCCCCGCGCCGCGCGTGGTGGTACATCGAGCGCACCCCGCTCGGCTTCGGCGAGAAGGCCAGTCAGGGCCACGCCTTCTACACCGCACCCAACCCGGCCTTCGGTGCCACCTTCACCTACTACCTGCGCGATGGGCTGAAGTCGCGCACCAAGCGCCGCCAGGAGCAGGAGAAGCCGCTGATCGCCAAGGGCGAAGACACGCCCTTCCCCGGCTGGGCCGCGATCGAAGCCGAACAGCAGGAAGCCGACCCCGCCATTCTGCTCACCGTGCGTGATGCACAGGGCCAGGTCGTGCGGCGTATCGCCAATGCGCCGACGGCCAAGGGCTTCCACCGCGTCACCTGGGACCTGCGCACCCCGCCCACGCAGGCGATCGGCACGCAGGGTGACTATTTCTCACCTGAGCCCAAGGGCTATCTGGTGGCACCCGGCACCTACACCGCCGAGCTGTCGCAGCGCGTCGATGGCCTGGTGACGCCGCTGGCCGGCCCGGTGGAGGTCCAGGTCGAGCGTATGACCCAGGGCAGCCTGCCCGGTGCGGAACCCGCCGCGGTGGTCGCCTTTTGGGCGCGCATCGACGGCCTGCAGCGCAAGGCGACCGCGCTGTCGCTCGCGCTGCCGAGCCTGCAGCAGCGCATGACTCAGCTGGCCCAGGCGCTGGAGCGCACGCGCTCGGAGTCGAGCACGCTGGACGCCGAGTTCGATGCGCTGCGCAAGCAGGTGCATGCGATCAATCGCGCGGTGAACGGTGTGCCTGAGGCCGCGGAGGCGGTGGGCCACCTGCGTGCACCGGGGTTGAACGAGCGCCTGTTCGTCGCCCAGATGGGCACCCAGCTCTCCACCTACGGGCCGACGCCGAGCCACGAGCAGAGTCTGGCTCAGGCCGAGCAGGCCTATCAGCAGATCCGCACCGACTGGATCGACCTCACCGAACGCCGCCTGCCCGCGTTCGAGCGTGCCCTGGTCGAAGCGGGAGCGCCTTGGGTGCCGGGGATGCCGCTGTCGATTCTGGAGTGATGCAGCCCGGTCCGCTCTGCAGCAAGGCAGGTGGGTGATGGTGCCCCGCTCCAGCAAGCGAAATCGTCCGCTCTTGAGCCCCTCTCCCCCGGAGGGAGAGGGGTTGGGGAGAGGGGGACAACTCTCGCCGCAAGCGTTCTACCCCTCTCCCCCAGCCCGTCCTTCGCTTCGCTCCACAAGGGGAGAGGGGAGCAAAGCGCGCCCCGACAAGCGATACCGCCTGCTGTTAAGCCCCTCTCCCCTTGAGGGAAGCGTAGGAGAGCGCTTGTCGGCTGCCGGTGGCAGCCGACGCTCTCTGGAGCCCGAGCGAAGCGAAGGCAGGTTGGGGAGAGGGGGAGAAACCTCGCCGCATGATGCGGCGCGAGATAAATGCGCGTCGCGGTGCGTTATAACTCAGGCGGCGATG